>Ga0208566_1000064_pt1 | contig 75391 bp, 74 predicted proteins | sample PL_2010_150m_FD_184159 | JGI IMG/M metagenome (GOLD analysis project Ga0208566, IMG submission 184159) | Freshwater microbial communities from Powell Lake, British Columbia, Canada to study Microbial Dark Matter (Phase II) - PL_2010_150m... | ecosystem: Environmental > Aquatic > Freshwater >...
GGATGGGGGTGGGGGGCCTTGATGACCTTGATGACTTTCACGTTGAAAGTCATCGGATATGATGCGCCGGCTGACCGAGCATTTCAGGCGTCACCAGGGTGATGCCGCCCTCGCTGACATGGAAGCGCTGGCGGTCGGCTTCGACGTCGTAGCCGATGGTCATGCCTTCGGGAATGCGGCAATGCTTGTCCATGACCACCCGGCGCAGCTTCGCAGATCGTCCGATGTCGACATGGGGCAGGATCACCGAGTCCTCGATCTGCGCGTAGCTATGCACATTTACGCGCGAGAACAGCAGCGACTTGCGCACCACGGCGCCGCTGATGATGTCGCCGCCCGAAACCAGGGAATCGACGGCCATGCCGCGCCGTCCGTCGTCGTCGAAGACGAACTTTGCCGGCGGCAATTGTTCCTGATGGGTCCAGATCGGCCAGTCGTCGTCGTAAAGATTGAGTTCGGGCGTGACCTTGGTCAGTTCCATGTTGGCCTCCCAGTAGGCGTCGATGGTGCCGGCGTCGCGCCAGTAGGGAATTCCGGTGCTGTCCATGCCGACGCAGGAGTGGGCGAAGTTGTGGGCAAACACGCGATAGCGGTCCACGCAATGCGGAATCACGTTCTTGCCGAAGTCGTGCGACGAGTGCGGATCGTCGTGGTCGCGGATCAACAACTCATAGAGGAAGTCGGCGTTGAATACATACACCCCCATGCTGGCCAGTGCGCGGTCCGGGCGGTCGGGCATCGGCGGCGGATTCGCCGGCTTTTCGATGAAGGCTGAAACGCGCTGGTCGTCGCCGACGTGCATCACGCCGAAGCCGCTGGCGTCGGCCAGCGGCACATCGATGCACGCGACGCTGAGATCGGCCTGCCGGTGCGCATGTTCGGACAGCATGCGGCGGTAGTCCATTTTGTAGATGTGATCGCCGGACAGCACCAGCACGTGCCTGGGCCGGCTGCGTCGAATCAGGTCGAGATTCTGGAATACCGCATCGGCCGTCCCCTGATACCAGTTCTCACCGACCTGTTGCTGCGCCGGCAGGATGTCGATGAACTCGTGAAAGCGGCCGTCGAGAAAGCTCCAGCCGCGCTGCAAGTGCTGGATCAGGCTCTGCGCCTTGTACTGCGTGGCGACGCCGATCTTGCGGATGCCCGAATTGACGCAATTGGACAGCGTGAAGTCGATGATGCGGAATTTGCCGCCGAAAGGCACCGCCGGTTTCGAGCGCCAGTCGGTAAGCTGCATCAGACGGCTGCCGCGCCCGCCGGCCAGCACGATGCCGAAGCTGTTGCGGGTGAGTTCGCTGACATTCATGGACGTGCTCCCTTGTTGGCTGCGTGCCTGCGGGGCCGGCTACCGCCCCCAGTTCTAATCGACTGCATGGTGATTTCTCCGTTGCTACTACAATCCGCACGATAGCAAGAAAACTGTTCAAATATATACCCATGCCGAACCTTGCCTGCGCTGCCTTGCTCGAATCGCGCGAACATGATCCGTTTTCGGTGCTGGGTCTCCATGCGGACGGCGCGGGTTGGCGTCTGCGGGTATTCCGCCCGCAGGCGAAATCGGTCGCGGTGGAGCTGGCCGATGGCGAGTGGGTGCCGCTCAAGCGTCGCAGCGGTTCGGATATCTTCGAGTGGCACGGCACCACGCCGCCGCCCCGGCCGTGGCGCCTGAATGTGGACGGCGTAACGCAATACGATGCCTATGCCTTCCTGCCGCAGCCGCCGGCAGATGATCTGTATCTGTTCAACGCCGGACGCTTGCGCCAGGCCTGGCGTACCCTCGGCGCAGTGCCGGAAGACCGCGAGGGCATCGCCGGCGTCTGCTTTCGCGTCTGGGCGCCGAACGCCGAGCGGGTATCGGTGGTCGGCGGTTTCAATGGCTGGGACGGTCGCGTGCATCCCATGGCGACTTTGGGTGCCTCCGGTGTCTGGGAACTGTTCATTCCCGAACTTCCGGCCGGTGCGCTGTATCGATTCGAATTGCGCGTGCGTGGCAGCGGCGCGCTGCGGCTCAAGATCGATCCCTATGCTCGCGGTTTCGAGCGGCGTCCGGCTTCGGCTTGCTGCGTGGCATCGGCCCCGGCGCACGTCTGGAACGACAACGGCTGGATGCAGGAGCGGGCAGCGCGCGACTGGCTCTCGGCGCCGATGAGTACGTATGAAATGCACCTCGGCAGCTGGATGCGCCATCCCGATCGCAGCTTCTACAGCTACCGCGACCTGGCGGAGCGGCTGGTGCCCTATCTTGTCGGGCAGGGCTACACCCACGTTGAATTCATGCCCCTGATGGAGCATCCGCTGGACGAATCCTGGGGCTATCAATGCACCGGATTCTTCGCCCCGAGTTCGCGCTTCGGCAGCGCCGATGACCTGCGCTTCCTGGTCGACAGCCTGCACCAGGCGGGCATCGGCGTCCTTCTCGACTGGGTGCCCGGCCACTTTCCGGCCGACGACTGGGCACTGGCCCACTTCGATGGCACTGCGCTGTATGAACACGCCGACCCGAAGCAGAAGATGCATCCCGACTGGGGTACGCATGTCTTCAACTATGGCCGCAACGAAGTGCGCAGCTTCCTGCTGTCCTCGGCCTGCTACTGGCTGTCCGAGTTTCATGTCGACGCTTTGCGCGTCGATGCCGTGGCCTCGATGATCTATCTCGACTACTCGCGCAAGGCCGGCGAATGGACCCCGAACGTGCATGGTGGTCGCGAGAATCTCGAAGCCATTGCCTTCCTGCGCGAGCTGAACGAAATGGTGCATGCCGATTTCCCGGGGGCGATGACCATTGCGGAAGAGTCCACCGCCTGGCCGATGGTGTCGCGGCCGACCTGGCTCGGCGGCCTGGGTTTCTCCATGAAATGGAACATGGGCTGGATGAACGACACGCTGGACTATCTGCAGCACGATCCGGTGTATCGGCGCTTCAACCATGAGCGGCTGACCTTCGGCCAGCTCTATGCCTACAGCGAAAACTTCGTGCTGCCCCTGTCGCACGACGAGGTGGTGCACGGCAAAGGTTCCCTGCTGGGGAAAATGCCGGGCGACGAGTGGCAGCGCTTTGCCAACCTGCGCCTGCTGCTCGCCTACCAGATGACGGCGCCCGGCAAGAAACTGCAGTTCATGGGCGCGGAACTGGGCCAGTCGTCGGAATGGCGTGCCGGCGAAGAACTGCCCTGGCATCTGCTGCAATACCCCTTGCACGCCGGTGTGCAGAGCCTGGCGCGCGAGCTCAACCTGCTTTATGTGGGCGAACCGGCGTTGCATGAACTGGACTTTTCTTCAGCTGGCTTTCAGTGGATCGACTGTCACGACGCCGATCAGTCGGTGGTGAGCTGGTTGCGCCGCTCGCGCGACGGCCGACATGCCGTGGTGGTGCTCAACTTCACGCCGGTGCCGCGTCGCGACTACCGCCTTGGCGTACCGTTGGCTCGGGACTATCTTGAGCGGATCAACACCGATTCCGCAGACTACGGTGGCAGCAACCTCGGCAACAATGGCCGAGTCTGCGCCGAGCCACTGCCCTGGATGGGTTTTCCCGCCTCACTGTCGCTGACATTACCGCCCCTTGCAGCGCTGGTTCTGCTACCGTCTTGACCGGCGCCGGATTCAGCCGCCCAGAAGTCCTTCCGCCAGCAGGCGATCAATCTCGGCTTCGGCCTGCACCCAGTCGTCCAGCAGATTGCCCGGGGCAAAGCCGCGCCGTTCGGCGATGTAATAGGCGGCCATCTCGACGTAGTGCCTTCGCTGCTCCAGCGGGATGCCGGCCGGCTTCTTGACGCGCGACCGCGCCGGCTTTGCGGCCGCCGCCTTGGGCGCTGCCTTCACTTTTGGGGCCGGTTTGGTTCTGGGAGTTGCCCTGGTCCTGGCAGTCGGTTCCGGCTTGGCTTTCGGAGTTTCTTTGGCTTTGGCGGCCGGTTTGACCTTGGCCGCAGTAACCGCCTTCGCCCGTGCCGGACGCCTGGTGGGCGCGGCCTTTGCGCTGCTCTTGGTGGTTGCCATGGTTGCTTCCTCCTGATCGTGGAAACACTGTATCCATGCTGCGCTCCTTACATGACAAAGTATTGACGATCGTCAACAGTTAGGTGCGCGCCAGGCGCAGTGCGCCGTGGAGTCCCAGCAATGGATCGGTGGCGACGTGGATCGGCATGCGCGCGGCAATGGCGGCGTGTCCGCCCTTGGCGTTGAAGGCCTCCAGGAAGCGGCTTTGCCGCAGCATCGGCAACAGCCGGGCGGCGATGCCGCCGGCCAGAAAGACTCCGCCGCGCGCCAGACAGGCCAGCGCCATGTCTCCGGCGAAGGCGCCGTAGGCGGCCAGAAAAAGGTCCAGCGAGCGATGCTCCGTGCTGTTCGGGTCGGCCAGCGCACGGGTCGCGATTTCCTCCGGCCGCAACGCCACGCCGGCGACAAATTCGTGGATGGCCACCAACCCCGGCCCCGATACCACGCTTTCCCAGGTAACGCGGCCATGCCGCGCCCGCAGAAAAGCCCACAATGCCATCTGCTGTTCATCAGCCGGTGCAAAGGCAGCATGGCCGCCTTCGCCGGCAATGACCTGCCATTGCCTGCCCTGCGGCAGAACGATGGCCATGCCCAGCCCGGTGCCGGCACCGACGACCAGGCACGGCGCCGCGGCCAGCGGTTCACCCGCCTGCAAGGTCAGCCGTTGTGCGGATGACGTGGCGGCGGCACCCAGTGCGGCGCCGACGAAGTCGTTCACCAGGCGCAGGGTGGGAAGGCCGAAGCGCTGCGACAGGGCGTCGACGTCGATGTGCCAGGGCAGATTGGTCAGGGCTGCCTGCCGGCCGTCGTCGCCTATCGGGCCGGCCACCGCAAGACAGCCGCCGCTGACCAGCGCCGGATCGGTCTGCGTGTCGGCGAGGAACGCGGCCAGCACTGCGGCGAAATTCTCAAAGTCGGCGTTGGCGTAACGGCGTTTTGACACGAGTTTGCCGTCGCGTTCAAGGCCCAGCAGCGACTTGGTGCCGCCGATATCGCCGCCGAGGATCACACGGCCACCGGTGCGGCGATGTGCGGATGCGGGTCGTAGCCTTGCAGCTTGAAATCCTCGTAACGGAAGCCGAAGATGTCCTTCACCGCCGGGTTCAGAAGCATCGTGGGCCGCAGGTGCGGCTCACGCGAGAGTTGCAGGCGGGTCTGTTCCATGTGGTTGGAATAGAGGTGACAGTCGCCCCCGGTCCACACGAAGTCGCCGGCGGCAAGTCCGCAGACCTGCGCTACCATCAGCGTGAATAGCGCGTATGACGCGATGTTGAAGGGCACGCCGAGAAAAATGTCGGCGCTGCGCTGATAGAGCTGGCAGGAGAGTCTTCCATCGGCAACATAGAACTGGAACAGGGCGTGGCAGGGCGGCAGCTTCATCTGCGGAATGTCGGCCGGGTTCCAGGCCGAAACGATATGCCGGCGCGAATCCGGATTCTTCTTCAGGCTCTCGATCAGTTGCGCGATCTGATCGATTTCCGCGCCGGGGTTGTCAACCGAGCCGGCCGGCCAGTGCCGCCACTGATGGCCGTAGACCGGGCCGAGTTCGCCGTTGGCGTCGGCCCAGTCGTCCCAGATCGAAACACCGTTTTCCGTGAGATAACGGATGTTGGTATCGCCCCGCAGAAACCACAGCAGTTCGTGAATGATCGAGCGCAGGTGCAGCTTCTTGGTGGTCAACAGCGGAAAACCCTCGGCCAGATCGAAGCGCATCTGCCAGCCGAATACCGAGCGGGTACCGGTACCGGTACGGTCGGCTTTCGCGTGGCCGTGGTCGAGCACGTGGCGCATCAGATCGAGGTAGGGGCGCATGGAGGGTGGCGGGACTTATAATCGATCCTCCATTTTACCGGTTATGAAATCGTCCATGACGCTCCCCCGCCTCGGATCGAAGCCGGCACGCGACTACGCGCAGCTCGATGCCGCCTCTCATGGCCTGATCGTTTTGCCGGCGGGTGATGCCTTGCCGCCCGACCTGCCGCAGCGAGCCCAGTGGCTGGCGGTGCTGAAACGCAAGAAAATGAAGGCGAAGGAACTGGCCAAGACGCCGCTGGCGATTGATCTGGCGGATGGCCGGCGCCTTGCCCTGCTGATGGCGGATTGCACGCTCTCGCGCTTCGAGCGCCTGACACGTCTGCGCAAGGCCGCGATGCTGTTGCTGGACGAGACGCCGAAGACGGTTTCGATCTGGGTCGCGGCGGGCGAGGGCATGGGCGATGTGGCGCGCGACGCGGCCTATGTGGCGCAAATCAACGGCGTGCCGCTGCCGGTGCGCAAGAAGAAGCCGGCCGTGGCGCTGGCTCGGATCGATCTGTTCAGTTCGCTGACAAATTCCGATCTCGTCCCGCTCGCCGCGCTGGCCCGCGCCAACCTGCTGGCGCGTGAGCTCACCGCCCTGGCGCCGAATGAACTGACGCCGGCCACTTACCGCAAGCGCATTCGCAGCCTGGCAAAGGAGGTCGGGCTGGCCATCGAGGAATTCGATTTCAGGGCCTTGAAGAAAATGGGCGCGGGGGCTTTCTGCGCCGTGGCGCAGGGCTCACATCACGAGGATGCCGCCATCGTGCATCTATCGTGGCAACCGAAGCTGAAAAATGCGGCAGCGAAAAAGTCCGTGGCGCTGGTCGGCAAGGGCATCTGCTTCGACACCGGCGGCCACAACCTCAAGCCGGCGCGCTACATGGCCGGCATGCACGAGGACATGAACGGTTCCGCGGTGGCGCTGGCGCTGACGCTGGCCGCCGCCGAGATGCAACTGCCGGTTGCCATCGACTGCTGGCTGGCCATCGCCCACAACCACCTGTCGCCAGGCGCCTACAAGCAGAACGACATCATCACGGCGCTGGACGGCACCACCATCGAGATCGTGCACACCGATGCCGAAGGTCGCATGGTGCTGGCCGACACGCTGCTGCTGGCAACCGGGGAAAAGCGCGGTGGCAAGACGAAGCCCGACCTGGTGATCGATTTCGCCACGCTTACCGGCTCCATGCATGTGGCGCTGGGCGCTCGTTACTCGGGTGTGTTTGCCAGCAGCGAGGCGCTGGGCTCGCTCGCCGTTGCGGCGGGCCAGGCCAGCGGTGAGCGGGTCTGTGTTTTCCCTCTCGACGAGGACTACGATCCGGCGCTCGATTCCAAGGTGGCCGATGTCAAGCAATGCACCCCGGACGGAGAGGCCGACCACATTCTCGCCGCGCGCTTCCTGCAACGCTTCACCCGGCAGCGGCCCTGGCTGCATGTCGACCTTTCGGCGTCCAGTTGCAGCGGCGGGCTGGGCGCCGCCGCGTCCGACCTGACCGGCTTTGGCGTCGCCTGGGGATTGACTCTGCTTGTCCAATGGTTGTCGCGGGAATGACAACGACGACCTGACCGGATATGCTAACAAGGGACTACCGACAAAACTTCCATGCTCAGATTCTTTTCGAACAAGACCAATCATCCGCTGGCCGATGCGCGCGAAGCGAGGCGCATTCTCGCCGAGATCGCCGTCCGCGAACCGCAAACGGCTGTCGAGGATGCCAGTGCCTGGCTCGAATCGCTCGCCGCCGATGAGAGTTTCAAGCTGGCGCAGCGTCTTGAACTGATACTCAAGCTCGATGAAGCCGCGGTGGCGCAGGCACGACGCCTCGGCCGCGACTATCCGGCGCTGACCGGCGCCAGCCGCACGCAGGAATCGAGGCAGTGGCAGATCGGCCACAACTACTGGCAACAGCTCGCCGCGAGCTATCTCGACTGCATGGCGCGCAAGCTTGCCGCTGAAAAGGAGGGCGATGCGATCCGGTCCCAGATGCCCGTGCTCTACGGTCGCGTGATCAATGCGCTGGCGGCCCAGCTCAAGTGGAAGCAGTTCCGCTATGGCCCGCTCGATGCCGAATTCTGGAGGACGCTGGGCGGCATCTATCTGGCTGCCGTCGATGCAAAAGTCGCACAAAACCAGTTGTGGCTCTACGTCGGCAGTGGCGAAAGCACGATCGAGGCGGAATACCTCAAGGTGCTGGTGTTTCATGCCGCAGCGATGGATAACCTGCAGCCGCTGCAGATAGAAATTGCCGAACGCTTCATTGCTTATTTTTTGCCCTATTTTTCGCTGATCAAGGAAGTCCGGAAGGAGAACGTGTATTGGGTGGATGCTTCCAAACCCCTGCCGCCGACACGGCTCGCCAAAATCCCCGAGATCACCCCAACCTTGCGCTTCTTCAATGGCACGCGGGCGGTCGAGGCGGTAGCGGCAACCATTGAACAGATCCGGAGCGAAGGCCGCGTGCCGCCAGGCATCAATCTGGGGGCGCAATACGAAGTCGGCACGGTGATTCCGGTCCTCGATCATCTGGCGATGTGCTGGGCGCCCACGCCGCCGATGCGCAGCAACGCGAGGCGCCGGATCGAGTCGGCGCTGAAAGTGGTGAATGGGCTCGTCGCCGTGCATCAGAGGCTTTCCGGACGCAGCAGCGGCACGGAGGGAGTCGACACCTGGGTAGTCGATGATGTCAGCCTGGGCGGCTTCGGTGCCCAGGTGACCTCTTCCGGCCACGACTGGATTCGCATCGGCGCACTGGTCGGCATGCAACCCGAGGGCGGCGACAACTGGCTGGTCGGCGTCATCCGCCGCTACGTTCGCACTGGGCCCAATCAGGGTTCGGTAGGCATCGAAACCCTGTCGAAAATACCCCGCGCCGTGTTTGCGGATGCCGGCGGCCTGTGGACCGAGGCGCTGTTGCTCGACATCCCCGAGGTCGGCGAGTACGCCCGCATGGCGCTGGCCGCCGATGCACTCGAAGAGAAGGTAGCGCTGACGTTTTCCCTCGACGACAAAAATGCCCGTTTGCACCCGCGGGAGACGGTCGCGACGGGAAACGACTTCGTCGTCGCGAATTTCTTCGTCCAGTCGTTCAGCTGAGCGTTCCGGCCTGGTTTTGCCTGGCCGAATTCCGGCGATGGAAGCTCCAGAGCACGAAAACGAATGGAAGCGGATCGCCGGGAGTACCCAGGTACTGCTCCGGTCGCGGATCGAAATCGCCGCCATCCTGCAGTCGCTTATCGATGACGATCTGCCGCTGGTGTCTCACCACCAGGTCCACGATCAGTTGTTCATCGCCCGATTGCACCGGGTGTGCGCCGAGCAGAATTTCATCGTCGTTGGCTACAGCGGCAACAAGGTTGCCAATGCTGAAATTTTTGCGGCGCGTTCCGTGCTCTTTTGCGCCAGCCACCCCAAGGGCTATGTGGGATTCATGGCCAGCAACCCGATCGAACAGGACGATCCGGTTCAAGCAATCCGTTTCGACTTTCCGCGAGTTCTGTTCATTGAGCAGCGACGCATCCACCAGCGGATTCGCGTCGCTCCCGAAACGAAGCTGGCCTGCCTTGCCGACGGTGGCGGAATAACACCGTTTGATGCCAGCATCGTCGATGTCAGCCTGACGGGGCTGGGGGCCATGATTTATGACCCGGCAATCAGGCTGGTGCCAGGCACGGTGCTCGCCGGTTGCCGCATTGACCTGCCCGACGGAAGCGTTGCCAGCGTAGACATCGAGGTCATGCATTCGATCCGGGTTGTCATGCTCGACGGCAGTTCGGCTTGTCGCGCCGGATGCCGCTTCATCGGCGACCCGGACAAGATCGACAAGTTGCTGAAGGTTTTCGTCATCGATCTCGAGCGCGACGACAAAAAAAGTGGCGGATGAACCGGTCCCGGTTGATTGCGGCTAGGCTACCCGTTGCGGCTCATTTCTCGGGCCGAACCGCCGATTTCGGGCGGAAGGCCTTGACCACGGCGGCGTGGGTTTCCACATACGGCCCGCCGATCAGATCGAGGCAGTAGGGCACGGCGGCGAAGATGCCGGGCACGATTTGCCTGCCGTCGGCATCCTTGACGCCCTCCAGCGTTTCCTTGATCGATTTCGGTTGTCCCGGCAGGTTCAGGATAAGGGATTTGCCTCTGATGGCGCCGACCTGCCGCGACAGGATTGCGGTCGGTACGAAATTCAGCGAAATCTGCCGCATCTGCTCGCCGAAGCCCGGCATGACTTTGTGCGCCACCGCCAGCGTGGCTTCCGGCGTCACATCGCGCAGCGCCGGGCCGGTGCCGCCGGTGGTCAGCACCAGATGGCAGCCGACCTCGTCGCAGAGTTCGATCAGGGTTTGTTCGATGGTCGCCTGCTGGTCCGGAATCAGGCGCGTCTCGATGCGCCAGGGCGAATTGAGCGCCTGCCCGAACCACTCCTTAAGCGCGGGAATGCCCTTGTCTTCATAGACGCCGCTGGAAGCGCGGTCGGAAATCGAGACGAGGCCGATCAGAAGTTCGTCGTTCATGGTGATTCCTTGAGGCGATTGTAGAGGCGGCCGAGATATTCGTGGAGCGCGAGGCGGCTTCTGCGCAGCCCGTCGCCCGGCAGCAGGTTTTCGATCAGCGATGGTGAACCGGTACTGAACACAGTGGGCGCAGCGATGACCGCGAGGCCTTCGCGCTCGAACAGCGGTACCGCTCGCGGCAGGTGCCAACCGTGGCTGACCAGCGCAATGCGCGTGATACCCGCCGCCTTCAGCGCGGGCGCCGACAGGCTGGCGTTCTCCGCGGTGTCGCGCGATGCGGCCTCGACCCAGCGTACCTTGATGCCGAAGTCGTGGTCCATCGATTCGCGCATCAGTTCGCCCTCGGGCCGGCCGCCGAACGGGGCACCGCCGGTGACCAGCAGCGGCAGGCGCGATTCGCGCGCCAGTCGTGCACCGTATCGCAGGCGCTCGAGTGTCGCGTAGCCGACTGTGTCGCCGCCGTATTCCGGCGCGTCGTAATACGAGCCGCCGCCGAGAATCACGATGGCCTGCGCCCGCTGCAATTGCGCTTGGGTGATCGGCGGGTGCGGTTCCAGCGGCGTCATCAGTGCGTCGCCGACGATCGGCAGGGACAGCGCGAACAGGCTGAGCAGGGAAAGGATGGTGAGCGTGGAACCGGCGTGTTGCCAGCGCCGACTTTTCGAGCGCATCAGCCACAGCCCGAGCAACGCCAGCAATACCGGGCCGGCGGGGGGCAAAATAAGGGCGGTGAGGAGCTTCTTCAGCAGAAACATGGGGTCAAAGGCGGGGCTGATCGCGTATTATTGAAGATGCCAGGCCGTTATTATCGACGGAATCCACCCCGATCACTATTTCATGACGGATCGCCACTACGGTATCGAAACGCTCTGCCTGCATGCCGGCGCCCAGCCGGACGCGGCCACGGGTGCGCGTGCGCTGCCGATCCATCAGACCACTTCCTTCGTCTTCGATTCGGCGGAGCACGCGGCGAGCCTGTTCAACCTGCAGACCTTCGGCAACGTCTATTCGCGCATCGGCAATCCCACCGTCGCCGCCTTTGAGGAACGCATGGCGGCACTGGAAGGCGGTCGCGCCGCGGTGGCGGCAGCCACCGGGCTGGCGGCGCAGATCGTCGCGCTGCTGACCTTGTGCGAGGCCGGCGACCGCATCGTTGCAGCGCGTTCGCTGTACGGCGGCAGCTTTTCGCAGCTCGACGTCAGCCTGCGCAAGCTGGGCATCGAGACCGTGTTCGTCGATTCCGACGATCCTGAAAACTTTCGTGCCGCACTTTCGGAAAACACCAGATGCCTGTTTGCCGAGACGGTGGCCAATCCGCGGCTGAACGTGCTCGACATCGCTGCGGTAGCGACGATCGCCCATGCCCACGGCGTGCCGCTGATCGTCGACAACACAGTGCCTTCGCCTTGCCTGTGCCAACCCTTCCGCCATGGAGCCGACATCATCGTGCACTCGGCGACCAAGTTCCTCGGCGGACACGGCACCACGCTGGGTGGCGTGGTGATCGAGTCCGGCAAATTCGACTGGGGCAACGGCAAGTTTCCCGGCATGACCGAGCCGTCGGCCGGCTATCACGGCGTGAAGTTCTACGAGACCTTCGGCGATTTCGGTTTCACCATGAAGGCGCGCATGGAAACCCTGCGCACCTTTGGTCCGGCGCTGTCGCCGTTTTCGGCCTGGCAACTGATGCAAGGCATCGAGACGCTGCCGCTGCGCATGCAGCGGCATTGCGAAAATGCCATGGCCGTGGCACGACACTTGGAAAGCCATCCGCGCGTGGCCTGGGTCAATTATCCAGGCTTGGCAGCCAGCCCCGGCTACGCGCTGGCGCAGCGTTACCTCGGCGCAAACGGGTATGCCGGCGCGGGGGCCATCCTCACCTTCGGCATCAAGGGCGGGCAGCAAGCCGGCGAAGCGTTCATCGACGCGCTGCAGTTCTGCTCCCACCTGGCCAACATCGGCGACGTGAAAACGCTGGTGATCCATCCGGCGTCGACCACCCACCGGCAGTTGAGCGAAGCGGACCAGCAGGCGTCTGGCGTGACGCCGGACCTGGTGCGCCTGTCGGTCGGGCTGGAAACGCTGGACGATATCCTGTGGGACATCGATCAGGCGCTGGAGCGCGGCGCGACCGGATTTTGACTTCATGCGAAAGGCTTAGACCGCAATGGACCAGAGACCTCTCCCGGAAACCAACCCCGCGGCAGAAGCCGCCCGCAAGCGGAACCTCGTCAATCGCATCGTGGTGTTCGCCTTGCTGGCGGTGGGCCTGATCGGCGGCTGGGTGATGTTCGATTCGATTTATACCCCCGGCCAGCCGCTGCCCCTCACTCTCAAGCACGGCGCGCCGCCCAAGAGCGCGCCAGCCGCCAAGTCAAGGCCCGAACCCGCCGTGGCGGCGAGGACCGAGGAACCGGCAGCGCCCGGAGCGCAGGCCGGCGAAAGCCAGTATGTGCTGCAACTGAATGTCTCCGGCAATGCGGCCGCCGAGGATCTGCGCGCCAGGCTGGAGAAGCAAGGTATAGCCTCCGCGATAGAGATACGCGTGACTGTCGGCCCCTTCAGAACGCGGGAAGGCGTTGACGCCGCCCGCACCAAGCTGAAAGAACTCGGCCTCGACGGCGGGTTGCTGATTACCACGACAAAGTGAATGGGACAAATGCCATGAGCCGCCAGATCATTTCAGCCGCCGCCGCCCCCGCTGCGATAGGCACCTACTCGCAGGCGGTGCAGGCCGGCAACACGATTTACCTGTCGGGCCAGATCGGTCTCGATCCGGTCAGCATGCAGATGGTCGAGGGCATCGACGCGCAGATCGTGCGCGTCTTCGAGAACCTCAAGGCCGTCGCTGCTGCTGCCGGCGCGACGCTGAATGACGCGGTCAAGGTCAACATCTACCTGACCGATCTGGCGAACTTTGCCAAGGTCAACGCCGTCATGGCGAAATATGTCAGCGAGCCTTACCCGGCGCGAGCTGCGGTCGGGGTCAAGGAATTGCCGCGCGGCGCGCTGGTCGAGGCGGATGCCGTGCTTGTCCTTGGCTGAAAAGAAGTCGGCCAACACTCTCGCGGCCAGGTTGGCCCGGCTCGGTCTGCGCACCGATGCCGACTACGTGCTGCACCTGCCTCTGCGTTACGAAGACGAGACCCGCATCACGGCGATCCGCGATGCCCTGCCAGGTGTCGCGGCGCAGTTCGAAGTCGATGTCATCGACAGCGAAATCGCCTATCGACCGCGCCGCCAGTTGCTGGCGCGGGTCAGCGACGCCAGCGGGACGCTGCTGTTGCGCTTCCTGAATTTCTACCCGAGTCAGCAGAAGACCCTGCAAGCCGGTGCGCGCCTGCGGATTTTCGGTGAGCCTCACGAAGGCCATCTCGGAACCGAAATTATCCATCCGCGATTTCATGTCGCCGGCGCCGACGCGCCGCTGCCGGAGCGCCTGACTCCGGTCTATCCGACGACGGCCGGCCTCGGCCAGTCCACCCTGCGCCGCCTGATCGAGCGCGCGCTGCAACGCGCCGATCTGAGCGACACGCTGCCGCCGGCCCTGCGTGCGCGTTTGCATCTGCCCGAGTTCGCCGCCGCCATCCGGCGCCTGCACACGCCGCCGCCCGACATGACGCAAGCGGTGCTGGAAGCCCGCGATCATCCGGCCTGGCGCCGCGTCCAGTTCGACGAGTTGCTGGCGCAGCAACTCAGCCTGCGCCGTGCCTACACGGCGCGTCGGGCGCGAGGCGCGCCACGGCTGGCGGCGACAGCCGGACTGACGGGGGCCATGCTGGCCTCGCTGCCGTTTCGCTTGACGGCGGCGCAGCAGCGCGCCTGGCGTGAAATCGCTGCCGACCTCGGCCAGCCGTATCCGATGCAGCGGCTGTTGCAGGGCGATGTCGGCAGCGGCAAGACCGTGGTCGCCGCACTGGCCATGCTGCATGCGGTCGAGGCCGGCTATCAGGCGGCCCTGATGGCGCCGACCGAAATCCTTGCCGAGCAGCATTACCGCAAGCTGGCGGCATGGCTCGAGCCGCTCGGCCTCGAAGTCGCCTGGCTTACCGGCAGCCTGAAGAAGCGCGAGAAGGAGTCGGCGATCGCAAGAGTCGGCGCTGGCGAGACGCCGATTATTATCGGCACGCACGCACTGATCGAAGACAAGGTCGAGTTCGCCCGCCTCGGCCTGGCGATTGTCGACGAGCAGCACCGCTTCGGCGTGCGCCAGCGCCTGGCCCTGAAGGAGAAGGGCCTCTACGCGCATCAACTGGCGATGTCGGCGACGCCCATTCCGCGAACTCTGGCCATGAGCTACTACGCCGACCTGGATGTCTCGGTGCTCGATGAACTGCCGCCCGGGCGAACGCCGGTCACCACCAAGCTGGTCGCCGAAGGACGCCGCGACCAGGTCGTGGCGCGGGTGCATGAGGCCTGTCGCGGCGGGCGTCAGGCCTACTGGGTCTGTCCGCTGATAGAGGAAAGCGAGACCCTGCAGCTGAAGACTGCCGAGGAAACCTTCGCGCGCTTGAGCGCCGACCTTCCCGACCTGAACATCGGCCTCGTCCATGGCCGCCTCAAGACTGCCGACAAGGCCGCCGTGATGGCGGCTTTCGTGGCGAACGAAATCCAGCTGCTGGTGGCGACCACGGTAATCGAAGTCGGCGTCGATGTGCCCAATGCCAGCCTGATGGTCATCGAACATGCGGAGCGTTTCGGCCTGGCGCAACTGCACCAGTTACGAGGCCGCGTCGGACGCGGAACCGACGCATCGGCCTGCATCCTGCTCTATGCCCAGCCACTGGGCGAACTGGCCCGGGCGCGGCTGAAAGTAATTTTCGAAAGTAGCGACGGCTTCGAGATTGCCCGCGAGGATTTGCGCCTGCGCGGCCCCGGTGAATTCATCGGCGCGCGGCAGAGCGGCCTGCCGCTGCTGCGCTACGCCGATCTCGACGATGCGGCGCTGGTGGAGCAGGCACGTGCCGTCGCCGAAGACATGCTGCGCGATGCGCCGGAGCAGGCGGCGGCGCATCTCCAGCGCTGGCTGGGCGGTCGCGAGGAATTGCTCAAGGCGTAAAATTTCGGCCATGACGCTCGATCAACTCAAGCAACGCCTCGACCGCTACGAGAAGCTGATGCGGCTGGACAAGCCGATCGGCACGCTGCTGCTGCTGTGGCCGACGCTGTGGGCCTTGTGGATCGCCACCAGCGGGCGACCGCACTGGCTGCTGGTCTGGATCTTCTGCCTGGGGACGCTGCTGATGCGTTCCGCGGGCTGCGTCATCAACGACTATGCCGACCGCGATTTCGATCCGCATGTCGAGCGCACCAAAGACCGGCCGCTGGCGGCGCGCACGGTGTCCACGCGCGAGGCGCTGACACTGGCGGGCGGCCTCATCTTCTGCGCCTTCGTGCTGATCCTGCCGATATTCCGCGAGGTCTGGTGGCTGGCACTGATCGCGGTGTTTCTCGCCGCCAGCTATCCGTTTACCAAGCGTTTCTTCGCTCTGCCGCAAGCCTACCTCGGCGTCGCCTTCGGCTTCGGCATTCCGATGGCGTTTGCCGCCGCGACCGGCGAAGTCGGCGTTCTGGGCTGGATCATGCTGCTGGCCAACATTTTCTGGGCGCTGGCCTATGACACCGAATACGCCATGGTCGACCGCGACGACGACCTGCGCATCGGCATTCGCACCGCGGCGATCACCTTCGGCCGTTTCGACGTACTGGCCGTGATGCTCTGCTATGCGGTGATGCTCGGCATCCTGGTCGTGGTCGGCCTGGAAGTGGCTTACGGGCCGCCGTATTTCGCCGGATTGACAGTCGCCGCCGCGGTGGCGGGCTATCACTACACGCTGATCCGCAGCCGCAGCCGCGAGGGCTGCTTCGCCGCGTTTCGCCACAACAAGTGGTTCGGCGCCGCGATCTTCGCCGGCATCGTCGCCGAGCTCAATCTGCGGCCGTGGTTGGGGCTGTGACACGCTCGACGAGTTTCGCCAATTCCGATCCGGCGCAGAGCGTCGGTACCTTTCCCTGGCACGAGATCCTGCTGCGCAACCTGCGCGGCGACTTTCGTCCTCTGACGCCTCCGGCAGGAGGCTACGCCGCCTTCGCCCGCGAGTGGACGGTCGCGGTGGATCACGCCCGGCTTGCCGTGCGCACGCAGGCACCCCAGGTTACCTGGCTGGGGCATGCGACGCTGCTGCTTCAGGTGGCCGGCATCAACATCCTGATCGATCCGCAGCTTTCCGGCGCTGCCGGCCCCGACCTCGGTTTCATGCACTTCGGCGCCAAGCGCCACGTGCCGGCGCCGATAATGCCGGAGGCCTTGCCGCCGATCGACCTGGTGCTGATTTCGCACAACCATTACGACCATCTCGACTACGCGACCCTGAGGCGAATGCTCGCCGCCGGACAGACTCCGCACTTCTTCGTGCCGCTCGGAGTGAAAGCATGGTTTGATCGCCACGGCATCGGCCGGGTCAGCGAGATGGGCTGGTGGGACACCGCGGAGAGCGGCGCCCTGACGCTGCATTTGACTCCCGTGCAGCACTGGAGCCGGCGCACGCCCTTCGACACCAATGCCAGCCTGTGGGGTGGCTTCATGGTCGAATGGCGCAACGGGGGAGCGGAGCGGTGGCGCTTTCTCCATACCGGCGACACGGGCTATTCGGCCGACTTCAAGGAGATTCGCCGACGTCTCGGGGCGGTCGATTTTCTCGCCGTGCCGGTGGGTTCCTATCTGCCGCGCGATTTCATGCGGCCGCAGCATGTCAATCCTGACGATGCGGTGCAGATCGTCCTCGACCTCGACGCGAAACAGGCGCTGGGCATCCACTGGGGCAGCTTCGGACTTACGCAGGAGGCCTTCGACCAGCCGCCGAAAGACCTCGAATCGGCGTTGCGCCAGCGCCGACTTCCGCCGGACCGGGTCTGGCTGATGAAGCAGGGCGAGACGCGGACGGTTACACTGACAATATGAAATACACCGACCTGCGCGATTTTGTCGCCCAACTCGAAGCACTCGGCGAGCTCAAGCGGATTGCCGTCGAGGTCGACCCGCATCTGGAGATGACCGAAATCGCCGACCGCGTGCTGCGCGCGGGCGGCCCGGCCTTGTTGTTTGAAAAGCCGAAGGGGCATTCGATCCCGGTGCTGGCCAACCTGTTCGGCACGCCGCGCCGGGTGGCGCTTGGCATCGCCGCGGCAGAAGGCGAAGACGGCGTGGAACTGGACTGGAAAACCCGCCTGCGCGAAGTCGGCACGCTGCTGGCCTACCTCAAGGAACCCGAGCCGCCGAAGGGCCTCAAGGACGCCTGGGACAAACTGCCGGTGCTGAAGCAGGTGCTCAACATGGCGCCCAAGGTAGTGAACTCTGCGCCCTGTCAGGAGGTGGCGTGGGAAGGCGCCGATGTCGATCTGGGGCGCCTGCCGGTGCAGACCTGCTGGCCGGACGACGCCGGACCGCTGATCACCTGGGGCCTTGTGGTCACGCGCGGCGCACAAAAGACGCGGCAGAACCTCGGCATCTACCGCCAGCAGGTCATCGGTCCGAACAAGGTCATCATGCGCTGGCTGGCCCATCGCGGCGGCGCGCTGGATTTCCGCGAGCATTGCGCGGCGAATCCCGGCGAGCCTTTCCCGGTCGCGGTGGTGATCGGCGCCGACCCGGCGACAATTCTGGCGGCGGTGACGCCGGTGCCCGACACCCTGTCGGAATATCAGTTCGCCGGACTGCTGCGCGGCGCCAAGACGGAACTGGTGAAGTGCATCGGCTCGGATTTGCAGGTGCCTGCTTCGGCGGAGATAGTCCTCGAAGGTTTTATCAACCCAGGCGAAACGGCCGCCGAAGGCCCGTTCGGAGACCACACCGGCTATTACAACGAAGTCGCCGAGTTCCCGGTATTCACCGTCGAGCGCATCACCCTGCGCCGCGATCCGATCTACCACTCCACTTACACCGGCAAGCCGCCGGACGAGCCGGCGATGCTCGGCCTGGCCCTGAACGAAGTGTTCGTGCCGCTGCTGCAGAAGCAGTTTCCCGAAATCACCGATTTTTACCTGCCGCCCGAGGGCTGCTCCTACCGGATGGCCGTGGTCAGCATCAAAAAACAGTATCCGGGACACGCCAAACGGGTAATGTTCGGCATCTGGAGTTTTCTGCGCCAGTTCATGTATACCAAGTTCATCATCGTCACCGACGACGACGTCGATGTGCGCTCCTGGCCCGAGGTGATCTGGGCACTGACCACGCGTGTCGATGCGGCGCGTGATACGCTGATTGCCGAGAACACGCCCATTGATTACCTCGATTTCGCTTCACCGGTGGCGAGCCTCGGGAGCAAAATGGGCATCGATGCGACCAACAAGTGGCCGGAAGAGACTACGCGCCAGTGGGGTCGACCGATCGCCATGGACCCGGCCGTAAAAGCGCGCGTTGACGCGCTCTGGCAACAATTGGGATTGCAGGAGGATCAATGAGCGAACCTGAAGTGATTCCGTCGCAACAAGAACCGGACGGCGACCAGGACGGCCCGCGGGCCTGGTGCCACGTAATGTACGGGCTGCATGGGCTGTCGGCTGTTTCCGGAATACTCAGTTCGGCGACGATTGTCGGCGCCTTCGTTTTCGGCTGGCCATCGATCATCGCCGTGATCATCAACTACGCCACCCGCGACCGGGTACGCGGCACCTGGCTGGGGACGCACTGGCGCTGGCAGCTGCGCAGCTTCTGGTTCGCCGCGCTGTGGCTGCTGCTGGCCGGCCTGCTGGTGATCACCCTGATCGGCATTCCGGCGGCGTTCATGGTCATCGTCGGCACCGGGCTGTGGGTGCTCTACCGCGTGATCCGCGGCTGGATGGCGCTGCTGGACCGGAGTGCGATGCCGGTGCCTACGCCCTGAAGCCTCCCTTGCTTGCCGCAACGCGAATTGCGGCAGCAGAGGCGACCGCTACACTTTGACCGTGTTTCGCCTGCATCTGGCTCTCCTGTTCACACTGTGCGGCTGCATCCAGCCGCTTCCGCTGTTTGCGGCCGAAGCGGCGGACGGCGGTTCCGTGCTGCTGATTGCGGCCGAGGGCATGGTCGATCCGCGCTTCCGCCAGTCCGTTGTGTTGGTGATGCGGCATGGCCGCAGCCGGTCGACGGTGGGTGTCATCGTCAATCGCGTCCTTGACGCAGGGCTCGACCGGGCGTTTCCCGAACTTAAGCAGGCGGCGCAGCACCGCCTGCATTACGGCGGCCCGGTAGCGCCGGGGCAGATCGTGTTCATGGTGCGCGGTGAAAAGGCGCCGACAGAGGCGATCGCCCTGGCCGAGCGCTTGTTCCTCAGCAGCGACGGCGACAGTTTGCGGCAGCTGCTTGAAGCGCCGATGCCGGTCACCCGGCTTCGGGTGTTCGCCGGTTTCGCCAGCTGGGTGCCGTATCAACTGGAGAACGAGATTGATCGCGGCGACTGGTACCTGTTGCCGGTCGATGTCGACGCCCTGTTTGAGGATCCGCTGGACGAGATGTGGCCCCGGCTGTGGCGCCGCGCGACGCAGGTCATGGTGAGGGCACCGTCCGTGGTACCTGCCAGCGGGCGACGCGACGCGAGGATCTCGCTGAAGCAGCAGGCGGCGGCCGGCTTAGGCGAAACAGACTACTTTCCGCGACGGGCAGAGCGCATACTCGCCGCCTTCAGTCTTCATCAACAGGAATCCCCATGACCCTTTGTCCGATTGCCCTCGCCGTTGGTTGCAAGAAATGCCCTGTCTTCAAGATTTGCCCGGTTAAGGGGCTGATCGGCGATGTGCCGCCAGTGCCGGCACCGGCCCCGGTGCCGCCGGCAAAAGCCAGGACCAGGACCAAGGCCGCGGCAAAACCGCGCGCTGCGGCGAGAAAAAAGAAGTAATGGCCCGATAGTCGCTGCGGATTTTTCGCAAGGCAAGTCGCCGAGGGATTTAGCCCGTCCCGTCGATTCGCTCCCGCTTCGACGCCCGGGCGAAAGAAGTGGTAGTGTTGCGGCCACAACATTTTGAGGAAGATCGATCATGAAAATTAGCACACTGTTCATCGGCATGGCGACGGTCGCCGTCTCCGCGCTGGCGCTGGCCCAGGCCCAGGCGCCGATCGTGATCAAGTTCAGCCACGTGGTTGCAGCCGACACACCCAAGGGCAAGGCCTCCGAGTTCTTTGCGAAGAGGGCGGCGGAACTGACCAAGGGCCGGGCCAAGGTCGAGGTCTATGCCAACAGCGCCCTGTACAAGGACAAGGAAGAGATCGAAGCCCTGCAGCTTGGCGCGGTGCAGATGCTGGCGCCGTCGCTGTCCAAGTTCGGCCCGCTCGGCGTCAAGGAATTCGAGGTTTTCGATTTTCCCTACATTTTCGATGACTACGCCGACCTGCACAAGATCACGCAGGGACCGATCGGCGCTTCGCTGCTGCTCAAGCTCGAACCCAGGGGGATAAAGGGACTGGCGTTCTGGGATAACGGCTTCAAGTCGTTCTCGGCCAATACGCCGATCAGGACGCCGGCCGACCTCAAGGGCAAGAAGATGCGCATCCAGTCGTCCAAGGTGCTCGAAGAGGAATACCGCACGATCGGCGCCATGCCGCAGGTGATGGCCTTCTCCGAGGTCTATCAGGCGCTGCAGACGGGCGTGGTCGACGGCACCGACAATCCGCATTCCAACCTTTACACGCAGAAGATGCACGAAGTGCAGAAGTACATGATCGTCACCGATCACAACTACCTCGGCTATGCGGTGATCGTTAACAAGAAGTTCTGGGATACCCTGCCGGCGGATGTTCGCGGCGAACTGGAGCAGGCCATGAAGGAGGCAACGGTCTACGCCAACAAGATCGCGCAGGAAGAAAACGACCACGCCCTGGAAATGGTCAGGAAGAGCGGCAAGACCGTCATCTACGTGCCGACCAAGGAAGAGAAGCTGGCTTTCAAGAAGGCGATGTTACCGGTGCACAGCAAAATGGCCGACCGCGTCGGCAAGGACCTGTTGCAGTCGATCTACAAGGAAACCGGGTTCGATCCGGCCAAGCTCTGATTGGCGGTTGAGGCGTCGCTGAGGCGGTGGCCGGAGGCGGCTACCGTGTCCGGCCGTTCGGCCGCGCATAGGCCGCGTTAAAGCGTGCTAAAGTCTGACCGGCATTTCAACCAAGCGCTTGCTTTGTGACATCCGGCCAGAGCAGCCATCACTGCAACCGAGGGGACACGGGTGCCCGGCCCTACCGCCAACCCCATACTGGAAATCGAGAACGTCACGCTGGCTTTCGGCGGCGTTACCGCATTGAATGGCGTCAGCTTCGAGGTCGCGCCCGGCACGATTACGTCGGTCATCGGCCCCAACGGCGCCGGCAAGACATCGCTGTTCAATACCATCTCGGGCTTCTACCGTCCGAATGCCGGCCACATTCGTTTTCGCGGCGATGAAATCACCCGCCTCGCGGCGCCCTTGCGGGCCAAGCTGGGGCTCGCCCGCACCTTCCAGAACATTGCCCTGTTCCGCGGCATGACCGTGCTCGACAACATCAAGCTCGGCCGCCACTGCCATCTTCACAGCGGGGTGCTGGATGCACTGTTCTACTACGGCCGCGCCCGGCGCGAGGAAATCCGTCTGCGCGCCGACATCGAGGAACACGTCATCGATTTTCTCGAAATCGACCACATCCGGCACGCGCCGGTAGCGGCGCTGTCCTACGGTCTGCAGAAGCGCGTCGAAATGGCCCGCGCGCTGGCCATGCAGCCGCAGGTGCTGATGCTCGACGAGCCGGTGGCCGGCATGAACCGCGAGGAAACCGAGGACATGGCGCGCTTCATCCTCGACGTGCGCGAGGAATGGAGCATCACCGTCCTCATGGTCGAACACGACATGGGCATGGTGATGGACATTTCCGACCACGTCGTGGTGCTGAATTTCGGCGAGGTGATCGCCGAGGGCGCGCCGGCCGATGTCCAGGCCGACCCGGAAGTGATCCGCGCCTATCTCGGCTCGGGCAACGTCGAGGATTTGCGGTGCAAGTTGCGCCAGGCCAGGGAGGCGGCATGATGGGCTTCGACTGGCTGATGCTGGCCGAAGTCAGTTTCGCCGGCCTCGGCAGCGGCGGTTTGTATGCTCTCGCCGGGCTCGCCTTCGTGCTTATCTACAAGGCGACGCGGGTGGTGAACCTGGCGATCGGTGAGATGCTGATGATGGGGGCCTATTTCTTTTTCGCCGCGACATCGGGCATGGGCTGGCCGATCTGGATCGGCATCATCGCGGCGGTGATCGGCAGCGGCATCCTCGGTGCCGTCATAGAGCGCCTGCTGATCAGGCCGATGCTGGGCGAGGCGCCGATCTCGGTGTTCATGATCACGGTCGGACTCGCCTCGATTCTGGTCGGCGCCGTCGAACTTATCTGGGGCGCCGACCAGTTGCGCCTGCCGGACTTCATGCCGTCCGACACGGTGCTGATAGGGGAGGCGATGGTATCGCCGAAGATCTTCTACGGTTTCCTCGCCGCCACCGCGCTGATAGCCGGCGTGCTGCTGGTTTTCCGTTTCTGGCGCGGCGGCGTGGCCCTGCGCGCGACCGCCTCGGATCAGGCCGCGGCCTATTCCATGGGCATCGACGTGCCGCGCGTGTTCTCGCTGACCTGGGTGGTCGCGTCGATGGTGGCGGCGATTGCCGGCATCATCGTCGGCAGCATCTCCAGCCTGTCGCCGACCATGGGCGTGTTCGGCCTCTCGGTGCTGGTGGTGGTCATCGTCGGCGGCCTCGACAGCGTGCCCGGCGCCCTCGTCGGCGGCCTGCTGGTGGGGCTGGTCGAGTCCTGGACCGGCACCTACCTCGGCGGCGAATTCAAGCTGCTGGCGACTTTCCTGCTGCTGGTTCTGATCCTGATGGTGCGGCCCTACGGCCTGTTCGGTACCCACGAGATCGAGAGGCTCTGATGCGCATCGGGTCCGCCAAGGAAACCTACAGCCAGGATGAGGCGCTGTTCGACAGCCGCACCAAGAGGGTGTGGCTGGGCGTGCTGGCACTGGGCCTGCTGGCCTTCCCCTTCGTCGCCAGCCAGTACTGGCTGTACCTGGCCTGCCTGGTCGCGATCAACGTCGCCAGCGCGACCGGACTCAACATCCTGACCGGCTACACCGGCCAGGTCAGTCTCGGCCAGGCGGCCTTCATGGGCGTAGGCGCCTACGCCGTGGCGGTGCTGGAAAAGCAGCTCGGCACGCCGATCCTCCTCAACCTGCTCGGCGCCGGCGGCGCGGCGATGCTGGTCGGCCTGGTGGTCGGTATTCCCTCGCTGCGGGTCAAGGGCCTGTACCTCGCCATCGCCACCATCGCGGCGTCGTTCATCCTGCATTTCGTTTTTGCCAACTGGACCCGCGTCACCGGCGGCACGGCGGGCCTCAACGTGCCGCCGGCGACAATCTTCGGCCTCGCGCTGGACACCGAGTTCCGCCTCTACTGGCTGATCGTGCCGCTCACCGTGCTGATGCTGGCCGGCGCCGCCAACCTGTTTCGCACCCGCATCGGCCGCGCCTTCATCGCCATCCGCGACCGCGACATCTCGGCCGAAGTGCTGGGCATTCCGCTGCTGCGCTACAAGCTGTTGTCCTTCGGCCTGTCCTCGTTCTATGCCGGCGTGGCGGGCGGCCTGTGGGCCTACTTCTTTCGCTCGGTGACGCCGGAAAGCTTTCCGCTGCTGATGTCGATCTTTTTTCTCGCCGCCATCATCGTCGGCGGCATGGGCAGCATTCTCGGCGGCATCCTCGGTGCGGTGTTCATGACCCTGGTGCCCGAGGTGCTGAAGCTGATGGTCGGCTGGCTGCCCAACGCCAGCGAGGCGATGGTCTTTTTAGCGCCGGTGCGGACCATCGTCTTCGGCGTGCTGATTGTGGGTTTCCTGATTTTCGAGCCGCACGGGCTGGCGGAAATCTGGCGGCGCGTCCGGCGTTTTTTTCACCTGTGGCCGTTCCGGTCATAGTCAATTCAAAAAGGAGGCAACATGAAACTATCCAGGTGGCTTACGGCACTGCTCGCCGCGGCAGGAATCGTGCTGGCGCCAGCGGCACAGGCGCAGGAAGAGGTGGTGGTCGGCGGTTCGATTCCGATGACGGGGGTCTTCGCCTTCGCCGGCATCGGTATCAACGCCGGCATTCAGGATTACTTCAAGATCGTCAACGATGCCGGCGGCATCAAGGGGCACAAGATCCGCTACGTGTTCGAGGACACCGGCTACAAGCCCGATGTCTCGGTGGCGGCCTTCAAGAAGCTGACCGGCGCCAACAAGATCAGCCTTTACTACGGCGATTCCACCGCCTTCAGCCGCACCATCAATCCCGAGCTGGAGCGGCTCGGCAGCATCATGATGGCCGGCGCTTCGTTCGCCACCGAGATCAACGATCCGAAGAAATTCCCGGCCCAGTTCATGGCCGGCCCGGACTACTCGGAACAGATCGGCATCCTGCTGCGCCACATCGCCAAGGAAAAGCCGGCCGCGAAGGTAGCCATCGTCTATTCCGACAGCGAGTTCGGCCGCGATCCGGTGAATGAGTTCCGCGAGATGTCGAAGAAGCTCGGCCTCACGGTTGCGGTCGAAATCCAGACCGCGCCGGGCAGCGTGGACGTCTCCACCGAGGTGATCAAGCTGCGCCGCGCCGATCCCGACTACACGATTTTCCACGGCTACATCCTGGCACCGATCCCCGAGTTCGTCACGCAGATGAAGAAGTCCGGATCGAAGAGCCACTTCATGGGCACCTTCTGGACCATGGACAGCTCGACGGTGATGAAAATGGGCGAGGCCGGCGACGGCTTCATGGGCGTGATGCCGTATCGCTATTACTACGACACCTCGGCCAAGGCGCCGATGCTCGACAAGATCCGCCAACTGCATCCCGAGTACCAGAGCACGCCTTACCTGCAGGGTTTCCTCACCGCCATGCTGTTCGCCGAATCGGCCAAGCGCACCCTGGAAGCCGGCAAGCCGCTGGATGCCAAGAACCTCAAGGCGGCGCTGAATTCGATCAAGAACTTCGACACCGGCGGCCTGATCGGCGTGCCGATCACCATCAAGGGCAATTCGGTGCCTGTCGGCCGCATCTACCGTGCCGACATGAAGGCGCAGAAGATGGTGCCGGCCTCTGACTGGATCGTCATCGAATAACATGACCGAGCCGGGCGCGGTCCTCGAAATCAACAACATCGAGGTCATCTACAACAAGGCCGTGCAGGTACTGCGCGGCCTGTCGCTGTCGGTGCCGAAGGGGCAGATCGTGGCCCTGCTCGGCAGCAACGGCGCGGGCAAGACGACCACGCTCAAGGCCGTCTCCAACCTGCTCGCGCTCGAGGATGGCGAAATGACCCGGGGCAGCGTGGCCTTTGCCGGCCGCGACACCGGGGACATGCGTCCGCATCAACTGGTGCGTGCCGGCCTCTTCCACGTGATGGAAGGCCGGCACGTTTTCGAGGACCTGACGGTCGAGGAAAACCTGACTGCCGCAACCTATGCGTTGACCGGTCGCCGTGCCGCCAGCGCCGACTTTGACCTGGTCTACGAGTATTTTCCGCGCCTGCACGACCGCCGCCGCGGCCTGGCCGGCTATTTGTCGGGCGGCGAGCAGCAGATGCTGGCCATCGGCCGCGCCCTGATCGCGCAGCCGGTACTGATGCTGCTCGACGAGCCGTCGCTGGGGCTCTCGCCGATTCTGGTGGAGAGCATCTTCGGCATCATCGCGCGGATCAATGCGGAACAGGGCGTCTCCATGCTGCTGGTCGAGCAGAACGCCTCGGTGGCACTGGCGGTAGCACATACCGGCTACATCATGGAAACCGGCAAGGTGGTGATCGACGGACCTGCCGAGAAGCTGGCCGCCGATCCCGACGTGCGCGAGTTCTATCTGGGCATGGGCGGAGGCGAGATCCGGAGCTTCCGCGACATCAAGCACTACAAGCGGCGCAAACGATGGCTGTCATGACGACATATCCCCCATCCCCTTTTCCAGGAAAAAGGGCGACTACGGTTCAGCGACTGCGTCGCTTCCGGTTTGCTGGACGGACGCCTCCTTGGGGCGGCCCGGCGGAGGCGTCATGAACCCCCTGCCGGAACTGACGCTGCCGCAGATGCTGCGCCAGCAGGCACGCCTGCAGCCTGAGCGCATCGCCGTGCGGCAGAAGGATTTCGGCATCTGGAATCCAATCACCTGGGATACCTATTACCGCCGCGCCCGGCACTTCGGCCTCGGCCTGAGCGCTCTCGGCCTGGCGCCCGGCCGGCATGTCGGCATCATTTCGGAAAACCGGATGGAGTGGGTACTGGCACAGATGGGCATCGGCCTCGTCGGCGCCATCACCGTCGGCGTCTATTCGACCAGTCCGACGCCCGAGGTGGCCTACGTGCTGGGTCATGCCGACGTCGATATCGTCATCTGCGAGGACCAGGAGCAGACCGACAAGGTGCTGGCCGCGCTCGACCAGTTGCCGCGCCTGAAGAAGATCGTGGTGATGGAGAAGAAGGGCCTGCGCAACACGGCCGGCGAACACAAGGACAAGGTCATCGCCTTCGCCGCGGTGGAAGCGCTCGGCGTCGAGTACGAGGCGCTGCATCGCAGCCGCATCGACGACACCCTGGCCGCGCAGCGTCTCGACGATGTCGCCCTGATGATCTACACCTCCGGTTCCACCGGCAAGCCGAAAGGGGCGATGATCAGTTACGCCAACATCCGCGCGGTGACGCCGGGCATCGCCGAGCGCCTCGGCCTCGACGCGGCGACCACGCATCTTTCCTACCTGCCGCTGTGCCACGTTGCCGAACAGATGCTGACCACCTTCGTGCCGGTCTATCTGGGTTCGCAAGTCAATTTCGGCGAGTCGATCCGCACCGTGCAGGAAGACCTGCGCGAACTCGCCCCGTCGATGTTCCTCGGCGTGCCGCGCATCTGGGAAAAGCTGCACGCCGCGATCAACATCAAGATGCAGGAGTCCGGCGCCCTGCGCCAATGGCTGTTTGCGCGGGCCTTGGCGGCCTGCGAGCCGTTCGCCGAAAAGGCCGCGAGCCAGCGCAGCCTGGGCGAGCGCCTGACCTACGCCTTGTATTACTGGCTGATCCTGCGTGCGCTGCAAAACTTCATTGGCCTGCGCGAAGCCGAGGTGGCGCTTACCGGCGCCGCCTCGATCCCGCCTGCCATCATCCGCTTCTTCCGCACGCTGGGGGTGCCGCTGGTCGAGGTGTACGGCCTCACTGAATCCACCGGCATGATCACCGGCCAACACCGCGAGCGGGTCAGGCTCGGCACCGTCGGCGAGCCGATCCTCGGCGTCGAGCATCGCCTCTCGGAATTGGGCGAACTGCAACTTCGCGGCGGCATGGTGTTCTGCGGCTATTACAGGAATGACGAGGCGACGGCCGCTTCGATCATCGATGGCTGGCTGCACACCGGCGACGTGGTCAGGGAGGAGCACGGCCAACTGCGCATCGTGGACCGCCTAAAGGACATCATGATCACCGCCGGCGGCAAGAACCTGACGCCGTCCGAGATCGAGAACACGATGAAGGCCAGCCCCTACATCAAGGAATGCATCATCATCGCCGAAGGTCGCAAGCATGTCGCCGCCCTGATCCAGATCGACTACGAGATGGCCGGCAAATGGGCCGAGGCGCGGCGGCTGGCCTTCACCAATTTTCGCTCGCTGGCCGACAGCCCGCAGGTGCGCGAACTCATCGTCGCCGAGATCGATCGCGGCAACGCGCAACTGGCCGAGGTGTCGCGCATCCGCAAGTTCCATCTGCTGACCAAGGAACTCGACCACGACGACGGCGAGGTGACGGCGACCATGAAGGTGCGTCGTTCAAGCATCTACAAGACTTACGCGAGCGAGATCGAGGCCTTGTATCGGTAGTGGCCGGTCTGCTTGTGGGCTGCAACGCATCCTCGGGTTCGACTGGCATCCGATCCGGAAAAGCCTCAGGTGTCCTCTGCGGCAAAGACCAAGGCATCCAGTGCCAGCGCGCCCAGTTGGCAGTCGCGGTAAGCCGTCCGTGCAACCACGTTTGTGCCGGCGGCGCCCAGAGCGACATACAGCGGCAGCAGATGTTCGGCCGAAGGATGGGCACGCACGGCGTGCGGCGCCAGCCGGCGATAGTCGAACAATGCGGGCAGGTCGCGCCGGTTCAGCGCCCCGACAAACCAGTCACGGAATTCGCTGACATAGGGCAAGGCCTCGCCTTCGGCGGCGTCGGCGACGATGTCTCGCAGGTTGTGCGTCAGCCCGCCCGAGGCCAGAATCAGCACATTTTGCCGGGTCAGCGGTTGCAGCATCCGGCCGAGTCGATAGTGATCCTCGGCAGATGCCTGCGGCATCACGGCCAGCTGGATGACCGGAATGTCGGCACCTGGATACATGAAACGCAGCGGCGACCACGCGCCGTGATCCAGTCCGCGCTGGCGGTCGACCTGGATGCCGGGCACCAGTGCCGCGACCTCTGCAGCCAGATCAGGTGCGCCGGGTGGCCGGTAGTCGAGTTCATAGAGTGGCCGCGGAAAGCCGTAGAAATCGTGGATCGTTTCCGGCTGCGGGGCGGCGCTTACCGCCGGTGCCGGTGTCGTCCAATGCGCTGAAACGGCGAGAATGGCCCGCGGTCGCGGCAACTCTTGCGCCAATTCCCGCCAAGCAGGCCCGGCGCGACCGGGCTCCAGCATCAACATCGGCGAGCCGTGCGAAATGAATACCGGTGGAATAGACGTCATGGGGGCAGTCTAGCGCCTCGGTATCACGGACGTCAGCGACAGGCGCAGAACACATTGTTCCGCATGTTGCAACAGCAGGGGCTCTTTCGACCGCGGCCTCTGGCGTGCTGCAGAATCGACCGGATCTCGATCCCGCGACACACCCGGGTTGACGATGGGGCTGCGAAACGATAAATTTCGTCAAAATCGATTCTCAACTCAAAGTGGTGCAGCGCCTTCGCGCTGCAGGTTTCAGGTAGGTCGGGCCGCCTGCCATCGGTGTGTTTTACACGCGACTGGAGGCTGACATGGTGCCCGTTTGTGCCACGTTTAATTCCCATTCTTTCAAGAACGGCTTGTCGTCGCGGCGATCTCGCGTCGGCCGTTCGAGCTTCGCCAAAATTCCGGACCTGGCGGGGTGCCCCCGCCGGTCGACTTGAAGTTCGCTTCGCACCCGATGCCGCGACTATCTCAATGCCGGATTCCAGGGGAGGATATGCAATGAGCAAGCCATGCAGCAAGTGCAAGGGAGAAATGTCGCCGATAGCTCTTGATTCATTCCATGGCGAAGAAGGCGGCCTGAAACTGACCGTGAACGAGATGCCGGCCCTGATTTGCGCACAGGGGCACAAGCGCTTTATTCATATCGAGTTTGCTGCGCAACTTATGGACTTGATGATGAGCCCCGAAGTTTTCAGCCGCATCCCCTGCGCCAGGCAGAAGGGTCTCTTCAAGAAACGCTACCACTGTCCCCGCTGCGACGTGGAACTGCCCGAGTCGCAGACCGGTCACCAGAAAGTGGAGGTTGTGGCGGAACTCAGGAAGGCGGAACCGTTCAAGGTTCTGGTCGACGTGCCGGTCTTCCGTTGCGGCGGATGTGGCAAAGACAGTATTCGTTCCGTTGAGGAGGCCGGCAAGCTCGCATTCAAGGCTACCGACCGCGCCTACCGTTGGATCGACATTCACCCGACTTAGCGATGCGGTGTTTTTGTCGGGCTGAGCGGCGGTTTTTTCGGAATACGTTTTACCGCTTCTTCTCGATCAACTCGATCTTGTAGCCGTCCGGATCCTCGACGAAGGCGATCACGCTGGTGCCGCCCTTCATCGGGCCGGCTTCGCGGGTGACCTTGCCGCCGCGCTGGCGGATGGTGTTGCAGGCGGCATGGGTGTCTTCGACCGCCAGCGCGATGTGGCCGTAGCCGGTGCCGATTTCGTAATGATCGACGCCCCAGTTATGGGTCAGTTCGATCACGGCGCCGTCCTTTTCTTCCTGAAAGCCGACGAATGCCAGGGTGAACTTTCCTTCCGGATAGTCATTGCGGCGCAACAGGCGCATGCCGAGTACGTCGGTGTAGAAGGCCAGCGACTTGTCGAGATCGCCGACGCGCAGCATGGTGTGCAGGATTCGCATGATGATTTTCCTAAAGTATCGGCAGGGAGGTGGCGCGCCGCTTGAGTTCGCTGCGCGCCGCCTTCCAGTCGGGGTAGAGCGAGTCGACGACGGACCAGAAGCGCGGGCTGTGGTTCATTTCCAGCAGGTGGGCGACTTCGTGGGCGACGACGTAGTCGCCCAGGTGCGGCGGCAGGTGGATCAGCCGCCAGTTCACGCGGATGCCGCTCTGTTTGCTGCAACTGCCCCAGCGCGTATGCGCCGAAGACAGGCCGAGTTTCGGTGCCGCCAGATCGAGTTGTCCAGTGAAGTGCGCGAGTCGCCCGGTGAAATGTGTGAGTGCCCGCTTCTGCAGCGCGCGTTTGGCCAACTGCACCAGATCGGCCTCGGGGCGCGCTTCGAGGACCAGTACGTCGGCGACCCAGCGCACCCGGTTGGCGCCGGGCAGGACGCGTACTTCGGCATCGTTGCCGAGCAGCGGCAGCCGCACGCCGTCCTTGATGGTGAGGTGGCGCGGGCGACCGGCGGCGGCGAGTTCTCCGAGTTTTTTCAGCACCCAGTCGCCGTGTTGCTGGACGAAGGCCTCGATCTCCGCCAGGGCGATGCGGCGCGGCGCACCGATGCGCAAGCCGCGCTCGTCGATGGTCATCGACAGGCGCCTGGCGCCGCTCTTGAGCCGGTAATCGATAATGCGGCCGCCGATCAGCAGGCGGCGCGTTTTCGTCTCGGGCGGTGGCGGCGGCAGCCGGAATAGCTTGAGCTGTTCGAGGAACATCAGTTGGTTGGCGTACCGAGCGGGGCGCCGAAAAGATCGAAACCGCCCTCTTCCGGCGGCAAGGCGGCAATGGCGCGGGCGACCGCCTGCTCGATTACGGCCACCGGTTGTTCGATCAGGCGCCAGTTGCAACGCAGCGAGTTTCCGTCCTGCACCTCAACCCAGTGGCCGCGGGCGGAAAAGGAGAGCGCCAGGCGCGGCGCTCGCCGTCCCGCCAGCACCGACTTCTGGTCGATGACCTGTCGCAGGAGGCGTTCGGCTTCCGTGCGCAGCCAGGCTTCGGCGCGGTCCTGTATCTGGCGCGGAGTGGCTTGGGGCGGCAGCGGCAGATCGAGCGTGCCGCCTTCGCGCAGCGCCTCCTTGTGCCGGGTATCGAGCACCAGGCGAAGGCTGCCGCCGAGAAAAGCCAGCGCGGCGCCATCGTGCCAGCGGCTGGCCGGGTCCGGCCCGCTGCTGTCGAGCTTGAGCGTGAGTTGCGGACGGTGGCCGGTTGATGTGCTCATGCCGGACCTCCATACAACTGTGGACTGATGCGCCTCATTTCGGCTTCGATCCACTCCTCGGCGCGCCGCGTCACTTCGTTTGCCGTGAGCCCGGCTGGATCGATTGCCGGGCCGACGCTGACGGTGACGGTGCCACATTGCCCGAACAGCAGATTGCGGCCACCGAATTCGCCTGAATTGAGCGCCACGGGGACCACCGGCGCGCCGGTCTCGACGGCCAGATGCGCGCCGCCGACCTTGTAGCGGTTCTTCGATCCCGGCTGCGAGCGGGTCCCTTCCGGAAAAATGATCACGGTATAGCCGTTGTCGAGACGGTCGCGGCCCTGGTCGACCAGCCGCTTCAGGCTGGACCTGCTGACGCTGCGATCGGTCTCGATCATCGGAATCGAAGCCAGCGCCCAGCCGAAAAACGGCAGGTACTTGATTTCCTTGCGCCAGACGAAAACCGTGTCCTTGAATACCTCCTGGAGCATAAAGGTCTCCCACACCGACTGGTGCTTGGCCAGCACGACCGAGGCGCGGGCAGAAATGTTCTCGGCGCCGAGCAGCCGGTAGGGTATGCCGAGCAGATGCTTGACCAGCCAGATGACGAAATTCACCCAGGGCACTACCGTCCGGCGCCTCATTCGGTGCGGCAGCGGTCGGCACAGGACGACTCCCAGCGTATAGGGCGGCGTCACCACCAGCAGGATCAGCATGAACAGCAGGGAACGGAATACCGCCATCAGCGCGGAGTGCTCTTAGTGCGCTATATGCGCAGCGACGGCGGCAAGATCGGGGAACACCAGCGTATCGGGCGGCAGCGCCGGCTCATCGACTGTCTTGCGACCCTTGCCGGTCAGTACCAGCATGGGCTGCGCGCCGACGGCGGCGGCGACCTGCAGGTCGCGCAGGGAATCGCCGATGGCCGGCACGCCGGCGAGATCGGCGTTGTAGCGCGCGGCGATCTCGCGCAACATGCCGGGCTTCGGCTTGCGGCATTCGCAGTTGTCGGCGTGGGTGTGCGGGCAGAAAAATATCGCATCGATGCGCCCGCCGACTTGCGCCAATGCCTTGAGCATCTTGTCGTGAATGGCGATCAGCGTATCCGTTTCGAACAAGCCGCGGCCGATGCCCGACTGGTTGGTCGCAATGACCACCCGATAGCCGGCCTGATTGAGCCGGGCGATGGCGGTGAGGCTGCCGGGAATCGGCTTCCACTCCTCCGGCGACTTGATGTACTGGTCGGAGTCGTGGTTTATTACGCCGTCGCGGTCGAGGATGACGAGTTTCATACGCCGATTGTCTCCGTGCTGCCGGTGCCGACTTTGCCGAATACCGCCGCAAAAGACGCGCTTATCGCCATGCTCAGGCAGAGAGCTTCGAGATGTCGGCGACGCGGTTCATCGCAAAGTGCAGCGTTGCCAGCAACCCGAGGCGGTTCGCTCGCAAGGCCGCGTCCTCGACATTCACCATCACTTCGTCGAAGAAGCGGTCTATTGGTTCCTTAAGAGCCGCCAGCACTTGAAGTGAGGACGTGTAGTCGCCATTCGCGAAGGCGCTATCTGCCTGTTGTTTCACCCGCCTTAGCGCATCATTCAGTGCGGCTTCTGCGGGTTCCTTGAGGAGCGTCGCGTCAACTCGGGCGGCGACCTGGCCCTCGGCCTTTTTCAGAAGGTTGCCGACGCGTTTGTTGGCAGCGGCGAGGCTGGCCGCTTCCGGCAGGGCGGCGAAGGCACGTACGGCAGCCAACTGCTTGGGAACCAGATTTAACCGCACAGGATTCAATGCCATGACGGCTTCGACCTCATGGGATGTATAGCCTTGCTCGCGCAGATATCCGGCAAACCGATCCAATACAAAAACCGACAGATCAGCGTGAGCCTGCCCAATCAATCCATTCGGAAACACCGCAAATGAATCATTGATCAGATCGTGAAGCGACATGTCCAGGTCGTTCTCGACAAGAATGCGGACCATTCCCAGCGCATGCCGTCGCAGCGCAAACGGGTCCTTGTCGCCTGTGGGAATCTGCCCGATGCCGAACATGCCCGTAAGCGTGTCTAACTTTTCCGCCAGCGCAACGATAGTGCCGACGACGCTGCGCGGAAGGCTGTCGCCGGAGAAGCGCGGCTTGTAGTGATCCTGGATCGCATCGGCGACGACCGCGGGCTCGCCATCGGCCAGCGCGTAATAGCGGCCCATGATGCCCTGCAGTTCTGGAAATTCGCCGACCATGTCGGTGACCAGATCGGCCTTCGCCAGCAGGGCCGCGCGTTCCGCCTGCATCACGTCGGCGCCCAGGCGTTGCGCGATCGTGGCGGCCAGCTTGACCAGACGATCGACGCGCTCGCCCTGCGTGCCCAGCTTGTTGTGATAAACGACTCGCGACAGCTTGCCGATGCGCGCCGACAGCGGCGTCTTCTTGTCGGTTTCGAAAAAGAACTTGGCATCCGCCAGGCGCGGCCGCACCACGCGGGCATTGCCGGTAATGATGTTCGCCGGATCGGACACCTTCATGTTGGAGACCACGAGGAAGCGATGGGTCAGCTTGCTTTTCTCGCCTGCGCCGTCCATCAGCGGAAAATATTTCTGGTTGGCCTTCATGGTCAGGATCAGGCATTCCTGAGGGATGGCAAGAAACTCCGGATCGAAGCTCGCTTCATAGACGGCAGGGAATTCGACCAGCGCCGTGACTTCATCGAGCAGCGCCTCGTCCCGCAGCCAGGTGAGTTGCCCGGCAGCGCGATCCAGTTGCTCGACAATCATGGCGCGGCGTTTGTCGAAGGAGGCGATGACACGGCCCTGCTCTCCAAGGATGGCTTCATAGTCTTCCGCGCGCGGAATGTCGATGACGCCTACGCTCATGAAGCGGTGGCCGCGCGTGATATTGCGGCTCGGGAGACCAAGAACCTCGCCGGAAATGGTCCTGGCACCGTGCATCAGGATCAGGCCATGTGCCGGGCGCACGAATTGCTCTTCACCGTCTCCCCAGCGCATCATCTTGGCCACCGGAAGTTTCTTGAGGGCGGCTTCGACCATGCCGGCGAGATATTCGTCGATGCGCCCGCCGCTCCTCTTGAAGCGGGCGACGAAGTATTCGGACTTGCCGTCGTTGAGTTTTTCAAGTTGCTCGAAGGTGACACCGGCCGAGCGCATGAAGCCTTCCAGCGCCTTGGTCGGCGTACCGTCAGCGCCGACTCCCGAGACGACGGCGGGGCCCTTCTTCTCGATCACGCGATCCGGCTGGCTTTCCAGGCAGTCGTCGAACTGCAGCGCCAGCCGCCGCGGCGTGGCGAACCAGCGCCCTGCGTTGCCGGCGTCGATGAAGCCGGCGTCGGCCAGCGCCCTTTGCAGTTGTTCGCGGAAGGACAGGCCCAGCTTCGCCAGGGACTTCGGCGGCAGTTCCTCGGTCAGGAGTTCGATCAGTAATGTTGCTTTCATTCTTGAAACCTCAGGCAGCAACAGAGGGCACAGAGGACACAGAGAAAAACGTTTTGCCCTTCCTCTGTGATCTCTGTGGCCGGCTTTGTTGTTTTGGCGTTCACGTTGCAGATCCTTTCAGCATCGGAAAGCCGAGTCGCTCCCGCGACGCGAAATAGGCTTGCGCGATCTCCCGCGCCAGCACTCGTACGCGACCGATGTAGGCGGCGCGTTCGGTGACCGAGATGGCGCCGCGCGCATCGAGCAGGTTGAAGGTGTGCGAGGCCTTCATCACCATCTCGAAGCCCGGCAGCGGCAGGTTGAGACCGATCAGGCGCTTGGCCTCGGATTCGTATTTGGAAAACTGCGCAAACAGCCAGTCGACGTCTGAATGTTCGAAGTTGTAGGTTGATTGCTCGACCTCGTTCTGGTGATACACATCGCCATAGGTGACACCGGGCGCCCAGACCAGATCGAAGACGTTTTCCACGCTCTGCAGATACATGGCGAGGCGCTCGATGCCGTAGGTTATTTCTCCCAGCACCGGCCGGCAGGGTATCGAGCCGACTTCCTGAAAATAAGTGAACTGGGTGACTTCCATGCCGTCCAGCCAGACTTCCCAGCCCAGTCCCCAGGCGCCCAGCGTCGGCGATTCCCAGTCGTCCTCGACGAAGCGGATGTCATGCTCCGAGGTATTGATGCCCAGCGCACGCAGACTGTCGAGGTAGAGTTCCTGGATGTTCGACGGGCTCGGCTTGAGTACCACCTGATACTGGTAGTAGTGCTGCAGGCGATTCGGGTTCTCGCCGTAGCGGCCGTCCTTGGGCCGCCGCGACGGCTGTACATAGGCGGCGCGCCATGGCTCGGGGCCGATCGAACGGAGGAAGGTGGCAGTGTGGAAGGTGCCGGCGCCGACTTCGATATCGTAGGGCTGGAGCAGGACGCAGCCCTGTTTGTTCCAGAAGTCCTGCAGGCGCAGGACGACTTCCTGAAAAGTCGGCTTGCCGGCTTTCAGTGAAGACTCATGCGCGCCTGCGCGCGTGACGTCGGAACTAACCGTCGTTTGTTTCTCCATCGGAAAACCCCGTCAATTCACAATAGAGGCGATTTTACAGGGTTTCCTCGATGGGCTTGAGGCGTAGGCAGGGCGACAGGACAATAGCATGAGCAGCCGGCGATTCGGGCTCACGACAAGCGCGACAACTCGGTCTCTGGAGATAAACAGCTGCGGAAGAGGCTGTTCGTCTGGGCAGGTTTGGGTGGTTTTCCGTGCCACTTGAAGGCATGCAAGGAACCCCGTTGAGCGGCACGCGCCTGGATTGCCAGCCAAGTCGTAAAGACCGAGTTCCGTCGATTTCTTATCCGTGGTACGGCGGCTGATTTCAAGGCAGCTGTCGATCGGTCGTTCATGCCCTCGACCTTGTGCAGCACCCGTTTGCGGAAATCCTTGCCGGGCCTTGGACGGCATGCCAATAGATACCTGGACGCGTGACAGCGTGCGCGCAGGTCTGCAAAATGCCCGCCAGCAGGGGGCACGTCCCGTGAGTGGTTCCTTGTCAGTTCGCCCCGCACTGGTGAACTAACCGCTTGCATAACGAAAGTAGACATGCTATCGTAACGCAACTAACTGGAGCGGTAACGAAGGTATTCGCTGGCCGTTTCAGAGTTTCCCGCGCCGAGCTCGCGGCCGCTCTTCGATAGGAGAAACAGATGTCTGCAACTCAGAAATTCGACATAATAATCATCGGTGCGGGCGTCGCCGGTCTTGGGGCCGCAGCGCTGCTGGCCAAGGATCACGGCAAGCGCGTGTTGGTGCTCGAGCGTGCACCATTCATCGGCGGACGAACCCTGTCCTATGTAGGCAAGGGCAACAAGGTCGTTGCCGACGGTATCGAAATGGACGCCAAGGCTTTTCGCAAATCCTTGGCCTACGCCCATTGCTATCTTGGCAAGTGTGATCCTCCGATTGGCGAAATCTTCGATCGCGGCTTGCTCGACGGACGTACCTTTGAAGCCGGCGGACATGGGCTGTTCTGGGGCAACAAGAGCCGCTGCGACTCCCTCATGAAGCATCTCGGTGTGAACTGGAACCTGCCGTTGAACAAGGGCCTCGCCTTCGTCAAATGGGAAGGCGAGGGCAAGCCGACCAAGCAATACCAGGTTCAAAAGGGCAAGCCCTATCCGTGGATGAGCGAGGAAGGCTACAACGCCACTATGGCCCAGCTCGGCGACATGGCGAAGACGACTTTCGAGGATATGGCGAAACTGATGCGCACGCCGTTGCAGGGCTGGCTGGAGCAGCGCAACATGCATCCGGAAGCCTACGAATATATCAAGGTGCTGGCCGCCTCGCAGACTGCCCAGGCGGAGCCGTCGATGACGCCGACCGGTGACTTCCTCGGCTACATGGCGATTGCCGGTTCGATCCGCATGAACCTCGTCAGCGGTTCCGTGGCTACTGCCGACGAGCCGGGCTGCATCGCGATACCGCAGCAGTTCGAGAAGGTGGTGCTGGCGCATGGCGGCGAGGTCTGGCGCAATACCCCGGTCAAGGAAGTGCTGATCGAAAAGGGCCGCGTCACCGGCGTCCGCATCAAGGCCGACGACAACGACTATGAGCAGGAGCGGGTGATTCTGGCCGACCAGGTGATCTGCACGATTCCGCCCAAGTACATCTTCAACGTGCTGCCCAAGGAGCATTTCCCCAGTGACTATGTAAGCCTGCTGGAGAAGAAGTTCTGGGGCGCCGGCCTGCTCACTGGTTGGTACGGCATGACCCGGTCACAGTTTCCGGACGCCGGTATCGAGGAGGGCAGCTTCGTTTACATGCCCGGCATCACCGAGCCGGATGAGGGCTTCATCGGCGTGGTGGACATGGTGATGTGCGATTTCACCGCTTGGGGCGGCGGTACCTCGAAGCGCGGCCCGGCGGGCAAACGCGAGTACCTGTTTTCGACCGCGCTGACCGACGAGGAAATGCGCAATCCGGACCGTGTCAATCGCGTCATCCAGTTGTGCGAGGATTGGGCCAAACGCACTTTTCCGAACTGGGAGGCGAGCAAGGAGTTCTGCATCTGGACGCCAGGCCCGGAAGCCTACGGTCTCTGGCGCCCGGTCGGCAGCGACCGCCCGGATGTCAAGTCGCCGCATGTCGAGGGCCTCTACTTCGCCGGCGACCAGTATGGCAAGCGCATGTGGGGCGGCGGCGTCGATGGCGCTTCGCTGTCAGCGGTGATGTGCGTCGACAAGATTACCAGCAGCAACTACGAAGAGCAGATCATGCCCGACTACCATCGTGGCATTCCGGAACTGGTTGAGTAACGATCCGGGCTTGGGAGCGGCGCCGCGCCCGCACGGCGCCGCTTCGCCCGCGAACGAAAGGAGGCCACATGGCCAGCCATAGAGGCCGCAGCGCCATCGTCGGCGTCGGCGAGGTGCCCACCGGCCGCCATGCCGAACGCGGCGCGATCACATTCGCTCTTGAGTCGGCGCGAATGGCGATCCGCGACGCCGGCATCAACAAGGACGAGATCGACTTCGTCATTCCCACCGGCACGCTGTTCAGTTCGCAGTTCAGCAACGAGCTGTCGACTTGTCGCATGGTCGAGGAACTGGGGCTGAAGAACGTCATCAGCAACTGCACGGTGTTTTCCGGTGGCTCGTCGAGCACCAATGCGCTGCGCATCGCCAGCGCCCTGATCGAAAGCGGCCGCGCCCGCGCCATCCTGTTTGTGCATACCGACAAACTCGGAACCGGCGTCACCGCCCAAGGCGGCATCGACCTCTTCTCCACCGCCGGCATTTCGATGGAGTGGGAGGTGCCCTTCGGCCAGCACTATTCGACCGTGGCGGCGCTCGCCACCCAGCGCTACAAATACGAGACCGGAACCACGGACGAGGAACTCTCGGCGGTCTGCGTCTCCAACCGCAAGTGGGCGGAGCTGAATCCCAACGCTTTTTTCCGCAAGCCGCTCACCATCGAAGAGGTGATGGCCTCGAAGATGCTGTCGACACCGCTGCGCGCCAAGCACTCCAACATGCTGTTCGATGGCGGCGCCGCCTATGTCGTCACGTCGGCGGAGCGCGCCCGCGATCTCGTCGCGCACCCGGCCTACGTGCTCGGCGAAGGTGGCATCGTCACTCACTTCGCCTACCACCAGGAGCCGGATTTGACCCGCTTCGGCTGGGCCCGTGCCGGGCGCCAGGCCTTCGAGGCGGCCGGCATCACGCCGGCCGAGATTGACGTCGCCGAGATCTACGACTCCTACCCCGTCTATCAATTGATCGCCTTCGAGGAGATAGGCCTTTGCGGTCGCGGTGAAGCCGGCCCCTTGCATCTCGCCGGAGCCACGGCGCCAGGCGGGCGCATCCCCACTACGACCGATGGTGGCATGCTGTCCAAGGGCCACATCGGCGCCGGCGGTTCCGTCTCGCTGCTGGTGGAGGCGGCGCGCCAGGTGATGGGCAAGGCAGGCGAACGGCAAGTGCCGGATTGCCGCTTCGCCGTCGAGACGGCGGTGGGCGGCACCTACATGGATGCCCAGGTCACCATCCTTGGCAACCAGGTTCCATAACGGAGAAGCCATGACCCAAGCTGATAACAGGCCCGCCAAACCCGTTCCCGTGGTCGCTCCCTGGGCGCGCCCGTTCTGGGAAGCGACGCGCGAGAACCGGCTGGCGCTGCAATGCTGCGAGGATTGCCACAAAGTCATCCACTACCCGCGCATTGCCTGTCCGCACTGTTTCTCCGACCGTCTCGGCTGGCAGCAGGCGAGTGGTCGCGGCACCATCTACAGCTACACGGTGGTGCAGGCCAACGCGCCCTCCGCCTTCGCCGCAGACGTGCCGTACGTGGTTGCGGTGATCCGGCTCGAAGAGGGCGTGCAGATGCTGTCCAACATCGTCGACTGCGACTTTGACAAGCTCGCCTGCGACCAACCCGTCGAAGTGGTGTTCGAACGACTCGATGACGAGTTCACGCTGCCGAAATTTCGCCCCCGGGGCTGACCGGAGAGTTCCATGACCCAACGCAAATACGGCGACGACTTCAAGATCGGCGACCTCTACCGCACGGCGCGCATCACCGTGACCGAGACCCACATCGTCAACTGGGCCGGGCTTACCGGTGACTTTTATCCGCTGCACATGGACAAGGTGTATGCCGAGGCGACCCAGTTCGGCGAGCGCCTGGTGCACGGGCCGATGATTTTCGCCCTCGCCGTGGGCCTGGTAGCCCAGGCAGGCTTCGGCGAGGACTCGGTGATCGCCTGGCTTGGCGTCGACAACCTACGCATGCAGGCGCCGGTGAAGATCGGCGATACCATCACGACCGTCGTTGAGGTCAAGGAACAGAAACCCACCAGCAACCCGAAGAAGGGCGTGCAGACCTGGCTTTATACGGTGCAGAATCAGCGCGGCGAGACGGTGATGAGCTTCGATTACAAGATGATGTTCCACATGCGCGGCTAGGCGCGCGCGGAGCCAGGCCATGACGCCAATGACGATCGCCCAGCTCTACGACCGAGCCGTGCTCCACGGCGGCACCCGCATCGCCATCACCGATGGCGCGCGCCAGGTGAGCTACGCCGAACTGGGTGCTCAGGCGGGCCGCCTCGCCGCCGCCTTCGCCGCTCTCGGCATCGGCCATGGCGACCGCATCGCCTTCCTCATGGCCAATTGCGCCGAGTACGTGGCCTGCGAATACGCGGTCGCAAAGCGCGGCGCGACGCGGGTGCCGCTAGCGGTGCTGCTGGGCAACGACGACCATCTGTACATGATGAACTTCGCCCGCTGCAGGGCGCTGGTCTATCACCGCAAGCTCGCCGCGCGCGTGCTGCAGATTCTGCCGCAACTCGAAACGGTGGAGCATTTCATCTGCATCGGCGCCGCCGAAAACGAAGTGCCGCCAGGCCACCACCGCCTCGAAGCCCTGCTTGCAGCGCATGAACCGATTGCCGGGAGTGTCGCCATCGACCCGGAGGAGATTGCCGGCATCTATTTCACCGGCGGTACCACCGGGCGGCCCAAGGGGGTGATGCTGTCGCACCGTTCCTGGTTCCACACCTACTGGATGGAGATGCTCGACTTCGGCATTGCGCCGCGAGACGTTTTCATCTACGCGACGCCGATGACCCACGCCGGCGGCTGCCTGATCCTGCCGGTGCTGCTGCGCCAGGGCCGCTGCGTGGTGCTCGACCACTTCGAGCCGGAACTTTTGCTGGCGACCGTCGAGAAGGAGCGTGCCACGGCGACCTTCCTGGTGCCGACCATGATCTACCTGCTGCTCGATCACCCGCAACGGGCGAAGTACGATCTCTCCAGCCTGCGCAACGTCATCTACGGAGCCGCCGCCATCGCGCCGGAACGCCTGAAGCAGGCCCTGCAGGTTTTCGGCCCGATCTTCACCCAGCTCTTCGGCCAGACCGAGGCGCCGATGGCGCTCACCGCCTTGCAGCGCGAGGATCATATCGTCGCCGATCCCGGGCGCGAGCTTCAGGTGCTGACCTCGGCAGGCCGCCCGACCTATGCCGCTGAAATCCGCCTGGTGGACGATGACGGCCAGGATGTGCCGCCGGGCGAGGCGGGCGAGGTAATCGCCCGCGCTCCCAACATGATGTCCGGTTATCTCGATAATCCCTCGGCCACCGCGGCGACCATTCGCGACGGCTGGCTGTACACCGGCGACATTGCGCGCCGCGACGACGAGGGCTTCATCACCGTCGTTGACCGCAAGAAGGACATGGTCGTCAGCGGCGGCTTCAACATCTACCCGCGCGAAGTCGAGGACGCCTTGTTCGAACACCCGGCAGTGAAACAGGCGGCCGTGATCGGCGTCCCCCACGAGAAGTGGGGCGAGGAAGTGAAGGCGCTGGTGGTGCGCAGGGAAGGCCAGACCGCCACCGAGCAGGAGCTGATCGATTTCGTCAAGGCGAGAAAGGGCGGCCTGGTGGCCCCGAAGAGCGTCGAGTTCGTCGACGCCATTCCGCTCACCAATCTCGGCAAGCTTGACAAGAAGGCCATGCGCGCCCGCTATTGGGGCGGTCGCACCCGCAACGTTTGAAGGGCAGACCATGAATTTCGAAGAATCCGAACAGACCACGCTGCTGCGCGACACCATCCGCCGTTTTGTCGACAAGGAGATGCCGCGCGAACTTGCGCGGCAACTGGACCAGAAGGCGGCCTATTCCAAAGAGGTGTTCGCCAAGCTATGCCAGCTCGGCGTCACCGGCCTCACCGTGCCCGAGGAATACGGGGGTGCCGGCATCGACATCCTCTCCGCCATCGTAGTCATAGAGGAGTTGGCCAAGCGCGGCACCTCGCTGTGCGGACCGTTCATCCATTGCGCTTTTTACGGCGGCATGAACATGGTGGAGAACGCCAGCGAGGCGCAAAAGCGCGAATACCTGCCGCGCCTGGCGCGCGGCGAAATCCTCTTCGCCTACGGCCTGTCGGAGCCGGACGTCGGCGGCGATCTCGCCTCGGCGAGCGTCACCGCGCGCCTCAAGGAGGATGGCAAAACCATCGTCATCAACGGCACCAAGCGCTGGTGCACCGGCGCACGCATCGCCGACTACATCTATACCCTGGTGCGTAGCGGACCGAAGGAGGACCGCTACCGCAACCTGTCTCTGGTACTGGTGCCGACCTCAGTGAAGGGCATCACGATTGTCGACATCGACCACATCGGCCTGCGCTATTCCGAGACCACCGACGTTATCTTCGAGGATGTCGAAGTGCCGCTGGCGAACGTGGTCGGCGGCCCGGAGCGGTGGAACAAGGGGTGGGACATGCTGGTGGGGCGCGGCCTCGACGTCGAGCGCCTGGAGATCACCGCCTGCGCCTTGGGCATCGCCACCGCCGCCGTCGACGATGCCTGGGCCTACGCTCAGGAGCGCCAGCAGTTCGGTCGTCGCATCTGCGGCCACCAGGCGGTGCGAAACATGCTGGTGGAGGCGAAGACCAATCTCGCCGCCTGCCGCCACATGCTCTACCACGCTGCCTGGCTGGCGACCGCGGGCAAGGACTGCAGCGTCGAGAGTTCGATGGCCAAACTGTTTGTCGGCGACAACGCGGTGGACATCGTCCTTACCTGCCAGCGCGTCATGGGAGCTTATGGCTGTGCCCGCGAATACGACATGGAGCGCTACGTGCGCGACATCGTCTGCATGCCGATCGTTGGCGGCTCTTCGAACATGCAGAAGAACAACATTTCCAATCGCCTCGGCCTGCCGATGAAATGAGCGCCTTAACCCCGGACTGGCTCGCCCGCCTGCGCCTGCCAGTGATCGCGGCGCCGATGTTCCTGCTCTCCGGGCCCGACATGGTGGTGGCGGCGGCGCAGGCTGGCATCGTCGGCTCCTTCCCTACCCTCAATGCGCGCACGGTCGAGGAACTGGAGCGCTGGCTGCAGAACATAACCGCGCGCATCGAGGCCGATCGTCCGCAGGATCCGGCGCAGCCCTACGGCACTTGGGCAGCCAATGTGGTGGCGCACTCGACCAATCCACGTTTGAAGCGCGACCTTGAACTGTTGATGGAATACAAGCCGCCGATGGTCATTACTGCCCTCGGCAGCCCGCGCCGCGTGGTCGAGGAGGTGCACAGTTACGGTGGCAGGGTGATCGCCGATGTGAACTCGGTACGTTTCGCGCGCAAGGCCGTCGAGGTCGGCGTGGACGGCCTGCTGCTGGTGACAAACGGCGCCGGCGGGCACACCGGCCAGATGAGCCCTTTCGCCTTCGTCGAAACCGTGCGCGAATTTTGGGACGGATTGCTGGTGCTGGCCGGTTCGATTTCCACGGGGCGCGCCGTGCGTGCGGCGCTGACCCTGGGTGCCGACATGGCTAGCATCGGCACGCGTTTCATCGCCACCGACGAGAGCATGGCGCAACCCGAATACAAGCAGATGGTGGTCGATGCCGGCTTCGAAGACATCGTCTGCACCAACGCCTTCACCGGCGCCTGGGCCAACATGCTGCGACCCTCGATCGTGCGCGCCGGCCTCGATCCCGACAAGCTCGGTCCTGCGCGGGCCATGGACGTCACCGAGGATCCGCACGGTGGCGACCGGGCATGGAAGGACATCTGGTCGGCCGGGCACGGGGTCGGCCTGGTGCGTCGGCAGCAGACGATCGCCGCGGCGGTCGCTCAACTTGCCGCGGAATTCGCTGCGGCGCAATGCCGCGAACACGGACCAGGAAAGGCCTGAGTTTCTTGGAAAGTATAGCTTCGCAACGGCCCGGCGCGGGTCCCGTGAGCGAGCGCCACCGCTTGGACGATGTGGCGCTGGCGGCCTGGATGGAGTCCAATGTCGACGGCTTTTCCGGGCCGCTGCGGGTGTCGCAGTTTGCCGGGGGCCAGTCGAACCCAACCTTCCTGTTGACCGCCGACGGCGCCGAATTCGTACTGCGCAAACAACCGCCTGGCAAGCTGCTGCCCTCGGCCCATGCCATCGACCGCGAATACCGGGTGATCGGGGCGCTCGCCGACAGCGGCGTGCCGGTGCCGCGGCTGCGCGGCTACTGCGCCGAGGCGGCCCTGATCGGCACACCGTTCTATCTGATGGACTATCAGCCCGGGCGCATCTTCACCGACCCACTGCTGCCGGGCATGGCGCCGGACGAGCGGGCGGCGATCTACGACGCCATGAACGATGCGCTGGCGCGGCTGCACGGCATCGACTGGCAAGCAGCCGGGCTGGCCGACTTCGGTCGCCCGGAGCAGTTCGTGGCGCGTCAACTCGCCCGCTGGAGCAAGCAGTACGAGGCGACCCGCACCGACGACGTGCCAGCGATGGAGGAACTGCGACGCTGGCTTGAAGCGAACAATCCGGCCGATGAGCGGGCCACCATCGCGCACGGCGACTTCCGCATCGGCAACCTGATTTTTCACCCCTCCGAAGCGCGGGTGATGGCGGTGCTCGACTGGGAACTGGCGACCATCGGCCATCCTTACAGCGACCTCGCCTACAACTGCATGACCTATCATCTGCCGGCCGGACATCCGATCGCCGCTGGCTTCGTCGGCAGCGGGATCGATACTGAGGGGATTCCCGGCGAAGCAGAGTATCTCGCCGCCTACGCTCGCCGCAGCGGTCACGATCCGCGGCCGAACTGGCGCTTTTTCATGGCTTTCAGCCTGTTCCGCGTCGCTGCCATTCAGCAAGGAGTGTATGCACGTTCGCTGCAGGGCAATGCGAGTTCCAATACCGCCCGGCTGTTTGGCGAGAGCTACCGCATGGTAGCCGAGGCCGGCCGCCGCCTGACGGAATGATGCCATGGCGCTGCGCATCCACGCAGATTGCATAGTATGCGGCGCCTGCGACTATGTCTGTCCCAACGATGCCATCGTGCCCGATGTGCGCCTGTACCGGATCGAGGCGGCGCTTTGCACCGAATGCAAGGGACACTTCGAGGAACCTCAGTGCGTCGCTGCCTGCCCGGTGGATTGCATCGTGCCGCTGGCGGACCTGCTGACCGAACCGAAAGCGGCCGATGAGACGAAGTAGGCGCATCGTAGTGGCAGGAACTCGATGATCAAGGTCGTGCAATGGGCCACGGGTTCGATGGGACGCACCGCCCTGCGCCGCATCATCGATCATCCCGACCTGGAACTGGTCGGGCTCTATGTCTATGACAAGGGCAAAGTCGGGCGCGATGCCGGCGAGATCGGCAAGCGGCCGCCCACAGGCGTATTCGCCACCGACGACATCAATGCCATCCTCGCGCTTGACGCCGACGTCGTGGTGCATACGGCGCGCATCAGCCTGCCCTACGAGGAACAGAACGCCGCCGTCGAGCGCCTTTTGGCGTCGGGAAAGAACGTGGTGTCGACGTCCGGCTTCCATTACCCGGCGGCGCATCCCGGCCCCTATGCCGAGCGCTTGCTGGCGGCCTGCCGCCAGGGCAATAGCACGCTGGCCGGCATGGGACTCAACCCCGGCTTCATCGGCGAGCGCCTGGTGCCGCTGCTGACCGGGTTGTGCGCCCGGCTTGAAGCCATCGACAGCCGCGAAATGGCGGAGGCGTCGACCATGCCGGCGCCGGAATTCGTCTTTGACACCATGGGTTTCGGCAGCGACCCGGCGGTGCGCGACATAACGCGCGGACCGCTGGCGGACTTGTACGGAGATCTCTACCGCGAAACCTTCGTTTTCGTCGGCGCCGCGCTGGGCACCGCCGTCGCCAGCCTGGAACCGGCGCACCGGCTGACGCTGGCGCCGCACGACATTCGCATCGCCGCCGGGGTGATTCCCCGCGGCCGCGTCGCCGCGACAGAATGGCGCTGGCAGGCGCGTTTCGAGGACGGCCGCCGCATGAGCCACTCGGTGCTGTGGACGGCCGACGCGCGCCTGCACGGGGCCACCGCCGGCGCCCATTGGCAAGTAGATCTGCGCGGGCGCCCCAACGTCACGCTCACTCTCGCCCTGAGCGATCCAGACCCGAATGCGCCGCCGACTCGCGCCGCCTCGGATGCCACGGTGGCGATTGCCATCCGCAGCATTCCCGACGTCTGCGCGGCGCCGCCCGGTTTCTTTTTCTATCCCGGATTGGCGCCCTTCAGGGAACGGTTCTAGCGCCTCTTCGTGGCGCCGGCGAAAAACGGCAGGATGGCTCCGCGCCGTCCCTCGGCCGCCTTCATTTCCTGTTTGGCCACGGTGCGCAGGTGGACCTCGTCCGGACCGTCGGCGATGCGCAGGATGCGGCCCCACAGCCACAGAGTGGACAGCGGCGTATCGGCACTCAGGCCCATGGCGCCATAGACTTGCATGGCGCGGTCGCAGATGGCGGTCTGCACACTCGGCACTACCGCTTTGATCATGGCTATTTCTCGCGCCGCCGCCTTGGCGCCGTAGCGGTCAATCAGCCACGCCGCCTTCAGCACCAGGAGACGCGCCTGGTCGATCTCCATACGCGAGCGGGCGATCCACTCGGCAACGTTGGCGTGCTGGTGGAGATAGCGGCCGAAGGTCTTGCGCTCGGCGGCGCGCGCGCACATCAGTTCGAGCGCCAGTTCGCACTGGCCGATCGAGCGCATGCAGTGGTGGATGCGGCCTGGCCCCAGGCGCGCCTGGGCGATGGCGAAGCCGGCACCTTCCTCGTCAATCAGGTTGGTGGCAGGGACGCGGACGTCGCGCAGGAGGATTTCGCAATGGCCTTCCGGCGTTACATGGTGCATCACCGGAATGTTGCGCTCGATGCTCAGGCCCGGCGTGTCGAAGGGAACGATAACCATGCTCTGGCGACGGTGGATTTCGGCTTCCGGGTCGGTGACGCCCATCACCACGGCGAACCTGCAGTGCGGATGGGCGGCGCCGGAGATGAACCATTTGCGGCCGTTTATCACGTAGTCGTCGCCGTCGCGGCGGATTGACGTCTGGATGTTGGTGGCGTCGGAGGAGGCGACGTCCGGCTCGGTCATGGCGAAACAGGAGCGGATGTCGCCGGCGAGCAGGGGATCGAGCCACTGGCGCCGCTGCTGCGGGGTGGCGAACAGGTGCAGGATCTCCATGTTTCCGGTGTCGGGAGCGCTGCAGTTGAATATCTCCGATGCCCAGATCACGCGTCCCATGATCTCGGCCAGCGGCGCATATTCGAGGTTGCTCAGCGCCTGGCCGGGTTCGTCTTCACGCAGGGCAGGGAGAAACAAGTTCCACAGGCCTTCCTCGCGCGCCAGGGTCTTGAGGTCCTCCATGAGGGCCGGATGCGGATTGCCGTCGGCGACTTCTTTGTCCCAATCCGAAATTGCCGGCAGAATGTAATTTTCGATGAATGTTCCGACCTTGCTGCGCAAGTCCTCGACGCGTTGGGAGTACGCGAAATCCATTTGGTTTCCTTTCCTTCGTGGGCCGTGGTCATCGGGATCGTGGCGATTTGATATACTTGCGTAAAGCAACCAACCTATGTCTGCATTCTTCTCATGATCCAGCGCACCCCTATCAGCACGGCGAAAACAAATTCAGGCCGGGATCGCAAGGTCCAGGCCAATTCGGTCGCCCGGGCGCTGGTGCTTATTGGTGATCGCTGGTCGCTGTTGATTCTCGGCTCGGCGTTCCAGGGCGTGAAGCGTTTCGAGGAATGGCGCAAGGGTATCGGCATCGCGAGCAACATTCTTTCCAGTCGCCTGGAACGCATGGTCAAGGCAGGCTGTTTCGTCAAGGTACCCTCGGATACCGGTGGTCACAGCGTCTATCGTCTGACCGAGATGGGCGTCGGGCTGTTCTCGACGGCGCTGATGTTTTGGCGTTTCGACCGTCTGTGGTCTCAAAAGCGCACCTTCCAGCCGGTCGCCCTGATCCATGCCCCTTGCGGCGAGTCGATGGTGCCGGTGGTGGTCTGCGCCCGCTGTCGCGCCCAGGTGTTCCCCCGTGACGTGAGTTTCGTGCCGGGACCGGGGGCGGCGATGGAAGAGTTGCCGCCGCCGAAGAGCAGTCGCCGCTCGAACGTCACGCTCGAGGACGGCGCCGGCATTGCGATGCTGTTCGGCGATTCGGTCGATTACTTCGGCGACCGTTGGACGCAAATGGTGCTCGCCTCCTTCTTTCTCGGAGATCGTCGCTACGAGGATATCCGTGCGCGTTGGCACATCGCTACCAACATCCTCGCCGACCGGCTCAAGATCCTGCTGGACAACGGCCTGCTGCAAAGACGTATCTACCAGACCAACCCGGAACGCAGTGAATATGTGCTGACCCCGAAGGGGATGGACATCTATCCCACCATCCTGACGCTGACCCAATGGGGCGACCGCTGGCTGGCCGACAAATCGGGCCCCCCTCTGATCCTCGTGCATGCCAAGTGCGGCGCACAACTTGACCCGCTGGTCGCCTGCGACCGCTGCGGTGGGGCCATCGATCCGCACGAGGTTTCCTTCAAGGCGAAGAGCTGAGGTCTACGCCGGTTCCTTGATGGTGATGCCGCCATCGACCACCAGCGTCTGACCGGTGAGATATGCCGCCGCTTTCGAGGCGAGGAACACGGCGACGCCGCCGATGTCGTCCGGCTGGCCGATGCGGCGCACCGGCGTGCCTTCCTCAACATTCTTCAACAGCTTGGGGTTTTCCCACAGCGCGCGCGACATGTCGGTCTTGATCAGCCCAGGGGCGATGCAGTTGGCACGGATGCCGCGCGGACCCCACTCGATGGCCAGGCTCTTGACCAGTGAGGAGTCGGCGGCCTTGGAGAGGCCATAGACAGCCAGCGTGTTGCTGCCCTGGTTGCCGCCGATCGAGGAAACGATGATGATGCTGCCGCCGCCGCCCTGCGCCATCAGCGGACCGGCCATGCGGCTCAGGAGGAAAGTCGACTTGACGTTGCAGTTCATGATCTTGTCGTAGGCTTCCTCCGGCATAGTTTCCATCGGGCCGAAGTAGGGATTGACTGCTGCGTTGCAGACCAGGATGTCGAGGCGTCCCCAAGCCTCGACGGTTTTGTCGATGAGGTTCTTCAGCTGTGTGGCGTCTGACACGTTGCAGGGTACCGCGATGGCCTCGCCACCGCCCTCGCGGATCAGAGCCACGACCTTGTCGCAGGCCTCTGCCTTGCGACTCGACACCACCACCCGCGCTCCGGCCCGCGCCATGTTCTCGGCGATGGAGCGGCCGATGCCGCGGCTGGAGCCAGTTATTACAGCGACTTGTCCGGTCAAATCAAACATGGTTTCCTCCTGAATATAGACGCCACGCTCGATACCGGCGTATTGCAAAGAATATATCAGCGAACGTTGCGTTACGCAAGCCAGTGTGGCAGACTGCGGAATCGTTACTCCGGGTAACCCGGGGCCGGCAAACAATCGGGGGCAATCGACTTGGGAGAACTCGATGGCAAGGTGGCTTTGGTGACCGGCGGTGCCGGCGGCATAGGCCGCGCGACAGCGATCGCTTTTGTCCGCCATGGTGCTCGTGTGGTGGTGGCCGACGTTGCCGACACTGGTGGAGCGGAGACCGTGTCGATGATCGAGGTCCGGGGCGGGGAGGCCATCTTCGTCCATACCGACGTGACTTCGGCTGAAGCCTGCGAAGTGCTGATAGCGAGGACACTGGAGCACTTCGGACAACTGCATGTGGCCTTCAACAATGCCGGTATCGTCAACCACCCGGCGGCGCGCACGGCCGATACGCCGCTATCTGCGTGGCAACGGGTGATCGACGTCAACCTGACGGGAGTCTTCAAATGCATGGTGCCGGAGTTGAGGGCGATGCAGGCGCACGGTGGTGCGATCGTCAATACCGCCTCGGTGCTGGGCATGGTCGGAGCCGCTGGCGTTTCCGCCTATTGCGCATCCAAGCACGGCGTGATCGGCCTGACGCGAGCCGCTGCGCTAGAGTATGGGCGCAACGGCATCCGGGTGAATGCGGTATGCCCGGGCTATATCGAAACCGACATGACGGTTAGCGGGCATGCGCCGATGACGGAGGCTCAGTTGCAGGCAGGGGTCGGCATGGCGGCGATTCGCCGCCTGGCCCAACCCGAAGAGGTCGCTGAACTCGTTGTCTGGCTCTGTTCCGAACGGGCATCGTTTGTCACCGGGGCCAACTATGCCGTCGACGGCGGTATCACGGCCAGTTGAACATGCGCGTTCCCTCCGTGATGTCATCGGCGTATGTCGCGCATTTTTATGGCGCGGCACCCGCTTTCACTTTCAAACCAGACTGTGGCAGTATTCAACCGGTTGGTAGAGCCGCCGCAGCGCAGCGTAACCCCGACCGGTTGATTCTGGCGTCGATCGATTCGTTTCCTCGCGTCGCCACGCCGTCGGGCGTTACCCGACGCTGCTCGGCGACCGTCAAGGCGGGCCAGACGCCATGCGTGGAGGGGCGGACATGGAGAATGTGACGCAGATCGCCCAGTTGACGATCAACGGCATGTCGATCGGGGCGATCTACGGACTGGTTGCCCTGGGCTTGGTGCTGACCTACAAGTCGACCGAAGTGTTGAATTTCGCTCATGGCGACGTCTTGATGTTCTCGGCATTTCTTGGCTGGGGCTTGATCGAGGGCCTGGGCGCGTCTTTCTGGCTGGCATTGCCGGCGGCAGCGATCGTGGCGGCAGCTGCGACCTGGCTGCTGGAGCAGCGCGTGGTTCGCATCATCGCCGGCCAGCCCCAGTTCGCCGGCGTCATGCTTACCATCGGTTTGGCCTTCATGATCCGGGGCATGGTCAGCATGGGTTTCGGCCCCGAGTCGCGCAACTTCACCACCCCCTGGGCCGGGCAGATCAGTCACGTCGGTGGCATAGTGATTGCCGACCTCAATCTGATCATCATCGCCGTTACCCTCGTCATCACTGCCGGTCTGTACGGCTTCCTGACCCGCTCGGCGGTAGGCGTTGCCATCCAGGCCGCATCGCAGAACCAGCTGGCCGCCTACCTGTCAGGAATCCGGGTCAAGCGTTTGAACTCGCTGGTGTGGGGCATCTCGGGCGCTATCGCCGCCGTCAGCGGCATGCTGCTGGCACCGATCACCATGGTCGATATAGGGCTCTGGGCCGTTCTGCTGAAGGGCCTGGCGGCATTGGTACTGGGCGGTTTCGGCAGCGTCCGCGGCGCCATCGTCGGCGGCCTGCTGATCGGCCTCATCGAGCAGTTCTCGGGCGTTTTTCTGCCCGATGGTTTCAAGGATGTCATGGCCTACCTGGTGTTGATCGGGGTGTTGATCGTGTGGCCGCGCGGCCTCTTCAGCGAAGCGCACGGGCGGAGGGTGTAATGCGCTTTCCCTACGATACCGCCTACGCCGATTCGCGCCGCCTGCTTCGCTTTACCGGGCAGAAGCTCAGCTACGGCGCCCTGCTGCTGCTGCTGTGTGCGGCGCCTTTCGTCCTGCCACGCTTCTATGTCGGCGAGCTTACCTACCTGTTCATCTTCTGCCTGGCCAGCCTCGGACTGATGGTCCTCACCGGCTATACGGGCCTGGTCTCCCTTGGCCACGCTGCCTTTGTCGGAATCGGCGCCTACACACATGCCTGGCTGCTGGGCCACGGCGTGCCGCTGTTCATTTCGCTGGCGCTGGCGGCTACCGCAAGCGGGATCATGGGTGTGGTGATTGGCGTGCCGGCAATCCGAATCTCCGGCCTCTACCTGGCGATCGTCACGCTGGCTTTTTCGGTCCTGGTTGAGCACGCCATGGGACGCTGGGTGTCGGTCACCGGCGGCTTCAGCGGTCTCTCGGTGCCAGCGCCGGAGGTGTTCGGGGTCTCCCTCGGCGGGCCGAAAGCGTTCTATTTCCTTTGCCTCGCCTGCCTGATCCTGGTGCTGCTGGGCCTGATCAATCTTACCCGCACCCGGCCCGGGCGCGCGCTGGTCGGCGTCCGCGATTCAGAGGCGGCGGCGCGCAGCCTCGGCATCCATGTCGCCGGCTATAAGGTGCTGGCATTCAAGCTGTCGGCGGCAATCTGCGGCTTGGCTGGCGGCCTGATGGCGCACCAGACACGATTCTTGACGCCGGAGGCGTTCAGCATGATGCTGTCGATGCAGTTGCTGCTGGCGGTGGTGATAGGCGGTCTCGGCAGCCTGCGCGGGGCAATTCTCGGTGCCATCGTGATAAGCCTGCTGCCGACGGCGATCTCTCACCTCAAGCCGCTGCTGTCGGCGCGATTGGCGGGACAGTCCGGACTCGAAGTCTTCATGTTCGGCCTGGTGTTGACCGCCTTCGTTCTGTTCGAGCCGAAAGGCATCAACGGCCGATGGCTTAAGGTGAAGGCGTTCTTCGAGTACTTCCCGCTATATCGGCGCGACACTTTTCGTCGCACCAAGGCCTATATGAGATCGGAGCGCTACAAATGAGTGCGCCACTTCTCACGGTGGAGCACCTGTCGGTCAGCTTCGGCGGCGTGAAGGCCGTCGACGACGTCAGTTTTCAGGTCGGCAGCGGTGAGATATTCGCCATCATTGGCCCCAACGGAGCCGGCAAGACGTCGATCTTCAACCTGGTGACCCGCGTGTTCGAAGCCGGCGGCGGCCGCGTGACCATGCGCGGCAAGGACATCACCCGCGTGCCCCGCAACGACATCGTCCGCTTCGGTATCGCCCGCACGTTCCAGAACATCGAGTTGTTCGAGGGCGCCAGCGTGCTCGACAACCTGCTGCTGGGCCGGCATCGTTTTCCGACCGGCAACTTGCTGCAGCAGATTTTCTACACACCCAGGGTACGGCACGCCGAAGACGCTGCCCGCGACCGGGCGGAGGACATCATCGCCCTGCTTGACCTGGCGCCCCATCGCAACAGCCCGGTGGCCGGATTGCCCTACGGCGTGCGCAAGGTGGTCGAAATCGGCCGCGCCCTGGCGGCGGAGCCCGAATTGCTGCTGCTCGACGAACCAGCCTCGGGCCTCAACCCGGAGGAAACCAGGGACCTCGCCTTCTGGATCGAGGACATCAAGAAGGACATGGGGATCACGGTGGTGATGGTCGAGCACGATATGTCGCTGGTCGCGGAGACTGCCGACCGGGTGATGGTCATGAACATGGGCAGGGTCCTTACCACCGGCACGCCGCAACAGGTCCAGAGCCATCCCGAAGTCGTCGCCGCCTATCTTGGAGCCTGAGTTGGATACGCCGCCGCTGCTTGCCGTGCGCAACATCGAAACCTGGTACGGTCCGGTGAACGCCATAAAGGGCGTGTCGCTCGATATCGCCGCCGGACGCATGGTTGCCGTCCTCGGCGCCAACGGCGCAGGCAAGACGACGCTGCTCAACACCATTGCCGGCGTCGTCGATCCCTTCAAGGGCAGCGTTGTCTTCGACGGCATGGCGATTCAGGGTCGTGACGCCGACGATATCTGTCGTCGCGGAGTTGTCCTGGTACCCGAAGGCCGCCAGGTGTTTCCGTTTCTAACGGTGCGCGAGAACCTGATGATGGGTGCCTTCTCGCGCCGCCGCGATCCCGCTGTTGCAGTGGACCTCGAACGCATCTTCGGCTGGTTTCCGCAGCTTCTGGAGCGCCAGGGCACTCATGGCGGCCTGCTTTCGGGCGGCGAGCAGCAGATGCTGGCGATCGGTCGTGCCTTCATGGCCAAGCCGAGACTGCTGCTGCTCGACGAGCCGTCGCTCGGGCTGTCGCCGCTGCTGACCAAGGAAATCTTTGCCATCGTGCGTCGCATCAACCAGGAAACCGGCACCAGTATCCTGGTGGTGGAGCAAAACGCCGCCATAGCGCTGCAGGCTGCCGACGACGGCTACATATTGGAACTGGGACGGGTGGTTGCCGCCGATACCTGCGCGGCGCTGATGCAAAAGGACGATGTGCGTGAGTTTTACCTCGGCGTCGGCGCTCCGCGCGGAGACGAGCGCAAGCGGCGCTGGAAGCGGCGCAAGACCTGGCGATGACGGACATGGACGAACCGATTAGCTTTCTTGGTTGCAACACCCCGCAAAAGGTGTTTCGCCAGCGGGCGCGGCAGTGGGCCGACCATCCCGCATTGCGACGCAAGGAACGCGGGGTATGGTATTCCGTGACCTGGGGCGAGTACTACGCTCGTGCGCGCGCTGTCGGCCTGGCGCTGGCCGAACTAGGCGTCACGCGCGGCGAGGTGATCGCGGTGCTGGCCGAAAACCGTCCGGAATGGGTCTATGTGGACCTCGGTGCACAGTGCATGGGCATGATCGGCAACGGTATCTATCCGACGTCCGCCACCGAGCAGTGCGAGTTCATCCTGCGCGATTCCGGCTGCCGCATCGTCTTCGTTGAAAACGAGGAACAGTTGGACAAAGTGCTTGCAGCGCGCGAGCGCTGCCCCGCGCTGGAGCGGATCGTGGTCATGGACTGGAAGGGCCTGCGCGGCTTTAGCGATCCCGCTGTGCTGGGCTTCAAGGAACTGCTCGCGCACGGCATGGAACTGGCGCAAACCCGCGCTGCCGAATTCGAAGCCGCGATCGATGCCAGCGCCCCTGGAGATATCGCCTTCCTCGTCTATACCTCGGGTACCACCGGGACGCCCAAGGGGGCGATGATAAGCAACCGTAATCTTGTTTTCCAGATTTCGGTGGCGGACCAGTACCTGCCGGTCGGATTCGGCGACAAGATTCTGTCCTTCCTGCCGCTTTGCCACATCGCCGAACGCATGAGCACGGTGTTCAACCAGTTGTTCAGCGGCTACATCGTGCATTTCCCCGAGAATGCGGGTACGGTGTTCAACGACTTGCGCGAAGTGACGCCCGGTCTGGTGTTTGCGCCGCCGCGCTTCTGGGAAAAACTGTATTCGCAGATCGTGCTCTTCATGCAGGACGCAATCGGTCCGGCGCAGAGCCTGTACCGTGTCGCCATCGAGGCTGGCTTTCGTCGCGCTGAGTTGAGACTGGCCGGAGGCTCGGTGGCACTTTCGGCTTCCGAGCGCGTGCTCGACGCCGTCGGCCTCGCCAACGTGCGCAAGCTGCTGGGCCTGCAGCATCTCAAAGGCGGGATTACCGGCGCCGCCCCGGTACCGCCCGAGCTGCTCAAGTGGTATCTTGCGCTTGGCATAGAACTGTGCGAGGGCTTCGGCATGACTGAAACGACCGGTTTCTGCACTTGCACCCCGCCCAGCAAGATCAAGCTCGGCAGCGCGGGAGTGGCCGCTCCGGGCATCGAATTGCGATTGGGCGTCGACGGCGAAATTCTGGTGCGCGGCCCCATCGTCTTTTCCGGGTACTGGGGTCAGCCGGAAAAGACCGCCGAGGCCGTCGACGGCGAAGGCTGGCTGCATACCGGCGACGTCGGCGAGATTGATGGCGACGGTTATTTGTCGATCAAGGACCGCCTCAAGGACATCATCATCACCTCCGGCGGCAAGAACATCACACCGTCGAATATCGAGATGCTGATCAAGTTCAGCCCCTACATATCGGATGCCGTGGTGATCGGCGACGCGCGGCGCTTCATCAGTTGCCTGGTTATGATCGATCAGGACAGTGTCGTCAAGTTCGCGCAGGACCGACAGCTTCCTTTCACCGACTTTGCCAGCCTGACACGCGCCGCCGAGGTGATCAAGCTGATAGCAGGCGAGATCGCGCGCGCCAACGAGAAACTGGCGCGCGTCGAACAGGTCAAGGAATTCCGTATACTTTCGCAGCTGTTGACGGCGGAGGACGAGGAACTGACGCCGACCATGAAGTTGAAACGCAAGGTGATGACGCGCAAGTACGCTGAGCTGATCGAGTCCATGTACGAGGGGTAAAGTGTTGTATCACAAATGTCCAATGCAACCACAAAGGAGGAAGCAATCATGAATATGGCATTTCGTCGCATTCTGCTGACGCTTGTCAGCGCAGGTGTTGTGGTCGGCGCCCAGGCGGGCGGCGTCACCGACAAGGAAGTCGTCCTCGGCTCCCATCTTGACCTTTCCGGACCGGCAGCATCAGCCATGGCACCCTTGCGCAACGGCATGCAGATGCGCATCGACGAGGCCAACGAGGCCGGCGGCATTCACGGTCGCAAGCTGCGGCTGATCGTCGAAGACAACGCCGGCCAGCCGCAACAGGCGGCACGCGTGGCACAGAAGCTGATCAACAAGGACGAGATATTCGCCTTCATCAATTCTTTCGGTTCCGGCACCAACCTGGCAGCCATCAAACCGGCGGTCGAGGCCGGGGTGGTCTACTTCGCGCCGTGGGGAGCCTCAATCGCTTTTCAGTCTGCAGCCAAGAGCCCGCTGGTATTCACCACGGTCTCCAACTACCACACGACGACGGCGACCGGCGTCTCCTGGGCAATCAAGACCTGGGGCGTGAAGAAGATCGGTCTCGTCTACCAGGAAGGTCCCTACGGCGACCTGCTTAAAATGGGCATGAAGCAGGCTCTCGACGCCTACGGCCTGCAACTGGCTGCGGAGGCTGGTTTCAAGCCCGGCGACATCGACTTGTCATCGCAGATTGCCAAGATGAAGCAGGCCGGCGTCGACATGATCCTGGTCGGCGCGGTGGTTCGCGAGGCCATCGCGGCGATGGCGGAAGTGAAGAAGCTGGGCTGGACTGACGTCAAGGTGATGACGGCGCTGCCGGGTCGCAACCCGACCGTCGCCGATCTCGGCAAGGAGACCGTTGAAGGGCTTTATGGCATCGGCGGCTGGCGGCTGGCCTATTACGACACCGCACCGCCAGCGGCGAAGAAGTGGATGGAGAGCTACCGCGCGCGCTTCAATATCGAGGCGACCGACGTCGCGTTCAATGGTTATTCGTATACCGACTGGTTCGTCAAGGGGCTCCAGGCCGCCGGCAAAGACCTTACTTCCGACAAACTGGTCAAAGCGCTGCAGGCCACGCCGCAAGAAGATTCCTCCACCTATGGCAAGCAGACCTTCAAGAACAACCACATTGATCCCGAATTGGTCGAGATCGACCAGATAAAGGGCGGGCGCTGGGTACCGGTGACTAAGCCGATGACCGGGCTGGTGAAGTAGGCGGTTTGGCAGAGCTTTTGGCGGCGGCGCGGAAGGTGCCGGCGCCGACTGCGTTGTCGTAGGGCTGGAGCCGGAGGCAGCCCTGAATCCTGCAGGCGCAGGATGACTTCCTGAAAGGTCGGCCCGTGGCAGACCTTTCAGTGGAGATTCATGCGCGCGCGTCGCCGGAACCAAAGGTGGGGTTTTGGCTCATCGGAAATCCCCGATATTTCGCAAGAGCGGCAATTATTCGGGGTTTCCGTTCCCGGCTCGAGGCGGCGCGCTACTCGATCCGGATGCCGCCGGCCTTGATCCAGCGCGCCATGCGGGCGGTGTCGTCGCGCACGAACGCGGCGAATTCCTCGCTGCTCCCCCCGGCGGCAGGCTGCACCGAATTGCGTGCCAGCACATCAACCAGATCCGGCTGCTGCAGGGCGCGGCGCACTTCGGCGTTGAGATGGCGCACGATGGTCGCGGGCGTTCCCGCCGGAACGAAAATGCCGGTCCAGGCAGTGAAATGCAATCTGGGCATGCCGTGCTCGGCGAAGGTGGGGACATCGGGGAATTCGGGCTGGCGCCGGTCCCCGGTCACGGCCAGGACGCGCAGCCTGCCGGCCTTGATATGGCTTGCGGCCGAGGCAGGATCGAGGAAGACAAGAGTCACCCGGCCGGCCAACAGATCGACAATCGCTGGAGTCAGGCCTTTGTAGGGAACATGTGTCATCTGGATGCCCGCTTCGGTTTCAAAGGCAACCGCCGCGAGATGGGAACTGCTGCCTACTCCGGATGTCGCATAGGTCAGCAGTCCGGGATTGGCCTTGGCATAGGCGATCAGCTCACTTGCACTTCTGACAGGAACATCAGGATGTACGGCGAGCAGCAGCGATGTATTGGTGAGCACTGCGACCGGCAGCAGGTCTTTCTCGGTATTCACCGGAATGCTGCGATACAGTTGCGGACCAACCGAAATGTTCGCCCAACTGCCCACCAGCAGGGTGTAGCCATCGGACGCGGACTTTGCCGCAGCCTCGAGGCCGATCATGCCGCCTGTACCGGCACGGTTCTCCACGATGACCGGCTGACCCAGGCGTTGCGCCAGTGTTTGGGACAGCGCACGGGCCACAAGGTCGGTGAAGCCAGCCGCAGCGAAGGGCACGATGATCCGTATTGGCTTGTTCGGGTAACCGCCGACGCTGGTCGCTGGAATTTCCGCTGGACGCGCGAGAGTGTAGGTGGCCGGCGCCATCGCAAGAGTCGCTGCCGGCACTTGCGGGCGGGATGGCGCAGGCTGGTAGTCCTTTTCCTTCTGCCTTGCCTGCGCCGCGTAACGGCCGGTCGGATACTTTGCCAGGTAGGCCTGCATCGCGGGTCGTGTCGCGGTCTCAAGTGCGCCCTTCCATTGTGCGTCCTCTTCGCGCAGCAACCTCTGCTGGGCAGATTGCGCAAGCGCCGCATAACGGCCGTTGGCGTAGCGCCCCAGATAGCTGGCGTAGGCCGTCGCGCTGTTGCCGGCCTTGGCTTCGTCCCACGCCGCCTGTTCGGCGCGCTGCGCGGCCTGTTCTTTTTCCGCAGCCTGCCGCGCCTGCTCGGCCTTGTCATGATCGTCCAGCTTCTTGAGTTCGAACTTCGCCAGCGCGACGTACTTGCCTTTCGGATATTGCTTGAGGTAAATATCGAAGTAGTCCCGCGTGCCGCTGCTCTTCACTTCGTTCCAGAACTGGGTTTCGGGGTCGGCGCTGGCAATGGGCGCAGGAGTCGGCGCTGGTGGCACGGCAACCGCGCTCGGTTTTGGCGCTGCCGTTGCTGGCGGCTGGCTGGCTTTCAGCCGCCTGAGCTGGTTTTCGGCCAGTGACCGGTAGCTGCCTTTCGGGTACTTGCGCAAATAGGCCTCGAAGTCGGTTGCGTCGGTGCTGCGCTCGATGCTGGTCCAGAAAGTCTTTTCAATTTCGCCGCGGCCGGGATCGACGGTGACGCGAAAGTGGAAGTTCTTCTGTACGGTCTTCGGGCCATTGACATAGGGCGTCTGCTTCCGCGTCGGATCGCTTTCGACGCTCTTCTGCTCGACGTACTCGCTGGCCGTCGTGAGGACGCCGTCGAGGCTCAAGTCGCCGCCCTTGAAGGCGTTCAGCAGCCCCGCCGAAAACAGGCCGTTGCGGCCTTCGCCGTCGGCGGCGACGTTGCCCGGGTCGGTGGCATAGACGATCACCGTACCTTGCGGCGCGCTGCCCGGGCTGGCAAGACCGCGCGACTTGCCGGAGCGAAACTTGCCGCTGATCGGATTGTTGCGGCAGGCGTCGAGCATGACGATGTTGACGCCGCTCTTGGCGTTGTCCATTTCGTCGAGTATCCGGTTCATGTCGACGCCCTGGTAGGGCACCGCGGCTTCGCTGTCGATCTTGGCGTTCACCGGCATCAGGTAGTTCTGGTTCTTGACCTGGATGCCGTGCCCGGCAAAGTAGAACAGCGCCGCTTCGCTGCCGCCGATGCGGCTGCCGAATTCGGCGATGGTCTGGTTCATCGCCTCGAGCGTCTGGTTCTTGCGCTCGATGACTTCAAAGCCGAAACCGCGCAGGGCTTCGGCAATGTCCTGTGCGTCGTTGGTCGGGTTGGCCAGCTTGGGCAGGTTGTCGGGATACTGGTAATCGCCGTTGCCGATCACCAGCGCGATACGTCTGCCGTCTGCCTTGGCGGGCTGCGCCGCGACCGCCCGCTGCCCGGTCTGCGGCAGTGCTGGAAGGGCCAGCAGCAGGCCGAACGCAAGACCAAGAAGCGAAGCCAGGAAAAACCGCGAAGGCATCGCACGTCCTCTGGAATAGGTTAAGTTTCAATTATGAACCTGTGCGACTTGGGGTCAACCGCGAGCTGTTTAGGCGGCGACAACGAAATCGCAGCCGCTGCTTCCGGTATCATCGGCGTCAGGTCAATAAATGGCAAAGGAGCATTACCGTGGATCATCTGGCCAGCGTGATTTTGAAGAACGGCAAGCGTTACGATTTTCCCCTGGGCGCGGACGATCTGGCTGCTTTCGACGACGCCGGTGCGCGCCACTGGATTTCCGATACGTTCCTCGCAGCCGGGCTTGAAACCCCGAACCCCATGGGAAAACTGCTGCTGGTCGACCAGATTCTGCTGCTCGCCCTGAATTTCAAGCCGTCGGACTACGACCCGCTGACACCGGAGGCGCGCCGCTTTCTCTGCGCCGCCCTGCAAGCCATGGGACGGCCGACCCTCACGATTGATCTGGCGGCGTACAAGCTATAACGTTTCTGCGACGTAGCGCCGTCAGGCAGGCGCCAACGGCAACCAGCAACGCCAGCAGATTGCCCCAGCGGGCATAGGGTGTCAGGCCAGTGCGTCCCTGGGCCTGAACTACCAGCGCGGCGGTGGTGAAAGGCGGCAGGGCGGCAATGATGACGCCATCCGGGCCCACCATGGCAGTCATGCCGGTGTTGGTGGCGCGCAGTATCACGCGGCCGGTTTCGATGGCACGCAGCTGGGCGATCTGGAGATGTTGCGGCTGCGCCAGCGAATCGCCAAACCAGGCTGTGTTGGAAAGATTCACCAGCATGGTCGCCACCGGCAATGCGCCGAGCAGTTCCTCGCCGAACAGATCCTCGTAGCAGATATTCGGCGCGATGTGCTGTCCGGCCACGGTCAGCGGCTCCTGTCGCGGCGGGCCGGCGGTGAAATCCGACATCGGGATGTGCGCAAAGCGGAAGAACCAGCCAAAGCCCGGCGGCGCGTATTCGCCGAAGGGCACCAGGTGACGCTTGGCGTAGGCCTGCGCGGCGAGTTCCGGCGTCAGCGCGACTGCGCCGTTGGTATAGTCGCCGTCCGTGGTACTTATGGCAACACCGAATAGTGCACTGCCGTGGCGCGTCAGGCTCTGCAATATCTCGCGCGGGACTTCATCGAAGAACAGCGGCAGGGCGGTTTCCGGCAGGACAGAGAGTGTTGTCGGGTGCATTCTCACCAGGCGCAGATAGGTGTCTATCGACAGCGACAGCCGCTTCGGATCCCACTTGTCGCTTTGCGGCACGTTGCCCTGCAGCAGGCTGACGGTGACTGGCGCGCCAACCGGTTGCGTCCAGTCCATGCGGCGCAGCAAGCCGCCGAGGCCGAGCAGGAGAATGATCGGAATCCATAGCGCCGGCTTGCGCCAGCCGGCAATCCTCATTTCGCCACTCATTTGCCCAAGCAGTCCGCCGATCAGGGCGATGATGAAGCCGACGCCATAGACGCCGAGTACCGATGCCCAGCCGGCCAGCGGGCTCGGCGGGCTTTGCGAATAGCCGACGGCCAGCCAGGGGAAGCCGGTGAATAAAGTGCCGCGCAGCCATTCGGTGAGCGTCCACAAGCCGGCAAACAGCAGCACGTCGGGGGGGGTGTTGTTGCGCCAGTGCAGGAACAAGCCGCCGGCCAGGGCGGGAAACAGGGCGAGATAGGTGCAGAACAGCAGGGTTGCGCCGGCAGCGGCAGGCGGCGCCATGCCACCAAATTGCGAGAGACTGACATAGACCCATGACACTCCGAACAGGAAGCAGCCCGCGCCCCAGGCCAGGCCGAGCAGTATCGCCTCGCGCGGGGCGGTTGTCTTGCGCCAGAGGTAGAACAGGCCGCCCAGTGCAAGAGTCGGCGCTGGCCATACGGCGAAATACGCGTCGAAAGGCGCAAAACCGAGTACGCAGAGTGCGCCCAGCGCAAACGCAGTGCTAGCTGCGCCCACGGCAACGGCGGGTCGCCGCAGGGTCATTCGCCAGCGGCGAGAGGCGTTGCGAGCGGCAGATCCTTCTGCGGATCGACCAGCAGCGTATGCACGCGGCGGCTGTCGGCGCGCAGAATCTGCATGCGCAGGCCCGCGATGTTGACCACCTCGTTGCGCTTGGGCAGCCGGCCCAGGTGATGAATCACCAGACCGCCCACGGTGTCGAAATTCTCATCCGAAAATCCGGTGGCGAAAGCGTCGTTGAAGTCGCCGATTTCGGTCACGGCCTTGACCCGGTAGCGGCCGGTGTTGTCCTTGACGATGTTGTCGGCGGTTTCGTCGAAGTCGTATTCGTCTTCTATGTCGCCGACGATCTGCTCCAGCACGTCTTCGATGGTGACCAGTCCGGCGACGCCGCCGTATTCGTCGACCACGATGGCCATGTGGTTGCGCGACGCCCTGAATTCGCGCAGCAACACGTTCAGCCGCTTCGATTCCGGAACGAAGATCGCCGGGCGCAGCGTGTCGCGCAGGTCGAATTCCTTGCCGGCGAAGTAGCGCAGAAGGTCCTTGGCGAGCAGGATGCCGAGTACGTCATCCTTGCTTTCACCGATGGCGGGAAAGCGCGAGTGCGCGGTTTCGAGGACGATCTCGACGATCTGCTCGGGGGTATCGTTTATATCCACCACGTCCATCTGCGCTCGCGGCACCATGATGTCGCGCACCGCCATGTCGGCGACGGAGAGAGCGCCTTCGATGATCGACAGTGCGTCGGCGTCCATCAGATGGCGCTCGAATGCGCCATGCAGCAGTGCGAGAAGTTGTTCGCGGTCCTCTGGCTCGCGCAACAGAAGAGCGGAAAGCCGTTCGATCAGACTGGGTCTGCTGGATGGGTCCATTGTCAATCGAGGTCACGCATAGGGATCGGGGTAGCCGAGGGCATCCATGATTTCGCGCTCGATCGCTTCCATGCGTTCTGCGTCAGCGTTGCCGGTCTCGTGGTCATAGCCCTGCAAATGCAGCATACCATGCACGATCAGGTGAGCGAAGTGGGCTTCCAGGGACTTTCGCTGTTCCCCGGCCTCGTTTTCCACGACGGGCAGGCACAGCACCAGATCGCCGCCAAGGCGGGCGCCGGATTCGTAGGGGAAGGACAGTACGTTGGTGGCGTAGTCCTTCTTGCGGTAATCCCGGTTGAGGCTCCGGCCCTCTTCGCCGCCGACGAAGCGCACGGTCACTTCGGCCGGCGTGGCACAGGCTGCGCGCACCCAGCGACGAACCTGCGGGCGAGTCGGCGCCCGATCCTTGCCAACGGGATACTGTACCGAAAGGCGCAGCTCAGGCAGGCGGGGTCTGGCGGACGGCACCGTGTTTCTCGTAGGCATCGACGATCCGTGCCACCAGCGGGTGGCGCACTACGTCGGAAGCGTCAAAGTCGGCAAACGCCAAGCCGCGCACGTCCGCCAGAATGCGACGGGCTTCGACCAGGCCGGACTTTTGCCCGCGCGGCAGGTCGATCTGCGTCACGTCGCCGGTGACCACCGCCTTGGCACCGATACCGATGCGGGTGAGGAACATTTTCATCTGTTCCGGCGTAGTGTTCTGCGCTTCGTCGAGGATGATGAAGGCATGATTCAGCGTGCGTCCGCGCATGTAGGCCAGCGGCGCGATCTCGATGTTCTGTTTCTCGAACAGTTTGGACACCTTTTCGAAGCCCATCAGGTCGTACAGCGCATCGTAGAGCGGACGCAGATAGGGATCGATTTTCTGCGCCAGGTCGCCCGGCAGGAAGCCCAGCCGTTCGCCGGCCTCGACCGCCGGCCGGGTAAGGACGATGCGGCTGACCAGGTCGCGCTCGAAGGCATCGATCGCCGAGGCGACCGCCAGATAGGTCTTGCCGGTGCCTGCCGGACCGATGCCGAAGGTGATGTCGTGGTCCTGGATATCGCGCAGGTACTTGGCCTGATTCGGGGTACGGCCATGCAGGTCGGACTTTCTCGTCAGCAGGCCGGCATTCGGCTGCGCTGCCGCATTGCGGTTGCGCGTGATTTCGATCAGGCCGAGCTGGACTTCGTCTATCGACAGAATCCCGCCCGCCTGTTCGTAGAAATGCTGCAAGGCCCTTGCTGCCAGCCGCGATTGCGCCTGCTCGCCGTCGATGCGGAAATGCTGGCCGCGACGGCTGACGGTGACGTCGAAGGCTGCCTCGATCTGGCGCAGATTCTCGTCGAGCGCTCCGCAGAGATTTTGCAGCCGCGCGTTGTCGAGCGGGGCGAGGGCGATGTCGAGTGACCTGGTCCTGGCAGTCATTGATTCAGTATGCCTCAAGCCGGTGTCCGCGGCGACCTTTGGCATGGTGCCGCAATCACAATTCGACTCAGAGCTTGCAGTCGCGCTTGAGGAACAACTCGGTCAGGTGTTCCTTGCGCGCCTTGGCCGCTTCAGCGCGCTTGGCGTTGTTCTGCGCCTCGACGGTTTTCTGGTCCATTACCACCTGCGTGCCGAGCCGAGCCAGGGGCCCGAGGAGGGGCAGCGCGCCGAAGGCTCCGGTCTGGATCGCGGCACCCGTGGCCACCTGTCCAACCGCAGATGCCGTCGCCGCATTCGACATTTCGCCGCGCCCGGCTTCGCTACCGCCGGCAGCCTTGTAAACATTTTCCATCAGCCCCACTTCCGTTTTCAGGTCGTCGCAGGATAGCCCGCCATCGCGCATTTGCAGGCGGTCGAGGTTGACTGCGGAAAGGTCGGCCGGTGCCGGTGCCGGAGCCGGGGTCTGGGCGAAGGCGCCCGCGGCGAAAAGAGCGGCGAACAGGATGGAGCTAGATTTGGACATAGGCAGTTTTCTCCGAGAGGACGACAATTTCGCCACGCAGGCTGTGGGGCAGCGCGGCAGTTATGGTTACATCAATAAAACGACCGATCAGGTCTTCGTTGCCGGCGAAGTTTACAACGCGATTGTTGTCGGTACGTCCGGCCAGTTCGCTGACATCCTTTCTGGCATGACCTTCGACGAGGACGTGCTGTGTCGTGCCGACCATCGCCCGGCTGATTTTCAGCGCCTGCGCTTCGATGGTCTTTTGCAAGCGCGTCAGGCGCCGGATCTTCATTTCCGGCGGGGTGTCGTCGGCCATTTCTGCGGCGGGCGTGCCGGGACGCGGGCTGTATAGAAAAGAGAAACTGGCGTCGAAGTTCAGTTCCTCGATCAGGCGCATGGTCTTTTCGAAGTCCTCTTCCGTTTCGCCGGGGAAACCGATGATGAAGTCGGAGGAGAGCGAAAGGTCGGGCCGTGCCGCCTTGAGCTTTCTGACCAGCGACTTGAATTCGAGCACGGAATAGCCGCGCTTCATGGCCGCCAGAATCCGGTCGGAGCCTGACTGCACCGGCAGATGGAGATGCGAGACGAGTTTCGGCGTGGTGCGGTAGACGTCAATCAGCCTTTGCGTCATCTCGCGCGGATGCGAGGTGGTATAGCGAATGCGTTCAATGCCGTCCATGTCGGCCATGTTTTCGATCAGAAATGCGAGATCCGCGGTTTCGCCGGAATGATCTTCGTCGCCCGTGCTGCTCCCGAATTTTCCTTGATAGGCATTGACGTTCTGGCCCAGCAAGGTTATTTCGCGTACCCCACGTTTCACCAGTCCCGTGATTTCGGCCATCACGTCGGCCAGCGGGCGCGAGACTTCTTCGCCGCGCGTATAAGGTACGACGCAGAAGCTGCAGTATTTGGAGCAACCCTCCATGATCGTGACAAAGGCCGAGGCGCCGGTAACGCCGGCCGGTGGCAGGGCGTCGAACTTCTCGATTTCCGGAAAGGAAATGTCGACCTGAGACCGTCCGCTGCTGCGCCGAGCCGCGATCATTTGCGGCAGGCGGTGCAGGGTCTGCGGGCCGAAGACGATATCGACGTAGGGCGCGCGGGCGACGATGGCCGCGCCTTCCTGGCTGGCGACGCAACCGCCGACGCCGATCACCAGGTTCGGGTTGAGCTGTTTGAGGTGCCTGATCCGGCCCAGGTCATGAAACACTTTCTCCTGCGCTTTCTCGCGCACCGAACAGGTGTTGAACAGGATGATGTCCGCCTCCTCCGGGTTTTCCGTCTTGACCACGCCGTCGCTGCCTGCCAGCACATCGGCCATCTTGTCGGAATCGTATTCGTTCATCTGGCAGCCGAAGGTGCGGATGAACACTTTTTTTGCCATCGTCGGTTGCTGGAAAAGGGAGGAGGCGCGAATTATAGAACAGCCGCAGTCGCCGGCTGTTTGCTACCATCGCTGTCATGCAACCCGCAGTCGTTCTTCTTTCCGGCGGCCTCGATTCCGCCACGGTGCTGGCGCTGGCGCGAGAGCAGGGCTATGCCTGCCACTGCCTGTCGCTCGACTACGGCCAGCGCCATGGCGCCGAACTGCACGCCGCAGCGCGCGTGGCGACTGCGCTGGGCGCGACCGCCCACCGGGTGCTGAAGCTGGATCTCGGTCAACTGGGTGGCTCGGCGCTGACCGACCGTTCGATCGCGGTGCCCACGGCGGGCGTCCAACCGGGTATTCCGGTCACCTACGTGCCGGCGCGCAACACCATCATGCTGTCATTGGCCCTGGCCTGGGCCGAGGTGCTGGGTGCGCAGGACATCTTTGTCGGCGTCAACGCGGTGGATTACTCGGGCTATCCGGATTGCCGGCCGGAATTCGTTCGCGCCTTCGAGTCGCTCGCCAATCTGGCGACCAAGGCGGCGGTCGAAGGCCGGCCGCTCAAGTTGCACGCGCCGCTGATCGACATGAGCAAGGCGCAGATCATCGCCCAAGGGGGCCGGCTGGGGGTTGATTACGGGCTGACGGTGTCCTGCTATCAGGCCGATGCGGAAGGCCGCGCCTGTGGTTTGTGCGACTCCTGCCGCTTGCGTAGCCAAGGATTCGCCGATGCCGGCCTGGCTGATCCGACGCTATATTAGATCGGCTTGATATAGAGCGAAGTTATTTTTCAAGCTGAGCTTTGAATCGAACGGGCACGGTCTTTCGCAGAGAATCGGCGACTTGGAAGACGAAACTTACCAGAGGATAGCGCGACATGCCTGAAGAACTGCAAGCCATGGCTAGGACGGTGGTGTGGTGGGGTTTTGCTCTCGGCTTTATCTTCGGTTTCTTTGCCAACAAGACCAACTTCTGCACCATGGGAGCCGTGTCCGATGTCGTCAATATGGGTGACTGGGGACGGATGCGGGCGTGGCTGCTGACCATAGCGGTCGCTGTTCTCGGCACCAATATCCTCGCTTATACGGGCCAGATCAATCTGGCCAACACTATCTATACGGGCCAGAATCTGCAATGGATGGCGCACGCTGTCGGTGGCCTGATCTTCGGCGTCGGCATGACGCTCGCCTCCGGGTGCGGCAACAAGACGCTGGTGCGTCTCGGCAGCGGGAATCTGAAGGCTGCGGTGGTGTTCATCTATATGGCCTACGCGGCGAACGTCACCCTGCGCGGCATACTCGCTGTCCCGCGCATCGAGTGGTTGCAGGCGCCTGCCGTGACGCTGAACCTGTCCACGCACCAGACACTGCCACACTTGCTGTACGGCAGCCTTGGCATGAGCCTGGCATCCGCCGAACTGACCATCGCGCTAGTCGTGTCGGGCATCCTGATGGCCTTTGTACTGTTTAGCAAATCTTTCTGGGAAAGCAGGGATAACTTTATCGCCGGCATCGTTCTCGGCGGCGTAGTAGTGGCCGGTTGGTATATCACCGGCAAACTGGGCTGGGCCGAAAATCCGGAGACGCTGACCGAGATGGCCATTGGCACCAACTCGAAGCTGCTGGAATCAATGTCCTTCATCGCGCCTTCCGGCTACACGCTCGAACTTTGGTCCCTTTGGACCGACAGGAGCACGGTGGTCACGTGGGGCATCGCCACCGTGTTCGGTGTCGGCATAGGTTCCTTCGTGTACGCCATCGCTACCAAGGGCTTCCGCTGGGAACACTTCATCTCTGCTCAGGACATGTTGCGACATATCCTGGGCGGCGTCCTGATGGGTTTTGGCGGCGTCACCGCCATGGGTTGCACCATCGGTCAGGGCATCACTGGATTTTCGACCCTGTCGGTTGGCGCAATCATCACTTTCTTTGCGATCATTCTCGGCGCTGCGGCGACCATGAAATACGATTACTGGCGGATGATGCAGGAGGCCTGACCAAAACGAGGCGTCGCCAGAGGGGATACCGGCGTTTGTGCCGGCTGGCCGCAAAGTTTTGGTGGAGGCCAACGCCAGCCCTATCGGAGTCCACCATGATGGCTGTACCTGGAAACCGCGATAATTCGCATTTGACAGGGGCTTCGGCGATTGGTTAGAATGCTCGGCTTTCCGAGAAGCGCATGGGCGGGTCTCAGCCGTTTGCGCCGTCCGGGTTATTGAAGCAAGCAAGGAACACAAGAATGAAAACATTTTCCGCCAAGGCGCATGAGGTCGAGCACGACTGGTTCGTCGTCGATGCGACGGACAAGGTACTCGGTCGCCTGGCATCGGTGATTGCAAGCCGGCTACGGGGCAAGCACAAGGCCATCTACACGCCGCACGTCGATACCGGCGATTTCATCGTCGTGGTCAACGTCGAAAAGCTGCGCGTCACCGGCAACAAGGCCGAGGACAAGAAATACTATCGTCACACCGGCTATCCCGGCGGCATCAATGAAACCAACTTCACCAAACTGCAGCAGCGCTTCCCCGGCCGCATCCTGGAAAAAGCCGTCAAGGGCATGCTGCCCAAGGGCCCGCTGGGCTATGCGATGCTGAAGAAGATGAAGTGCTACGCCGGCGCTGCCCACCCGCACACCGCCCAGCAGCCGAAGGCGTTGGAAATCTAAGGAGTTTTGATGGCAGTCACCCAATACTATGGTACCGGTCGCCGCAAGACGGCCATTGCACGCGTGTTTATGCGTACCGGCAGCGGCAAGTTCGTGGTCAACGACAAGCCTGTAGACGAGTTCTTCTCGCGCGAAACCGGCCGCATGGTCGTCCGTCAGCCGCTTGAGCTGACGCAGCACACCAATACATTTGACATTCTTGTGAATGTCGAAGGCGGCGGCGAGTCTGGTCAGGCGGGTGCCGTCAGGCACGGAATTACCCGCGCCCTGATCGAATACGACGCGACGCTGAAACCTGCGCTGTCGACCGCAGGATTCGTCACCCGCGATGCGCGTGAAGTCGAGCGCAAGAAAGTCGGCTTCCGCAAGGCGCGCCGGCGCAAGCAGTTCTCGAAGCGCTAAGCTTCAGCGGCTGTATCGCTGTTGTCCAAAAGCCGCCTTCGGGCGGCTTTTGCGTCTTATGTCCGCGCCTGAGGCGCGGACGGTATCCCCTTGTGGGATTACGGGTTACCATCAACCATTCGCAGCAAGGAGTTTGGCATGATCAAGGCGGGTATCGTTGGAGGCACGGGCTACACCGGGGTGGAACTGCTGCGCCTGCTGGCAAGGCATTCCGGCGTTGAACTGACGGCCATCACTTCGCGTGGCGAGGCCGGAACGGCGGTCGCCGAGATGTTTCCCAGCCTTCGTGGCGCCGTGGCTCTGAAGTTCAGCGATCCAAAGGATGCGCCGCTGCATGAATGCGACGTGGTTTTCTTCGCCACTCCTAATGGCATCGCCATGCAGCAGGCGGCCAGCCTGCTCGACGCTGGGGCGAAAGTCATCGATCTGGCGGCTGATTTTCGCATCAAGGACATCGCGCTGTGGGAGCAATGGTACGGCATGAGTCACGCCTGCCCGGATCTGGTCGCCGAGGCGGTGTACGGCTTGCCCGAGGTAAATCGCGAGCAGATTCGCAGTGCCAGGCTGGTGGCCAACCCCGGCTGTTACCCGACCGCGACGCAACTGGGTTTCCTGCCGCTGGTGGAGGCTGGCTGCATAGACCTCGATCACCTGATTGCAGACGCCAAGTCGGGAGTGTCCGGCGCCGGCCGCAAGGCCGAAATCGGCACCCTGTTTTCCGAGGCGTCGGATAATTTCAAGGCCTATGGGGTACCGGGCCACCGCCACCTGCCTGAAATCCGGCAAGGACTGGCGCGCGCCGCGGGCAAGGCCGCAGGTGAGATCGGCCTGACCTTCGTGCCGCACCTGACGCCGATGATTCGCGGCATTCATGCCACGCTCTACGCCCGCATTACACGCGAAGAGGATTTTCAGGCCCTGTTCGAGCAGCGTTACGCCACGGAGCCGTTTGTCGACGTGATGCCGCCGAAATCGCATCCCGAGACGCGTTCGGTGCGCGCCGCCAATACCTGCAGGATCGCGCTGCATCGACCGCAGGGTGGCGACACCCTCGTGGTCCTTTCGGTGATCGACAACCTGGTCAAAGGCGCCGCCGGGCAGGCAGTGCAGAACATGAACCTGATGTTTGGTGTGGACGAATGTTCGGGTCTTTCGCAAGTTCCCGTCTTGCCCTGACGCTGCGGCGGCTGCGTGGCCGCTTCGGAATTTCAGCGCCGCGGGTAGCGGTACGGACCCACCTGCCCTGGTACTGGCGGGCGTTGTCCGTAGTGGTTCTGGCCGGCGTGTCGCTGGCCCTGGCCGGCTGGATTTATGACGCCGGGCAGCGCTTTGCCGGATTTCACCAGGGCGCCAGCGAGCACGAAATCGCCGAAATGCGGGAGCGTATTGCGCAGTTGGAGTCTGACCTGGAAAGCGCGCGGAAAGTGGCGAATGCCAGCGAAAGCCGCTTGCGTATCGAGAGCACCTCCCAGGAGCAGCTTTCCGGCCAGATCCGGACGCTGGAAGAGGAAAACACCCGTCTCAAGTCGGATTTGGCAACGTTTGAAAGCCTGGCGGGAGGGCCGGCCGGGGATCCCGGCCTGGCGATCAGTCGGCTGCAGGTTCTTCCCACTGGCGGTGGCCAATATCGCTACCGACTCCTGGTGGTACAAACCTGGGACAAGAAAGACAAGGAATTCAACGGCACGATCCAACTGATTGCGACCGTGCAGCGGGGTAAAGAGACTGTTATGATGCAGTTTCCGGCCGCCGGAGATACCGCATCCGGCCAGTATCAGGTGAGTTTTCGTTACTTCCGGCGCCTGGAAGGCATGTTCAAGGTCGCCGCCGACACGCGAATTCAGCGTGTCGAGGTGCGCTTGATCCAGGACGGGGTGGTCAAGGCCAGTCAGAGCGTGGCTCTTTGAGCGCGCTTTCGCAAGAATTACAGGTGAGGAGATTCCAATAATGTTCGGCAAGAAAACCAGCAAGCCCCAAGGACGCATCGATAGTCTGATAGGCGCCGGCACTTCGCTCGACGGCGACGTAACCTTTGCCGGCGGTCTGCGAGTCGATGGCGAAATCACGGGCAATGTACGCGGCGCCGAAGGACAACCGGCGACGCTGGTGATAAGCGAGCACGCACGAATCGAGGGCGACATCTCGGTGTCCCATCTGGTCATCAACGGCAGCGTCATCGGCTCGGTGCATTCGAGCGATTTTCTTGAACTTCAGACGCGTGCCCGGGTCACCGGCGATGTCGAGTACAGCACGATCGAGATGCATCTCGGGGCCATAGTGCAGGGCCGACTGGTGCACCAGGGCGTGCCGGCGAAGGCAGTGGAGTTGAAGCTGGCAGCCAGTAATTGACCTTCGGCGCTATTGAAACCATAATTTGCGGACATACATACTGTCCCATTGCGTAGCACCCCCCCACAGGAGAAAACCACCATGAACGCACCTACCGAAATGCCGGCACCGCTGAATTTCACTGACAACGCGGCGGCCAAGGTCAAGGAACTCATCGCCGAAGAAGGCAATCCCGAACTCAAGCTGCGGGTGTTCGTGACCGGCGGCGGATGCTCCGGTTTTCAGTACGGGTTTACGTTCGATGAAGTCACCAACGAAGACGACACCATCATGGAAAAGGGTGGTGTATCGCTGCTGATCGATCCGATGAGCTATCAGTATCTGGTGGGCGCCGAAATTGATTACTCGGAGGGACTCGAGGGCTCACAGTTCGTGATCAAGAACCCGAACGCCACCAGCACCTGCGGTTGCGGATCGTCCTTCTCGTCCTGACCTGATTGTTTTGAGCCAAAGGGCGCGGGGTCGATGCCCCCGGGCCCTTTGTCGACTCGACTACCGGAGATAGATGGCGCCGAGGATTCGTGGCCCGGCAGCACCGGTCACTTCCGCCAGATTTCCCGGTTCGCCGCGCAGGGTGCGCCACGCCAGCCAGGCGAAGGCTACCGCCTCGACCCAGTCGGCCGGCTGGCCCAGAGAGTCGGTGCCGGCGACACGGCAATCCGGCAGGTGGTATTGCAAACGCGCCGTGAGCGCCAGATTGTGGGCGCCGCCGCCACAGACGAAAAGTTCACGGGGGCTACCGCACCAGCGGCCGATGGCCTTGGTCGCTGACAGTGCAGTGAGTTCAAGCAGCGTCGCCTGCACGTCTTCCGGCCGTTCGTGGCCGGCGAGATGACTCTCCAGCCACGAAATATTGAATTCGTCCCGCCCGCAGCTCTTTGGTGGGCTGGTGGCAAAAAACACATCCGTGAGCAGGCTGCGCAGCAGTTCGGGGCGCACCTGCCCCTCGCTGGCCCAGTTTCCCGCCTCATCGTAGCGCAGCCCCCGGTGGCGCTCGATCCAGGCATCCATCAACAGATTGCCGGGACCGCAGTCGAATCCACGCACCGGCTGCCCCGGATCGAGGTCGGTGAGATTGGCGATGCCGCCGATGTTGGCGATGACCCGATGCCGCACCGGATCGCCAAACACGGCGGCATGAAAGGCCGGCACCAGCGGCGCGCCCTGGCCTCCCGCGGCAATGTCGCGGCTGCGAAAATCAGCGACGACGGTGATGCCGGCAAGTTCGGCCAGCAGCGCCGGGTTGTTCAACTGCACGCTATAGCCGGCGGCCGGTTGATGGCGGATGGTCTGGCCGTGGCAGCCGATGGCCGCGACTTGCGCCGCCGATATGCCGGCGCCGGCAAGCACCTCGTGCACCGCTTCCGCGTAGCAGCGCGCCAGTACGTTGGCAAACAGCGCGGCGCGGTGGATTTCATCGGGTTGCGCCGCCTGCAGTTGCAAGGCCAACTGGCGAATGGCCGCTGAATAGGGGAGCCAGAAAGTTGCAAGCGTGCGCGGACGGTCTTCGGAGAAGTCGACCAGAACGGCATCGACGCCATCAAGGCTGGTCCCGGACATGAGCCCCACGACCAGCTTCGAGGCCATGTCAATCCGCCTGGGCGAGGTCGAATCCGCGGATCAGGTCGAGGCGGGCAAGATGGGCTCCGGTCTTCGCCCGGAACAGGGCAAGCTGTTGCGGCAGCAAGGGCGGTGCGCTGGGCAGGGCCATCGCCAGGGGGTTCTGCTGCACGTTGTTGACGCGGAACTCGTAATGCAGGTGGGGGCCGGTGGCCAGGCCCGTGGCGCCGACAAAGCCGATGACATCGCCCTGACTGACGCGAGTGCCGCGGCGCAAGCCTGCCGCAAATCCCGAAAGGTGCCCGTAGAGCGTGGTGTAGCGGCCTTGATGGCGCAGAACGACCACCTTGCCGTAGCCCCCCTGCACGCCCGCATACTCCACCACGCCGTTGCCGGTCGCCTTTACCCGGGTGCCGACCGGGGCGCCGTAGTCGGTGCCCTTGTGCGCGCGCCATTTCTGCAGAACGGGATGGAAGCGCGCCGACGAAAAGCCCGACGTGATGCGTGAAAATTCCAGCGGCGAGCGGAGGAAGGCCTTGCGGATGTTCTTGCCGTCGGCGGTGTAATAGCCGCTGCTGTTTTCGCCGCCGGCGGGATCGGCGAACCACGCGGCGCGGTAGGTCTTGCCGTTGTTGACAAACTCAGCGGCAAGGATGCGCCCGCTGCGCACGGTCCGGCCCAGATAATTGACTGATTCGTAGATGACGGCAAAGTGGTCGCCCTTGCGCAGATCGCGATGAAAGTCGATGTCGCCGCCGAAAATGTCGGCTAGCTGCGTCGCTACCGAATCGGGAATTCCTGCCGCATCCGTCGCGCCGAACAAGGAGAAACTGATTTCTGCGGATTTCATGACCACCTGGGTTTCCATCGGCAGGGTCTGCTCCGAAGCCGAAAACCCGTCGCCCAGGCGTTCGATCACCAGAGCCCGATCCTTGCCGCCATTGAGCGGGAAGACCAGCGTCCGCAGTTCGCCGGCCGATCCCGTTCGCGCCGTCAGGTTCTTGCCCGGACTGAGTTGGCGAAACAGGCTTTGGGCGGAGGCGTTGCCCTTCAGAAAGCCGATCGCGGCGGGATCATCGACGCCAAGGCGTTGCAGCAACTCCATCACCGTGTCGCCCCGCTGCACCCGCTCTTCGCGCAGGAAACTCTGGGCGTTGTCTGCCGTCGCGTCGAGGGACGGCAGCGCCAGTTGCTCGACCACCTGCTGCCGTGAAATGTCTGGCAAGCGGGCGTCATTCGCCGTGCCGAAGGCCGCGACCATGCTGAACAGCGAAACGCCGACCACACCGGCACCGGCCCAGAAATGCCCGGGTCGGTCGAATCGGTAGTGAAGGAGTTGCGCTAAAATCCCACTCTTGTTTTTGTCCAATTGGATGGGCGGACCGGCTTAAAAGTCGGGTGAGTGTAGCAAAAATCCCCCCTCCGTCAAACCGGGTTAACTCATCATGGCCGATATCGACTCCCAACTGGCGCTGATCAAGCGCGGCGCGGACGAACTGCTGATCCAGTCCGAACTCGTCGAAAAACTGAAAACCGGCCGTTCCCTGCGCGTCAAGGCCGGCTTCGATCCGACCGCGCCGGACCTGCACCTCGGGCATACCGTGCTGATCAATAAGCTGAGGCATTTTCAGGATCTCGGCCACCATGTGATGTTTTTGATCGGCGATTTCACCGGCATGATCGGTGATCCCAGCGGCAAGAATGCGACCCGCCCGCCGCTGTCGCGCGAGCAGATTCTGGAAAATGCCGACACCTACCGTGAACAGGTGTTCAAGATACTCGACCCGCAGAAGACCGAGGTCTGTTTCAACTCGACCTGGTTCGAACCGCTCGGCGCGGCCGGCATGATCAAGCTGGCTGCCCGCCACACCGTGGCGCGCATGCTCGAGCGCGACGACTTTTCCAGGCGCTACGCCGCCGGCCAGCCCATCGCCATCCATGAATTCCTTTATCCGCTGTGTCAGGGCTACGACTCGGTGGCGATGAAGGCCGATGTCGAGCTGGGCGGCACCGACCAGAAGTTCAATCTGCTGATGGGGCGAGAATTGCAGAAGCACTACGGCCAGGCGCCGCAGTGCGTGTTGATGATGCCCCTGCTGGAGGGACTG
>Ga0208566_1000065_pt1 | contig 74542 bp, 62 predicted proteins | sample PL_2010_150m_FD_184159 | JGI IMG/M metagenome (GOLD analysis project Ga0208566, IMG submission 184159) | Freshwater microbial communities from Powell Lake, British Columbia, Canada to study Microbial Dark Matter (Phase II) - PL_2010_150m... | ecosystem: Environmental > Aquatic > Freshwater >...
GCACATAGGAGGTAGCATGAAAAGTCACCGTATCGTATTGTTAATAGCTGGGTTAGTTCTGTGTGCGTTCATACGCGTTGATGCGCAGCTCGCAACCAAGAAGGCTGTCACACTCGAGTTGGCTAAGAAGATGGCGGCTGCAGCGGAGGCGGAAGCAAGAAAGAACAATTGGAATGTCGTTGTGGCCATCGTGGATGATGGAGCTCACCTGGTCTATCTTGAACGAATAGATAACACGCAAATTGGGAGCATTGAAGTGGCGATCCAGAAGGCGCGTACAGCAATTTCCTTCAAACGGCCTAGCAAAGCGTTCGAAGACATGGTCGCTGGAGGGAGATCAGCAATACTTGGCCTGCCCGGAGTTGTGCCACTGGAAGGAGGGCTGCCCCTGATTGTTGATGGGCAGTTCATAGGCGCAATCGGTATCAGCGGAGCTACCTCCCAACAGGACGGCCTCGTCGCCAAGGCAGGCGCTGAAGCTCTGGGTCAACATTAGAGTTCTCTGCCGTTGTATCACAAATACGCAAAAGGAAAACACTGATATGAAAAGCCAGTTTAGTCCGTTAGGAGCCGCGGCAACTACCGGGGAATCGAGGAACGCAGATGTCCTCCCGGCTGGGACAATCCGGGCTGAGCATATGGCACTCAATGTTCTTGACCCCACAGCTGCGGTGAAATGGTATACAGAAAACCTTGGGATGAAGGTGATGCGACAGGGAGGTCCTCCAACCAATACATCGTTCATTGCAGATTCCGGTCAGCATATGATGCTGGAGCTCGGCCACAACGCGGACTACCCGGTGATCGACTTTGCCAAGCTCAGCCATATGTCGATCCACCTTGCTTTCATGGTCGACGACATATCGACAATGAAAGCGAAGCTGATCGCCGCCGGGGCGACAGTGGTTGAAGACATCACAAAGACACCTGGCGGTGACGAGGTTCTTATGATGCGGGATCCTTCGGGGCTGCCGATCCAATTTGTCAAACGGGTAGCTCCAATGCTGAAATGACGGCCTAGCACACCTGGGTTTGAGGTGCACTCTCCATGGGACTGGCAAGCATGAACGCTGACTTCGCGACTAGTGCCAATTCCAATAATTCATATTGTATTTTTCAACGCAGAGGCGCTGAGGACGCAGAGAATCGCAGAGAAAAAAGCCATAGACTCTGCGGTGCTCCCCGCCAGAACGCATGGCGGGCTGGCGCGATCTCCGCGTCTCCGCGTTAAGAACCATAAAAACCAGAACACAATGTCTTTTTCTGGGTATGGCACAAGAAGGATAGAGAAGTATCACCAACAATCAGGCTGAAGTATGCGTGTCTCCAGATCACACTCTCAGCAAGAGAAGCGGGAAACCGATCCGTTCAGGAAGCGGCGAGGTTGGTGGGCCGAACCGGGCGCGATCATACTCTTTCTAGTCTTGGTGACCTCGGGAGTCTATATCGAACTGTTTGCCATCGATCTCGGGTACACGAATGTTGTCATCATCTTTGGGGTCTTCTGGTGCATAATGACCGTGCTTGCTGTGTCGTTCTACAGAAGATCTCAGTACGAGGTCGGGGTGTATGTCAAGGACGGCATCCTGGAGCGGACGAAGGAGGATCTCCTCCGGCATCGGGCCAAAGTCCAGGACAATTTCCTCGAAACCGAACTCGCTGTCTTGGAGCGTGGCGAAAGGACGACCGTCTTCGATTCCTGGCGGCTTCAGCCGGCAATACAGAAATCACATCCCTACTTCCTAAAGATGGAGCTTGCAGCCATTGATGCCTCCATCAGGGAATTGCACATACGAGTACAGCTTGAGCATCAACAGACTGCGATCGTCGGGTCTCGCGGATTCGAAGCCACAGTGCTTGCACACGTGCTTCGATTCCTGCGTCTCTTGTCCGGAGATGCCCAATTCTCGATCCTCGGGAAGTTCTTTGATGGTATCATACTCGAGCTCGATGCTCTCTGGGAAGATGATGCGGGCAGAGACATCTCGTACCCGTTTTTCAGTCTTCTGATCGCCAAAGCCAATCTCCTCAAGCTTGTTTCCAGTGGGCACATCACACTCGCTCAGCTGCAGAAGCTCTCCGACGTCCGTTTCGACGGCGGCAAGGAGATCGAGCCACATCGGCATCTGCAGCCCGGAGCAGCACAAGGGGGAAAATGACTGACGCGGAAGGGTGACAACAGGATGGATTTTGATTGGCCCGCTCTCGTCATAGTACGTCTCGCGAAGCCTGCAAGGGCCCGGAAGCCGGATCCATGTAGAACGTAGCAGCATGAGACTCCTTGAAAGTACCAAACAATTGAAAAAAGAACGAAAACAGTGATTTTCTTCTTGACAAGCCGAATGGATTTGTTATATTTAATACACATCACTTTACCGAAATCAAGTGGAAAATCAACCACATACAGCCAGAAGTTCTACTTTCGATAGCCGAGTCGGTGTAATCCGACCGGTTTCTGGCTTTTTCCACTTCGGTCTCCTCCTTATTATTCTCGTTAACCTCCTGCTTCTCGGGCTTTTTAGTATTGCCTAAGAGGCGCCAGAGGTTAACCGAGCATACCAAATCAATAACTCCAAGTAACGCAACACGGTAGAGCAGGTTCACCTCCGGCGAACGAGAGTTTTTGTTCTTGAGAAAGGTGAACTATGCGTAGCGATCTGATAAAAAAAGGGATAGAGCGATCCCCAAACCGGGCTATGCTGCGCGCTGTCGGATTCGGCGATGGTGATTTCTCCAAACCGATTGTCGGCGTCGCGAACGGCTACAGCAATCTGACCCCCTGTAATGTTGGCCTGAACGAACTTGCCAGCCGCGCTATGGAAGCACTTCGCGATGCCGGCACGATGCCACAGATGTTTGGCACAATCACAGTCAGCGACGGCATCTCCATGGGAACGGAAGGGATGAAATACTCACTCGTTTCGCGGGAAGTCATCGCTGACTCCATTGAAACGGTGTGTAATGCTCAGCAAATGGATGGTCTTGTGGCGGTCGGTGGTTGCGACAAAAACATGCCCGGTGCGATGATCGCGATGGCGCGATTGAACATCCCCTCGATCTTCGTGTACGGCGGAACAATTAAGCCCGGCCATCTGCACGGCAAGGATCTTACAATCGTCAGCGCCTTCGAAGCGGTTGGGCAGTATAGTGCGCACAAGATATCCGAGGCAGAAGTCCAGGAGATCGAGCGCCACGCCTGCCCGGGCTCAGGTTCCTGCGGCGGCATGTTCACGGCGAACACGATGTCCTCTGCCATCGAGGCGATGGGGATGAGTTTGTTGTATTCCTCCACCATGGCAGCCGAAGATTCGGAAAAGTCGGAGAGCACAGCAAAGTCCTCGGAAGTTCTCGCTCGTGCGGTGCAGAAACAAATACTCCCCCGACAGATCCTCACCCGAAAGGCTTTTGAGAATGCCATAGCTGTCGTCATGGCCATCGGCGGTTCAACGAATGCCGTTCTTCATCTTCTTGCGATTGCGCACGCTGCTGAAGTTCCGCTCACGATCGATGATTTCGAAACAATCCGTGCCCGGGTCCCTGTGCTCTGTGACCTCAAGCCCTCGGGCAAATACGTCACGACCGAATTACACAAGGCCGGCGGAATTCCTCAGGTCATGAAGATTCTCCTTGTCCATGGTCTGCTGCATGGCGATGCGTTGACGATCACCGGCCAGACCGTTGCAGAGGCGCTTGCCGACGTTTCCTCGGAGCCACGTGCTGATCAGGAAGTGATTCGTTCCTGGAATAATCCAGTGCATGCACATGGCCATTTGGCAATCTTGAAAGGGAACCTTGCAACAGAGGGTGCCGTCGCGAAGATAACCGGAGTGAAAAATCCCACGATCACCGGACCTGCCCGCGTTTTCGAATCCGAAGAGGAATGCCTGCAGGCGGTGCTTGCAGGACGAATCAAAGCCGGCGATGTGCTTGTCATACGCTATGAAGGCCCGAAGGGCGGACCTGGCATGCGCGAGATGCTTGCTCCGACGTCAGCCATTATCGGCGCCGGACTTGGCGACGCGGTCGGCTTGATCACGGACGGGCGGTTTTCGGGAGGTACGTACGGGATGGTGGTTGGACATGTCGCTCCGGAGGCGGCTGTCGGTGGAACCATCGCGCTTGTTCAAGAGGGAGACAGCATTACGATCGATGCTGAGCGGCGATTGCTGCAGCTCAACGTGTCCGAAACGGAGATCGCCCGGCGAAGAGCATCGTGGCAGCCGCGATCGTCGCTTTATACACGAGGCGTTTTGGCAAAGTATGCCAAGCTTGTCTCAAGCAGCAGTTTGGGCGCGGTAACGGACCTGCACTTGGATACCAACAACAATTAATCGAGGATACAATATGTCTGCACATAAGGTTACGGCGACGCAGAAACAGGGCAACAGGATGATGACGGGGGCAGAAATATTCGTCCGCTGTCTTATTGCAGAGGGGGTCGAAGTTGTGTTCGGCTACCCGGGTGGAGCGACGATTGGCATCTATGATGCCCTCGTCGATCTCTCCGATATCAAGCACGTGCTCGTCCGGCACGAACAGGGCGCAACGCACGCGGCGGAAGGGTACGCCAAGGCAACTGGGAAACCCGGCGTCGTGTTGGTGACGTCAGGACCCGGAGCGACTAACACGGTTACCGGCATAGCTGACGCATTCATGGATTCAATCCCGATTGTCGTGTTTACAGGCCAGGTTCCACTGAAACTCATCGGGAACGATGCGTTCCAGGAAGCCGATATCGTCGGAATCACGCGGCCAATCACAAAGCACAACTACCTGGTTCGGGATGTCCGGGAGCTCGCCAGGACAATCAAGGAGGCATTCTATATAGCAACGACCGGCAGACCGGGTCCGGTGCTGGTGGATCTCCCAAAGGATGTCATGGCGCAGAAGGGCCTGTTCGAATATCCGGAAAAAGTCGAACTCCGGAGCTACAAGCCAGTAACCGAAGGGCACCCGAGGCAGATCAAAAAAGCTGCCGACTTGATCAACGCCGCAAAAAGACCCGTCCTCTACGTCGGCGGTGGCGTCATCCAGTCAAACGCCTCCGATGAGCTGAGGAAGCTCGCTGGAATACTTCAATGCCCCGTGACCACGACGCTGCACGGACTCGGAGCGTACCCGGAGAATGATCCGCTCGCCCTTGGGATGCTTGGGATGCATGGAACGTGGTACTCCAATGTCGCTGTTCAATATTGCGATGTTCTCATCGCAGTCGGTGCGCGTTTCGATGACCGGGTTACAGGAAAAGTGGAAGCGTTCGCTGCCGAAGCCAAGAAGATCCACATCGACATCGATCCGTCTGCCATCAGCAAGAATGTGAAGGTGGATGTCCCTATTGTGGGGGATGTCAAATCTGTCCTGAAGAAACTGATAGAGTCTGTTCAACCGTTGGATACGAAAGACTGGCTTGCTACGATCGAACAATGGAAACGTGAACATCCATTGCGCTACAGGAGCGGTGAGGCGATTCGCGCCCAATACGTCATTCAAAAACTCGGGGAGATCACCGGCGGAAACGCCATCGTCGTGACCGACGTCGGCCAACATCAGATGTGGACTGCTCAGTTCTTTCACTGGGTTCATCCGCGGTCGCACATCACCTCGGGCGGACTCGGCACGATGGGGTTCTCGCTCCCCGCCGCGATGGGTGCAAGCTTCGGTCGACAGGATCTTCCTGTCATCTCCATCAGCGGCGACGGTGGCTTTCAGATGAACAGTCAGGAGATGGCCACGATCGTGGAGCACAAGCTCCCTGTGAAGATATTCGTTATCAACAACGGATTCCTCGGCATGGTACGACAATGGCAGGAATTATTCTGGCGTCGGCGATACTCCCACGTCGGATTGCACAACCCGGATTTCGTGAAGCTGGCAGAAGCATACGGCTGCACGGCGTACCGCGTACGGCAGTCATCCGAAGTCGAAGAGGTCATCCGGAAAGCGCTCGCGCACAAAGATGGTCCAGTCTTCGTCGAATTCGTCGTGGTACAAGAAGACAATGTCTACCCGATGATTCCAGCAGGCCAGACTGTGAACGAGATTATCGACGTCCCTGAACCTGTCACGAAGGCCTCAGACGGAGCGCCGGAAGATGCGCTGATGACGGTAGCCAAAGGACAGCACATTTCGACAACGAAGGAAATCCAACAATGACACACACAAAAGATGCGGACCAAGGGACTGGTGAATCCAACAACGGTGAGCACCTTAGACGCCACACCATCTCCGTCCTGGTGGAGAACAAGTTCGGTGCATTCAACCGTGTTGCAGGTATGTTCGCCGCGAAAGGGTACAACATTGACAGCCTCTCTGTCGGTCCGACGGAAGAAGAAGCCATATCCCGGATGACGATTGTGACCCGCGGCGATGACCAGATCATTGAGCAGATCACCAAACAACTGAATAAGCTTATCGATACGATCAAAGTCGTCGACTTGACGTTTGAGAATTTTGTCGAGCGGGAGCTTGTCCTGGTCAAGGTGCAAGCGACACAGAGCTCGCGTTCGGAGATCATGCAGATAGCGGAAATATTCCGTGCGAAGGTCATCGATATCAGTCCAAAGTCTTTGACGCTCGAGGCAACGGGCAGTCAGCAGAAAGTGGACGCGATCATCAAGATGTTGAAGCCGTTTGGGATTAAGGAACTTGCCCGAACCGGAAGGGTAGCCCTCAAACGGGAATTCCAGGGCGAAGTCTGAAAGCACCGGTGCGGGATACACTGAGGTCAATGACTGGAAGACATCTCAAGAACTCCCGTCGATCCCGGCGAAACGCCGTGGAGTGAGGTGCTCAGAGGCTTCGATAGAGTCCGCCCCGGTGCAGGTCCGCATATAGTATGACGCCGGACCTACTCTGCCATACAAAGAAAAGATCGTCATCCTGAGCGCAGTGGCCGCCGCTAGGCGGGCACGCAGTCGAAGGATGTCACAGGCCTGTTACAGTCTTCGACTACGGCTTGACAAGGAGCGTCAAGCCTGCGCTAGGACTGACGTCGATTTGTTCTCGAGATAAGCTCTATTCACTATTGAGACAAAGCGTGAATCCCTATCCACTCTACGATCCGAGATTTGAACACGATGCCTGCGGCACCGGCTTCGTCGCGAGTATCGCGGGCACAAAAAGTCATGAGATCGTCCGCCAGGCAATCCGCTCGGTCTGTAACCTGACACATCGGGGAGCGGTCGCAGCTGATACTCAGACGGGAGATGGTGCGGGCATTCTCACACAGCTGCCGGTGAGGTTCTTTGCGGAACAGGTGGCGGGATTGGGATCACGAATTGAGTCCGAGGACGATCTGGGGGTCGGGATGTTCTTCATGCCCGTCAATGAAGACGCTTATGCTCTCTGCAAAGCGCTTGTGGAACACTCCGTCTCTCGTCACGGCCTTGGACTTCTTGGGTGGCGTAAAGTCCCTGTCGATATGGCGGTTATCGGTGATAGCTCGGCACTGACAGCTCCGCGTATTCAGCAAATTCTGGTCAAGAAGCCGCGTCATCTTGGTGCGGCTGAATACGAACGACAATTGTACCTGGCGAGGAAAGAGATCGAGAAACATCTCCTGAAAACGCAGATCGAGGATTTTTATGTCTGTTCTTTTTCCAGCCGGACGATCGTGTACAAGGGATTGATGATTGCGACAGCATTAGACAGATTCTATCCGGATTTGCAGAATCCAAAGTTTGAATCGGCATTCGGAATCTACCACCAGCGGTACAGCACGAACACGTTTCCCACATGGAATCTTGCGCAGCCCTTCCGCATGCTCGCGCACAACGGTGAGATCAACACCATCCAGGGCAATCGTATCTGGACATCCGCGCGTGAAGCAGAGATTGCGTCCGACTATTGGGGCGATGATACCCGGTTTCTGAAGCCGCTCATTCAATCAAAGGGGAGCGATTCTGCGAATCTAGACAACGCCCTGGAAGCATTGACCCTTTCCGGGAGATCGGTCCTGCATGCAATGATGATGCTGGTGCCTGAAGCGTGGCGCGCTCGTGACGACATCACCCAGCAGGCGAAAGACTTTTACGAGTACAACGAGTGCTTCAGCGAGGCATGGGATGGCCCGGCCGCTCTGATTTTCACAGACGGCTTGACTGTCGCCGCCACACTTGACCGCAACGGGTTACGGCCGGCCCGGTACAAGATCACATCCACAGGACTGATCGTTCTCGGGTCGGAGGTGGGTGCACTCGAGATCGACGATGACCTGGTTGTTGAAAAAGGTCGCCTCGGCCCCGGCCAGATGATTGCCGTCGATACAGCGAGAGGCGTTCTGCTCAAGGATTTGGAGATCAAGAACGAGATCGGTGCGCAAAAGCCCTATTCAGAATGGGTCCGGAATATCACGAAGCTCCATCGGCTCCCGAACGTCCAAGATCCCGCCAACGATGCGCTGTCAGCCGATGACCTTGTGAGAATCCAAGTCTGCTTCGGGTACGGCGCCGAGGAGCTTCCCACGCTCTTCAAACCGATGATGGAAGGCGCGAAGGAGCCCATCGGTTCAATGGGTGATGATGCTCCGCATGCGATCCTGTCGAAGCTGCCGAAATTGCTACCATCGTATTTCAGCCAACAGTTTGCACAGGTTACAAATCCTCCGATCGATCCGATCCGGGAGAGATTGGTGATGTCATTGACCGGCAAGCTCGGTTATCGGCGCAACTGGTTTGGTGAGACCGCCGGGCACGCGAAGCAGGTCGAACTTGAGAGCCCCATCTTGTTCAATTCGGAATTGGAGCGGTTGCGGTCGCTGGAGGACCGGGAGTTCCAGGCTGTTACACTTTCGTTGTTGTTCCGTGTTGCAGAAGGCGAAGACGGTATGCAGGTCGCGATCCAGAACCTCTGCCAGGCAGCCGAAAGCGCAGCTGATGAAGGCAAGTTTCTTGTCGTCTTGAGCGACCGCGGGATCGACATGGAAATGGCTCCAATCCCGGTCTTGCTTGCCGTCGGCGCCGTCCATAACCATCTTCTGCGCCAACAGAAGCGACTCAAACTGAGTGTCGTTGCCGAAACCGGCGAACCACGAGATGTGCATCATTTCGCGACGCTCATCGGCTATGGAGCGAACGCTGTCAATCCCTATCTGGCATTCGAGACCATCCGCTCGCTGGTTTCGCCGAAAGCGGAAAGGGCAGTAGCGTTCGATCAGGCTTGTTCGAACTATCGCGTCGCCATTGAGAACGGAATTCTCAAGGTGATGTCGAAAATGGGGATCTCCCTGCTCGGCTCGTATCGCGGCGCCCAGATCTTCGAGGCGATCGGAATCGCAGACGATGTGGTGGAAAGACACTTCACGGGTACGCCAACGCGCATCGGTGGCATCGGTTTGCGGGAGATTGCATGGGAGGCGCTGGAACGTCACTCGCGGGCATTCAAGGCAGACCATGCTGATTTGCACGATGAAGGTCTCTATCGCTACAGAAGGAATGGAGAGCGCAGGGCATGGTCTCCCGAGGCGCTTCGGGCAATGCAAAAGCTCCGCATCGGCGGGGCAGAGGAAGACTACGACCATCTCAAGAAGGCACTCTCCGGCTCAGGTCCGATTGGCCTCAAGGACTTGCTTGAATTCAAGAAAATGAGTTCTCCGGTTCCCCTCGAAGAGGTCGAACCAATAGAGGATATCCGCAAACGTTTCACCACGGCTGCCATGTCGCTTGGAGCCCTATCGCCGGAAACTCATGAGATGATCGCCATTTCGATGAATCGCATAGGCGGCAAAAGCAACAGCGGCGAAGGAGGAGAGGATCCGAGACGATACCATGCCCTTCCAAACGGTGACTCGTCGAACAGTGCCATCAAACAGGTCGCTTCGGCCCGATTCGGTGTGACGGCGGAATACCTTGCAAGCGCAAAGGAGCTCGAAATCAAGATGGCACAGGGCTCCAAGCCGGGCGAGGGAGGACAGATTCCGGGTAACAAGGTCTCCCCGTTGATCGCCCGATTGCGGAAGGCTATGCCAGGTGTCGCACTCATTTCACCTCCACCTCACCACGACATCTACAGCATCGAAGATCTCGCTCAGCTTATTTACGATCTGAAGCAGGTGAATCCCCGTGCAAGGGTGTGTGTAAAACTCGTTTCCGAGGCGGGCGTTGGCACTATTGCGGCAGGCGTTGCGAAAGCATATGCTGACGTCATCCTCATCAGCGGACACGAAGGGGGGACCGGAGCGTCGCCGTTGAGCTCCGTCAAGAATGCCGGCGCACCGTGGGAACTCGGTATTGCTGAAGCACAGCAGGTGCTTGTCATGAATGGCTTAAGGGAACGCGTGACGCTGAGGGTGGATGGGGGTTTGAAAACCGGGCGAGACATCGTCATAGCTGCGATGCTTGGCGCTGAGGAGTTCAATTTCGGCACAGCCGCACTTATTGCTCTGGGATGTCGCTATGTGCGTCAATGTCATCTGAACACGTGCCCTGTGGGGATCGCCACGCAGGATGAAAAGCTCCGTGCCCGTATAGACGGTAATCCCGATATGCTGATCCGCTACCTGACTGCGGTTGCGGGAGACGTCAGACAGATACTCGCTGAACTGGGTTTTCGTTCCCTCAACGAAATCATAGGCCGGACTGACCTCTTGAGACAACTGACGGTCACGGACCACCCCAAAGCCAATACCATCGACTTGAGTCGAATTCTTGCCCGGCGCAATTACGAACGGGAACAACGATTCAGAGTATGGTACCGGAATGACAAACCGGACAAGCCTCTTGATGATACCATCCTTCAGGATGTGAAGGACGCACTTCGCGACAAGGCGCCCGTCGTTCGGAGCTACAAAATTCGCAATACGAATCGCTCAATCGGAGCGAAGCTCTCCGGTGAAATTGCGTATCTCTACGGGGACCACGGTTTGCCACCCAACACGATCGAACTGAGGTTTACCGGCAGCGCTGGACAGAGCTTCGGCGCATTCCTTGTGCAGGGAGTCAAGCTTGTGCTGACCGGAGAGGCGAATGATTATGTGGGAAAGGGAATGTGCGGCGGTGAAATCGTCATCACTCCGCCCCGCCAGCGGATGAATAACACACACGATGTGGTCTTGGGCAACACGGTTCTGTACGGTGCAACCAGAGGAGCATTGTTCGCGTGCGGCCGTGCCGGCGAACGGTTCGCGGTGCGCAACAGCGGCGCGCTCGCTGTCGTGGAAGGTACTGGAGACCACGCCTGCGAATACATGACCAACGGAAGCGTTGTGGTGCTCGGGACTGTCGGCAGGAACTTTGGGGCCGGGATGACCGGAGGGAATGCGTATGTCCTTGACTTTCTGGGTGATTTTCACAAGCGGTGCAATACCGAACTCGTTCGCTTCCATCGCCTTGATGATACGGAAGATGAACGCGTGCTTCTTTCATTTATTTCAAGACACGTAGAGGCAACCAACAGTTCGCGTGCACAAAAGATACTCATGCATTGGACGGAGTATCAGTCGATGTTCTGGAAAGTGGTCCCAAAGCAATCGGTAACGAAGTACGAGAGCGAGCCCGTCGAGCCAATAGCACAAGCAAAATCGTGATGATCAGACCCGGACGATCCGATCATCGCTCTGTGCTTGGTCGGGAATTCGAGAGCAAGTATCACCTGTCATATTGAAGGAGATTCAACGCTATGGAAGAGCGGATTTACATTTTTGACACCACTCTACGCGACGGGGAGCAATCACCCGGCTGTAGCCTGAACCTTGAGGAAAAAGTCCGGATGGCACGGCAATTGGAACAACTTCGGGTGGATGTGATCGAGGCGGGGTTTCCCATCGCGTCCGTCGGCGATTTTGAGGCGGTTCATCTCATCGCCCGGACCATCGAGCATTGCACGGTCGCAGCTCTCTGCCGTACGGTCAAGGGAGACATCGACCGGGCCTGGGAGGCAATTCAACATGCGAAGAAACCCAGAATCCACACGTTCATTGCTACCTCCGATATTCATCTGACGCACAAGCTCAAGAAGACCCGCGAACAGGCGTTGACGGATGCGGTGTGGGCAATCAAGCATGCGAAGTCCCTCTGCAGCGAGGTGGAGTTCTCTTGTGAGGATGCCTCGCGAAGCAACATTGATTTTCTCTGTACGATTGTTGCGGCTGCCATTGATGCCGGAGCAAGCATCATCAACTTGCCCGACACGGTGGGGTATGCCGTCCCGGACGAGTATGGGGCAATGTTCCGCGTCATCAGGGAGCGAGTACCCGCAGCCCGGAACGTAATCCTCAGTTCTCATTGCCATAATGATTTTGGCTTGGCAGTCGCAAATTCTCTCGCCGCCGTCCGGAATGGCGTGCGGCAGATTGAATGCACCATCAATGGAATCGGTGAACGGGCGGGAAATGCGGCTCTTGAGGAAATCGTGATGGCCCTTCGAACGCGTAAGGAAATGTTGGGCGTGGATACCAACATCAACGCCAAAGAAATCTATAAGTCGAGTAAGCTCCTGAGCACGCTCACAGGAATGCAAGTCCAGCGCAATAAGGCAATTGTCGGCGCAAACGCATTTGCCCACGAAGCAGGCATCCATCAGGACGGGATGCTCAAAAGCCGGATTACCTATGAGATCATGACGCCGCAATCGGTGGGCATCAAGCACAGCACGCTGGTGCTTGGGAAACACTCGGGCCGCCACGCTCTCAAGCAGCGCTACGGGGAACTCGGTTACAATCTGTCCATCGAGGAGTTGGAACAGGCGTATCGGACTTTTTGCACAATCGCTGACCAGAAGAAAGACATTTTCGATGAAGACCTGATTGCCATCGTTGAAGATCGTGAGAGCGCTGCAGAAGGTTTGTACCACCTCGAGAATATCCAGGTGCTCAGCGGAACCAACCTGCGTCCGACGGCGACGGTTGAACTGCGATTGCGTGACGATCGGTTCGTGGACTCTGCGACAGGCGACGGTCCCGTCGATGCTGCGTACAAAGCTATCGAACGAATCACTGGTGTAATCGGCAAGCTGACGGAATACTCCATCAAGTCTGTGACATTCGGCCACGACGCTATCGGTGAAGTGTTTGTCCGCGTTGACTTCGATGGAGTACTGTTCAATGGCCGGGCCGTGAGCACGGATGTGATCACGGGAAGTGCGAAGGCATACCTGGAAGCCTTGAACCGTGCTATCAATGCCAAGAAACGGCGCGAAGGACAGCAATCCTCCCCGAATCAGCAAACTGTAACCGTGTGATAGTTCCGAGAGTGAGCACCCTTTCACCATGACGAGAAAATGGAAATGAACAAACCCTTGACGTTGTTTGAAAAAGTTTGGAACAGCCATCTTGTTACTCAGGAGCCCGGTTCGCCGGCCGTGCTGTATATCGACCTTCACCTCCTGCATGAGGTTACCTCACCCCAGGCATTTACGGGCTTGCGGCAGCGCGGACTGAAGGTCCGGAGGCCGGACAAATCGTTTGCCACCGTGGATCACAGCATTCCTACGCTCGATCCTTCGATCCCGATGACAGACAAAGTAGCGGCCAAACAGATTGAACAGTTGGAAACAAACTGTCAGGAGTTCGGCATCCGGTTTACCGGAATGCACAGCCCGCAGCGGGGGATCGTCCACGTGATCGGTCCGGAGCTGGGTCTGACGCAGCCGGGTATGACGATCGTCTGTGGCGACAGTCACACGTCCACGCATGGTGCGTTCGGCGCGCTTGCCTTTGGCATCGGCACGAGTGAGGTTGAACACGTGCTGGCCACCCAGTGTTTGCTCCAGCGACAGCCGCGGACATTCGAAGTCCGCGTGGAAGGGACTCTTCAGGTCGGTGTCACCGCGAAAGACATCATTCTCGCACTCCTTGCGAAGATCGGTGTGGCCGGGGGGACGGGCCACGTGTTCGAATACACCGGCAAAGCCATCAAATCTCTTTCCATGGAAGAGCGAATGACCGTCTGCAACATGTCTATCGAAGGAGGCGCACGTGCAGGATTGATTGCCCCCGACGATACGACATTCGAGTACCTGGCCGGAAGGGAATTCGCTCCGCAGGGTGCTCAATGGGAAAAGATGCTCAACCAGTGGCGCACGCTCCCGAGCGGCGACGGCGCAACATACGATGAAAGCATAGTCATTGATGCCACGGAGCTCAGTCCGATGATTACGTATGGGACAAATCCCGGGATGGGTGTGTCTGTGACCGGATCTGTTCCGGCTCCCGAAGACATCGCCGATTCATCGAGCAGACTTGCAATGCAGAAATCACTTGATTATATGGGATTGATACCCGGTGAACCGCTCATTGGGAAACCTGTTGACGTCGTTTTCATCGGAAGCTGCACCAACTCGCGTATCACCGACCTGCGACAAGCGGCCACGGTCTTTAAAGGTCGAAGCGTACCGTCATCCGTCCGCGTGTTGGTTGTACCCGGTTCCCAGGCTATCAAGAGACAGGCTGAAGCGGAAGGCCTGGACAAGATTTTCAAACAGGCCGGGGCTGAATGGCGCGAATCCGGGTGTTCCATGTGCATTGCGATGAATGGCGATCAGCTGGATCCGGGACAGGTTGCTGTCTCAACCAGCAACCGTAACTTCGAAGGGCGGCAGGGAAAGGGCGGGCGCACGTTTTTGGCCTCTCCGTTGACGGCTGCGGCGGCGGCAGTGACAGGCAAGATCACCGATGTCAGGACCCTTATCAACCATTAAGTGATTGACTGGATATTATGAACCATTACCCTCCGTTTACATCGCGAGTCGTGCCGCTGCTTGTGAATGATATCGACACGGATCAGATCATCCCGGCCCGATTCTTGAAAGTGACTGACAAATCAGGCCTTGGGGCAAACCTGTTTTCCGACTGGCGCTATAATCCGGATGGTTCCCCGAAACCTGATTTTGTTCTCAATCAACCTCAATACCGGAGCGGAGCGATTCTGCTGGCAGGGAGCAACTTCGGTTGCGGGTCATCGCGCGAACACGCAGCATGGGCACTCGTTGGCAACGGGATTCGCGCCGTCATCAGCACTTCGTTCGCTGACATTTTCAAGAACAATTCGCTCAAAAACGGAATTCTGCCGATCGTCGTGAGCGCTGCGGATCACCTGCTACTGAGTGCGTTGGTGCGCGACCAGTCGACCGTGGAGCTGACAATCGACCTCCAGTCGCAAACGATTCGTTTGCCCGGGGGCACAACAATTCAGTTCCCCATCGATGGTTTTTCGAAGACGTGTTTGCTTGAGGGGACTGATGAACTCGGGTACTTGCTGAGGTTTGAGGAGAAGATTGCTGAGTACGAAGCGGGTCATCGTTAGGAGTGGAGGAGCCTCGGATGAAAATACAAATCTATGATACGACGCTAAGGGATGGAACGCAACGGGAAGGAATCTCTCTCTCCTGCGACGACAAATTGAAGATCGCTGAAAGGCTTGACGACCTTGGTGTGGACTTCATTGAGGGGGGATGGCCGGGATCCAATCCAAAGGATGTGGATTTCTTCCGCCGTGTGAAGCAAATCCCGCTTCGCAACGCCGTCGTGACCGCATTTGGATCGACCTGTCGTGTTGGAGGCGATCCATCAACGGATGTGAATATCCTCGCCTTGCTTGATGCGCAGACAAGTGTTTGCACTGTGGTTGGTAAAACCTCGATGCTCCATGTCGAGGCGGTCCTCCAGACTACTCCCGCTGAAAATCTGCGTATTATTAAGGAAAGCATTGGATTTCTCGTCTCGAGTAACCGGCGCGTCATTTACGATGCCGAACATTTCTTTGATGGCTACAAATTGAATCGGGACTATGCGCTCGCAACGCTCCGCGCTGCAGTGGAGGGGGGCGCTGAGATGGTTGTTCTCTGCGACACCAACGGAGGAACGATGCCCTGGGAAGTGGGGGCCATTCTTCGTACACTGAAGGGCGAGAAGCTTGGTCCGCTCGGTATCCACACCCACAACGATGGGGAATGTGCCGTAGCGAATTCTCTTACGGCCGTGGTTGAGGGGTGTGTCCACGTTCAGGGAACAATCAACGGTTACGGCGAACGCTGCGGCAATGCCAACCTGATATCAGTGATTGCAGATCTCGAATTGAAGCTGGGTCTGAAGTGCCTGCCAGAGGGGCAACTGAGGAGACTAACCGATCTTTCTCACTTTGTCGCCGAAGTCACAAATCTCTCACCCGATGAGCATCTGGCGTATGTCGGGAAGTCTGCGTTCGCCCACAAGGGTGGAATTCATGTCGCAGCGATCCGACGGAGTGAGCAATCCTATCAGCATATCGATCCGGCGCTTGTCGGAAACCAGCTGCGCGTCGTTGTCTCTGAACTTTCCGGGCGTGGCAATCTGTTGAGTAAAGCTGAAGAGTTCGGGCTGGACATCAATTCGGGTCCTGGAGTTGCGGAAGTCCTGAATGAGATCAAGGCCCTTGAAGCAAAAGGCTTCTCCTTCGAAGCCGCCGAAGCGTCGGTCGCTCTGATGTTGAAACGGCAGCAACCGGGCTACCAGCCACCGTTTGAACTGATCGATTTCGCAGTCAACGTTGAGCATCGGAGGGGCCGGGGATTGTTTGCCGAAGCGTCAGTGAAAGTCAAAGTCCAGGATGAGATCCTGCACACTGTCGCAGACGGTACCGGCCCCGTGCACGCGCTTGATGCTGCTATCCGCAAGGCGTTGTCTCCCGTCTACGGGGCAATCAACTCCTTTCAGCTTGTCGACTACAAAGTGCGCATACTGGACGGTGAACACGGCACCGCCGCTATCACTCGCGTGCTCATCGAGACCCAGAATGGTACTCATCGGTGGAGTACGGTTGGAGCAAGCGCCAACATTATTGAAGCAAGCTGGCACGCATTGGCCGACAGCGTAGAATATGGTCTGATGCTGGCCTCATCGTATTCATGAATCCAGGAATACCACAGTGAAAGCACATATCGTTACCCTCCCTGGTGATGGAATTGGCCCGGAAGTGACAGCAGAAGCAGTGCGTGTTTTGGAAGCCATCGCCAAGCACAAGGGACATAGCTTTTCCTTCGCGGAATATCCTCTCGGCGGATGTTCAATCGAAAAACACGGCGTAGCACTCACTGATGAAACGCTGTCTGCGTGCAAAGCGGCAGATGCTGTTCTCCTTGGTGCCGTCGGGGGTCCCAAGTGGGACAATCCAACCGCCCCCGTTCGCCCTGAACAAGGCTTGCTCGCGATCCGCAAGGGATTGGGTTTGTATGCAAATCTGCGCCCCGTGCGATCGCACCCTGCACTTCTTGATTCTTCCCCTGTGAAGGCAGAAATCCTGGAAGGCGTCGATCTGCTGGTAGTGAGGGAACTTACCGGAGGTTTGTACTTTGGCGAGCCGAAAGGGCGGTTTGAGGAGAACGGCCGGACTCGTGCCGTGGATACTATGGAATACTATGATTACGAGGTCGAACGTATCCTGAATCTTGCCTTCTATCTCGCGAAATCGCGCAGAAAGAAAGTGACATCTGTGGACAAGGCTAATGTGCTTGAAACATCGAGACTGTGGCGACAGATAGCAACCGAACTTGGCAAGGGGAACCCGGGCGTCAGTCTTGAGCATATGCTTGTTGATACAGCGTCAATGCGCTTGATTACCTCCCCGGCGAATTTCGATGTCATCGTCACGGAGAATACCTTCGGAGACATCCTGACCGATGAAGCTTCCGTCCTTGCGGGCTCGATGGGGTTGCTCCCTTCGGCTTCTCTCGGTGAAGGCGGTCCCGGTTTGTTCGAACCGATCCACGGTTCAGCTCCGGACATCGCAGGCAGAGGAATTGCCAATCCCATTGGCTCCATCCTGAGTGCGGCGCTTTTGCTGCGCTATGGCCTCCGGCTCGAGCAGGAAGCGTCTGCGGTCGAGGCTGCTGTCGATAAGGCGATTTCGAATGGATTGAGGACAACGGATTTGGGTGGAAAACTCACGACCCGTGAAATGGCACAAGCGATCATAGATCGTATCGTTTGATAAGGAAAGCCATACAGCGTGGAGAATGTGTGATAAATAGAAAGTGAAATCATTCATCGATAATCAGGAGAGCACAGCACAATGGCACGAATGAACTTTGGTGGAGTTGTCGAAGAAGTCGTCACGCGTGAGGAGTTCCCCCTTTCGCTGGCACAGGAGAAGCTACGCAATGAGGTGGTCGCAATCATCGGCTACGGTCCGCAAGGCCATGGTCAATCGCTGAATCTCCGCGATAACGGCATTCCCGTGATTGTCGGACAACGGAAAGGGGGAAAAGGATGGGATGATGCTATTCGGGATGGATGGGTCGAAGGAAAGACCCTTTTCTCGAACATCGAGGATGTCCTGGACCGTGCAACGGTAATTCAGTATCTCCTTTCCGATGCTGGTCAGAAAGAACAATGGCCACTCGTCAAGAAGCATCTCAAGAAAGGGCAGGCATTGTTTTTCTCACATGGATTCTCCATTGTGTTCAAGGATCAGACCGGTGTGATACCTCCTCCGGACGTCGATGTCATCCTCGTCGCTCCAAAAGGATCCGGCCGTACAGTGCGGACGAACTACCTCGCCGGAAGCGGCATCAACGCAAGCTACGCTGTCCATCAGGATGCGACAGGCCGGGCGAAGGAGCGTGTGCTGGCGCTTGGTATCGCGATTGGCTCGGGCTATCTCTTCCCGACAACCTTTGAAAGAGAGGTTCATAGCGATCTCACAGGTGAGCGCGGTGTGTTGATGGGCGCAATTGCCGGACTGATGAAAGCACAGTATGACACACTTCGTGCCATGGGGCATTCTCCCAGCGAGGCGTTCAATGAGACCGTGGAAGAAGCAACTCAGAGCTTGTATCCTCTCGTCGGCAATCATGGAATGGACTGGATGTTTGGCGCGTGCAGTACAACAGCGCAACGCGGAGCCCTGGATTGGTCCAGGCGATTCGAGGCGGCAACGAAGCCCCTCTTCGAGTTGCTCTACCGGGATGTGAAGGAGGGGGTTGAGACGCGCCGCGTCCTCGATACTTGCAGTGCCCGGGACTATCGCGAGAAGCTTCAGATTGAACTTGATGAGTGGAAAAACTCAGAAATGTGGCAGGCGGGAGCAGTTGTACGTTCCCTGAGGCCCGAAAACACGATGAAGAAATAGGATGATATTGGAGAGAAAATGATTATTGTCATGAAGGCCGATGCAACTCGGCAGCAGACCGATCACGTTATTGAAAAAGTCAAGGGACTTGGCTATCAGGTGCATCCCATTTTCGGAGAAAGGCGCACCGTCATAGCATGCGTAGGAGACGAACGTGGCAAATCGCGTTTGCAGGCGCTCGACTCAGTCGATGGTGTCGAAAGCGTTGTCCCGATTCTCAAACCATTCAAGCTGGCGGGAAGAGAGTGGAAGGATGCACGCAGTCAGGTCGTGCTGACTTCGAAGAGCGGCGGCGAGCCAACGATCATAGGCAACAAGCATTTTGTCGTGATGGCAGGACCCTGTTCCGTTGAAAGCCGGGAACAGATCATCCTGTCTGCTGAAGTCGTCAAGGCAGCTGGCGCAAAAGTGCTTCGCGGAGGTGCATTCAAGCCGAGAACGTCTCCATACAGCTTTCAGGGACTCGAGGAAGAAGGGCTGAAGTTCCTTAAGGAGGCAGGGGACAAGGCGGGGCTTCACGTCATCACGGAAGTCATTACTCCGGGCGATGTCCCCCTTGTTGCCGACTACGCCGACATCCTGCAAATTGGTGCCCGAAACATGCAGAATTTTGCTTTGCTCAAGGAGGTTGGGAAAATACGCAAACCGGTACTCCTGAAACGCGGAATGTCGAGCACCTTGAAGGAACTTCTGATGTCCGCAGAATACATCCTCTCTCAGGGAAACTACGAAGTCATTCTGTGTGAGAGGGGAATCCGGACATTCGAAGACTATACCCGGAACACATGCGACCTTTCGGCAGTCCCCGCCTTGAAAGAAATGAGCCACCTCCCCGTCATTGTTGATCCCAGCCACGGCACAGGCGTCCGAAGCCTTGTCACCCCGCTCGCCAAGGCTGCAGTTGCAGTCGGAGCCGACGGATTGATCGTAGAGGTTCATCCGAATCCTGAAGAAGCCTTTTCAGATGGTGCACAGTCGCTCCTTCCCATCCAGTTTCAGGAGATGATGGATTGGGTCAGGAAGTTGGTCGAACTTGAAGGGAAGCACCTGTAGGGGGAGCGGCTTTCACCTTTCTTGACGTTCTGGACTCACCCTTGGAAACATGCTGACCGCATTTGCGTTTCTCTCCATTCTGCCGTAGTTTCGTAGTGTTGATCGTAGAACAAGTCGGCGTCAACGCCCCGAACCTCTGGTTTCAATCCCCCCGGGCTCTTTCGAAGAAAATGGTTAAGGCAATTCAGCGGCAAATTGGAGATTTCGCACATGACGATTGCTGATCTGAGCAAGATTGAAGGGCGCCACTACCCGGCGCGACGAAGAACACAAAACCTGGTAGGTGGCGCATCACCTATTCAGGCGAAATCGTTTAGTATGGGATATGTGACGCTTCAACCGAAAGGTGGCCAGGTGCCATGGCACAATCAGGAGCAGGAGGAGATCTACTTCATCGTGGATGGGACAGGTGAAATGTGCCTCGGAGAAGAACGCCAGACATTGAATGCAGGCCAGGCGGTCTCCATACCGGGAGGTCTGTTTCATCAACTCACGAATATGGGCGAGACGCCATTGCATATGATCTATTGTTACGGTCCCGCAGGCGATGTTGCCCACTGGCGACAGGAGCTCGAGGGGACACTGCCGAAAGCAGGCATAGAGGTGCCTCCGCTTCCAGCGGGAGCGTGGCCTCAGTGCACAGAAAAACCAAAAGCGCAGTAACTCCCAATCACCGATTATTTGTTCCGGAGCTCAAGGCAATGCAAAAACCACGTATTCATACTCTCGGCGTTATCATGAATGGTGTCACCGGTCGTATGGGGACCCGCCAGCATTTGGTGCGATCCATCCTGGCCATTCGAGAACAAGGTGGTGTAAAGACGAAGTCGGGTGATGTGATAATGCCAGACCCGATTCTCCTCGGTCGCAACGAAGAGAAGCTCAGATCAATGGCAGCACAGTATGAGTTGAAGCGCTATTCGACGGACCTGGACAGTTGTCTTGCCGATCCCAGCAACCAGATCTATTTCGATGCACAGGTAACGAGCCAGCGCAGTGCCGGGGTCAGCAAGGCGATCAAGGCGGGAAAAGCGCTGTACTGTGAAAAGCCAATCACGTCGACGCTCGATGAAGCAATGGCACTGACAAAGAACGCGGTGTCGGCCGGATTGAAGAATGGTGTAGTACAGGATAAGTTGTGGCTCCCCGGATTGTTGAAGCTGAAGCATCTGATCGACTCAGGCTTTTTCGGAACAATCCTCTCAGTTCGGGGGGAGTTCGGATACTGGGTTTTCGATGGTAAGGTTCAACCATGCCAGCGGCCATCCTGGAACTATCGGAAAGAGGATGGAGGTGGAATCATAAAGGACATGCTCTGTCACTGGCGTTATGTCATCGATAATCTCTTTGGCAGGGTTTCTTCGGTTTCGTGCATGGGTGCGACGCACATTGGAACCCGCATTGATGAGGCTGGCAAGGAATATCGATGCACGGCGGATGACTCTGCCTATGCGTCGTTTGCCTGCGACAATGGCGTTATCTGCCACTTCAATTCCTCCTGGTCGGTGCGTGTCCGGCGTGACGATCTACTCACGCTCCAGGTCGATGGAACCGGAGGTTCCGCTGTCGCAGGATTGCATAAGTGCGTGGCACAGAGTGCTTCCGGTACTCCGACATTCGTATGGAATCCGGATGTTGAGAATCCAGTTGATTACTTCGACGGTTGGCAGGATGTGCCGACACCTCAGCCATTTGAAAATGCGTTCAAGATGCAGTGGGAATTGTTCCTGAAGCACGTTGTGGACGACGATCCATTTCCGTGGACGTTTCTTGAAGCGGCAAAGGGGATTCAATTGGCTGAGCTTGCCTTGAAGAGCTGGGCAGAACGACGATGGGTGGATGTGCCGGAACTGAAGGTCTGAACTGGTCGAATCCTGTACTGCCCCTCTCGCGGTGTCACGTGCAGCTGATGGTTAGGCGGGCAAATGCGCAGTTCATTTTCTCGACTTCCAATGATCCGGATCCCGCCTCGAATGAAAGATCCCAATTATCCGAATTTCAGATTCTTTATCTTCAAAGAAGACGGCGAAGGGAAACCTCCGTACCACGATTCGCCGAATTTGATTGTCAACTAGAGGATACATCTGAGGATTGCTTTTGATTCGTTCAATAGACTCATCAATACAAAGGAGAAACTCAGCACCGAGCCCTTTTCTCTGGTGCTCATACCAACTGATTGCATCGAAGAACTCGCGCTCAGCTTCAAGATGGAAGCGAATGGACATTGCTGCCTATTTTGACTTGAGAAATTCAGACTTTATTTCTTCCCAAGAGCGGCCCTGCGAGGGATTTTGTTCAAAAGATTGGGAACGTCTACCAAGTTCATCCTTTTGAGACTGAGATAGTTCAAAGGCTTCGTTCTCGTGGGCAATACTATCCCAAATCTCCTCGACGAGCAAAATGCGCTCAGGAATACTGAGTTTTTTTATTTCACTGCTAAGATTGGATTGCATAGCACCTCCTTGAATTGATTCAATATACTGAGTTCAAAGCAGAGTTGCCCGGCTACGGATGGCTGCTAATCTCGGTTCGATAGATCCCGCTGATCTCATGGCGGGATCGTGGTCTAATCGAGGATCCCGCTGTGGCGGGAGCTGCGACAACGTAAACGTTCACAATGCACCAAACGAACCGCAATGTTCAGCAGATACGAAAATACGATGCTACTGCAGGAGGCGGCACCAGTATCAGAATCCTGAAGACGAGATCATCGCCGTACTATCAAGCTTCCCGGCTTGTCGGTTCGTAGATACATCGGACCCATTGTGTGAAGAATTCCAGCCCGTGGCTCCGCCACCTGTTAATGGGATTATCAACGTCGAGGTTGGCGGGCAAAGGCACATCGGTCCGCCCCAGCGATGCGTCCCTCCGGTATTCTTCCACGAGACGATGTGCTTCATATTCTGGGTGCCCGAGATGCATCAGGAAACGGCGATCGGCACTTTCGAAGATCGTGTAGCCGCCTTGGTTGGCGTGGGCCAGGAGATTTATCTTCCCGCGGTCGCGCTCTCCTTCGAGTACACCGTCAGAAATTCCCGAGTGGCGGCTCTGTACGCACCAGAAGACATCATCCAGATCTCCGGTGATGGGGTGGGTACGGTCGAGGTTGCGTGTCTCGAAGACTCCAAACAGCTTCTTGCTGTACATTTCCTTTTCGATCCCCAGCATTTTCGCCAGTGCCAGGCCCCCCCAGCAAATACCGAACGTGGATGTGATGTTCTGCCTGGCGAAGGCCAGGATGGTCGTAATCTCGTCCCAATAGCTCACCTGTTCATACTCCATCTCCTCAACCGGTGCGCCGGTAACAACAAGACCGTCGAGCGGCGCTCTCGCAATGGCGTTTTCGAAGTAGTCGTAATAATGATCGAGATGGTCGAGGTCTGTGCTTTTGTACGAGTGCGAGTGCAGCCGGATCCATACCGGCTCGATCTGTATAATAGTACGGCTGAGAGGGAAGAGGAGGTAAGGCTCATATGTTTCCCCTTTTGGCATGATGTTCAGGATCCCAACGCGCAGAGGCCGGATATCGGCGCGGTTCGCCTCCTCTTCAGAAATGCACAGGACACCCCGTTGCTCCAGCTCACCGCGATGTCGATGTTCGTTTGGAAGTACGACGCTCATCGAGTCTCCTCCTTGGTTATTTCAGTTCATTGAGTGCGAAACGTGCACGATGTCGTTAAATAATCCCGAAGCTGTCAGCGCTGCCCCGGCGCCGCCGCCGCGTACAACCAGCGGTTGTCGGTACAGGCTGCGCGTTGTCAGCGAGACAATGTTATCATTGCCTGAGAGGTGGTAGAAAGGATGCTCCGGCCCAATCTCTTCAAGGCCCACCCGGGCACGGCCGTTTGCAAACCTGGCGATGAACATCAGAGAGCGACCGCGTTGCTTCGCTGCAGCCCTTCGTTCAGCCAGAACGAGATCAGCGTTGCTGAGCGCTGTGGCAAAATCGGTTCCGCTGAAGACATCCTCGGGCAGGTAGGGTTCCATCACGATATCATCCATCTCCATCGTGAATCCGGCCTCACGTACCAGGATGAGCAGCTTTCGCGCAACGTCTGTCCCGCGAAGGTCAATGCGGGGATCAGGCTCAGTATATCCCCGCTGCTGAGCTTCACGAACTGCTTCGCTGAGCGATCCGCCGGCATTGAGGCTATTGAAAATGAAGCTCAGCGTTCCGGAAAGGACTGCCTCGATTCGCTCGATCGAGTCGCCGGTTTGAATGATGCTCTTTATCGAATCGACGATAGGCAGCGCTGCTCCCACATTGGTGCTGTACCGGAACTCCGCCCCATGCTGTGAAGCCGCCGAACGGAGCTGACGGTAGAAGTCGATCGTGAGCGTGTTGGCTACCTTGCTCGAAGTGATGACCGAGACGCTTGAGCTCAGGAGAGTCAGATACTCCTGAACTGCTGGCTCGACCCCCGTGCAATCAATGACGATGGAGTTGGCTGCGTTGAATTGCCGCACCCGTTTCGTGAACTCGCCAAGGTCCGATGGTTGTGAGCTCGTAGAGAGGAGTGAACGCCAGTTGCAGAGATCGATTCCGTGCTCATCAAAGAGCATCTTCCGGCTGTCCGCGATGCCGATCAGTCTGAAGCGCGTGCGAAGCGATGTCCGGGCTGATTCCTCCTGATCCTTGAGGAGTTCAAGGAGCGCGCTGCCGACGACCCCCGGCCCGAGAAGAAAAAGGTTGAGGGTTTTGTGCCTCGACAGGAAGAGATGGTCGTGAAGCGCGTTCATTGCCTTCTGGAGATCGGCTTGCTTCAGAACCAGGGTGAGGTTGCGTTCCGAGGAACCGTGCGCAATGGCACGCGGCGTTATACCGTTGCGTCCGAGCGCCTCGAACACCTTGCCGGTGACGCCCGGAATATTCTGGACCCGTTCGCCGACCACAGCTACGATGGAGCAGTCGTTTTCAACGGTGATCGCGGAAATTTGTCCGTGATGCAATTCAACCCGGAATTCCAGCTCGATGACTTCCCGGGCCGTCCTGATGTGCTCGGATGTGATCGCGAGACAAATGCTGTGCTCGGATGAAGACTGAGTGACAAGATTAACCTCGATCTCCTTCCGCGCCAGCGCTGCGAAAATCCGGGAGGCTATTCCGACGGTTCGCATCATGCCTTCACCGGTCACCTTCAACAGGCTGATTCGATCGATGCAGGCGATCCCCTTCACCGGGCCGTCATTGGCAGAAGCCGGGCCTTCGCTGATGAGTGTGCCTTTAAACGTCGGGTTGAAGGTGTTGCGAATCCGGATCGGTATTCGTTTGTGAAGTGCCGGAAGCATTGTCGGTGGATGGATGACCTTCGCGCCGAAGTGCGAAAGCTCCAATGCCTCTTCAAAGGAGAGCGCTTCCAGAGAAAAGGCTTCCGATACTCTCCGCGGGTCCGCTGTCATAACACCGTCGACATCGGTCCAGATCTCGATCTCATCGGCATCGAGTGCGGCACCGATGATGGACGCTGTATAGTCCGAACCTCCGCGTCCAAGCGTCGTGGTCTCGTTCCCGGGTCCGCGGGCGATGAAACCGGTGATCACCTGAATGTCGGTCCGGTTCTTGAAATGATTGAGAATATTCCAGTTCGTGAGGTCGAAATTGACCTGGGCTGATCCATAGGTCAGGTCCGTTTGTATCAGTGTCCGACCATCAACATAGCTGGCCGGAAATCCGCGGCGCTGAAGGGCCTCTGCGATGATAGTGCAGGAAAGCTGCTCGCCGTAACCTATCACGAAGTCAAGAGTTCGGTTCGTGATTTCGCCGAGTATCCAGATCCCGTGAATGAACTCCCGCAGTTCCAGAAAAGCTTGAGCAATGAACCGGTGGGAGTTCACGTCAGCCTGGATCCCGAGCAAATCGTTCGCGATGGAGGTGTGTCGCTGCTGGAGTTCGCTGAGGAGGTCTTCATAGCTTCGATCCCCGCGGAACGCGCTCCGACTCGCTTCCACAAGCTGATCCGTTACACCCTGTATCGCCGAGGCGACGACAGTAATCGGTCCATGGTTCTTCTGCGACTCGATAACGATGTCGATGACGGCCCGGATTCGTTCCGAGTCCCCTACAGACGAACCGCCAAACTTCAATACTCTCATTGTGTCTCCTCAAGATGCACGGCGAACCGACAGCCGTGTCAATAAAACGAAAAAGCCTCTCAGGGAAATGATATCCTGAAGAGGCTCCGAACAAGCGTCTTCTCTTATCTTTCCCTCGCTCGATTCCTCGACGGGGCAGGATGCAGCACCAGCATCCCTTGTATCGGGACCGGTTGCTAAGGCGTCAACGGGCCTGTTCCCTCAGCCTTTCTGAATAAGAGGCGTATGTAAACTTCTATAACTCCGAGCTAACACCCTCCAAAGTCATTATGGTTTGAAGAGCATTCCCACATTTAATATACGATGCAGAGGACTACTTGTCAAGAAGATTTGCCCGAGAACTTGATGTAACTCGAAATTCATTTCGAGCACGTGTACATCCAACAAATCGCGCCAGCGAACTAATCCACCAATTCTCAGTGCACTCCGGCCAGTCTTCGGCCAAGTTCGGTTAGCAGGGTCTCCGAGATCTTGTCTTCAGCTCCAATGACGCCGTAAATATTGTTTTGATTGAGGATGAATGTAAGAATTCCGTTGTGGGGATCACGAACGCGGAAACGTCCCCCTTCGGTTTTCGACTTGCCCTCTTTCGGTAGTGTAGCCAGATACGTCTCGATTGTCTTGCTGGCTTCATCAGGTGATTCCAGACGGATGATGAACGCCATCAGTGAGGCGCCATCATTGTAGCTGGCTGTAAAGACATTGTTGAAAAAGCTGTAGCCAAGGAAGTTCCTGGCGACATACTGCTCCGTGTTTGCCTGTCTTCCCTTCGTGGGAAATGCAGCAATCAAGCTGGGCCACGACTTCGTGCGTTTAAGGCGCTTCTCCAGAGACCCACCGATCGTCATCAATCCGTCCTGGGCAGCCTTTTCCGATTGGACCGTCGAGATCTTGATGTAGTACTCGCCGCACAGAAAATTCAACGCCCCCTTCTCGAGGTACCCTTGTGTCCCGAGATCGATGAAATGATAGTCGGGATATCGCTCCTGTGAATACATCCCGAATGCATCGACAGCCGATTTGTGCCTGTAAAATTCGACTTTGATCTCGAGATCGGCTGATTTCTGATAGCGAGCGATATGGAGGTCCACAAAATTGTACTCGAGGAATAAATCCGCAGCTCCATCGATCACATCCCACAGATTATTCGGTGTGTAAACGGTCTCCTCGATGGTCAGCTGCCAGCCTTTTATTTCCGGGAAGAGCGACTCTCGGGTCTGCGCTCCCGAATGCGAAAACAAGCCCAGAAGAAGAGCCAGTGCCATTCCCAGAAAAGAACATTGTGCTCTGGGTCTTATGGTTCTCAACGCGGAGACGCGGAGATCGCGCCTGCCCGCCGCTGAGAATCCCTCGAGCCTGGCGGGGAGCACCGCAGAGTTTAGTGCCTTTTCCTCTGCGATTCTCTGCGTCCTCTGCGGCTCTGCGTTGAAAAATACAAAATGAACTATTGGAAATGGAACTAGTACTGGTACAGAAAACCTTCTCATTCATTTTCCCTATACAAGAAACTCCAATGGTACGTTGGCCAGGCGCGAGACATCGGCAACTCTCTCGGCTACATTGAATCCTTTGACGCAGACTGCAGTGCAGTGTCCGCAGTCGGAGCATGGATTAGTGCGCGCATCGAGACTTGTGAGGAGGGAGTGCGCCATCTCAGGTTGCCTGTAACCGTACGTGTACATATACGCTCTCATCATGTCCGGTATCGGCAGGCCCTTCGGGCAGCCCGATACGCAATGCTCGCATCCCTGGCAGTACAGTCCGCCCTGAGACTTTCCGATGGTGAGATCTGCTCGTTCCTCATCGGTCATCGTGAGATCGGAATTGACGCTGATGTTCATCGTGAGATGGTCAAAATTCGTGTTGCCTGGAATCGCCGTGGTGACATTTTCATCCTGGAGAACGAATTTCAGAGCGGCCTTGCAGTTGACAGGTTGCTTCCGCTCCTTGTCATGGAAACCGCCTGCCATTGTTTTCATCGCCACAATGCCGATGCCGGCCTTCGCTGCGTTCGCGATCGCTTCCTTGACCTTCAGAAAATGATCTTGCTTGAAGTTTACCGATGTCAACACGACTTCGTATACGCCGCTGTCGATTGCGGCCTGGATTACCTCCGGTTCGTTTCTGTGTGTCGAGAGTCCCACATGCTTCGCTTTGCCCGCTTTCTTTGCGGCCTGCACTGCCTCGAGCATAGCAGGGAAGAGGGCGCCTTCTCTCCTGGAAATACCATGGACATAGAGAATGTCGACATAGTCGAGCTTGAGTCTCTTGAGGCTGATATCGAGTTTATCGAGGAAGGCCTTACTTGTGGTGCCGGATTTCAGCTCGCCCGTCTTGTTGTCGGCCTCTTCAGGCGGGACCTTCGTCGCCAGGACGAATGAATCCCTCGGTCGTTCCTTGAGCACCTCTCCAAGCATTTCCTCATTCTTTCCCCGCTGATAGCCATGTGCCGTGTCGTAGTGAACGAGGCCGGCGTCCAACGCCGCCTTGACGAGTGCAGGATTGTCCGCACGCATCACTCCAAAGCTGACGATTGGGAGCTCAATCCCCGTCTTGCCGAGCTTCCTTGTGAGGAACTTGTTCTCACCCGCGGAAGTTTTTGGACCGGCTGACGCTATCCCTGAGAAAGCTGGCAATGAAAGAAACGCGCCTGAACTGCCGAGGAGGGAAGATTTCAAGAATTCTCTGCGGTCGTATCTGCTCATAGTCATCGTCCTTTGACAAGTGAGGTGGGAGCCGTGCGAATTAATAGGGGGATTTTAGGTAAAATGTTGATCAGATTCCACTGACAAGTGGCGACAGGCCCTAACTGTTCTCCTTGTCTTTCGGATATTGGTTTAGTACTTTGAGGCGCACATGCATCGGCAAGGCCAAAACGCAGATGAATTCTGGCCCCTTCCACTCACTTCTGGTTGCCGTCAATGAACAAGACGATTCCCGTTATCCTTATCACCGGTGCAAGCCGGGGCCTGGGGCGAGGAATCGCCATCGAGGTCGCGAAGCGTGGGTACTCAGCTGTCGTCAACTACGCAAAAGATCGGAAGTCGGCGCTCGAGACCGTCTCGCTTTGTGATTCGAACCGGATCAACAAAGAGCAGAAGTTCATACCGCTCCAGGCGGATATCGGTGAATCCGCTCATGTCAGGAGGCTCGTAAAGAAGACACTAGCGGAATTTGGTCGCATCGACGCTGTTGTGAACAATGCCGGCATTGCACCGAAGGTCAGAAGTGATCTGACCGAAATGACCGAGGAATCCTTTTCCGAAGTGCTCAGAATCAATCTCCAGGGGCCGTTCTTCCTGACGCAGCGCGTCGCCAATTACTGGTTAAGGCAGACTCCGAAGCCGCTTCTCCCGGCTGGCTTTAAAGTGATTTTTGTTTCCTCGATATCGGCTGAGGCGATATCGCTCAATCGGGGAGAATACTGCATTTCGAAGGCTGGCCTCTCGATGGTAAACAAACTGTGGGCGTTGCGCCTGGCTGAACTTGGTGTACAAGTGTACGAGCTCCGTCCTGGGGTCATGGCCACGGATATGACGAGCGCAGTCAAAGAAAAGTATGACAAGCAGATTGCCGAAGGTCTGGTGCCGCTCCGGAGGTGGGGGACGGCGGAAGATGTGGGCAAGGCGGCGGTTGCTCTTCTCTCAGGTCAATTCCCATTCTCCACCGGTGAAGTCATTTACATCGACGGTGGGCTAAACATAAAGAGACTGTGAACTACTATGCTCCGTATTGACGATCAACTCCAGTTACAATCCCTTGTTCCTGTGGTCGAACGGCTCTTTGAAGTATCGGGCCAGAAGATTCTGAATCTTCGACGCACCTGGAATCCTGCGAAGGGCTCTCCGGTATTTACCGTCCAGGGAGTGTACACTTCGAGAGGGTGGACAGAATGGACTCAGGGATTTCAATTCGGCTCCGCCGTCATTCAATATGATATATCGGGAGAAAAGGAATTTCTGGCTATCGGCCGTGAGGGAACCCTGCGGGAGATGCCGAGGCACGTCAGCCACGTCGGCGTCCACGATCATGGATTCAACACGATGAGCACGTGTGGCAATCTCCTGCGTCTGGTGCGGGAGAAGAAAATACCGCACGACGAGTGGGAAAGACACTTCTACGAGCTGGCAATCAAGGTAAGCGGGGCGGTGCAAGCTGCACGATGGACTGACATTGGCGACAACCAGGGGTATATCTACTCCTTCAATGGCCCTCATTCTCTGTTCGCCGATACGGTCAGGTCGCTGCGCGTGCTGGCAGTGGCTCATCAACTCGGACATGTTCTGATGGGAGAGAAGGACCGGAGGATCAGTCTGCTGGAACGGCTTCTTCAACACGCGGAAACGACGGCGAGGTTCAACGTCTACTTTGGCGAAGGCCGCGATTCGTTTGATGTTCGCGGAAGAGTAGCGCACGAATCTATATTCAATACGAATGACGGATCCTACCGATGTCCGAGCACGCAGCAGGGCTACTCACCGTTTTCGACGTGGACGAGAGGTCTGGCCTGGATTCTACTTGGATATGCCGAGGAACTTGAGTTCCTTGCTGCACTTCCAAAAGATGAGTTGGCTCCCTTTGGCGGGAGTGAGAAAATCCTGAGCGCATTCCGGACTGTTGCCCAGGCCGCAGCCGATTTCTACATCAAATATTCTCCGACGGATGGCATTCCGTTCTGGGACACAGGCGCACCGGGTTTGTCGAAGCTTGGCAACTATCTCGACCGTCCAGCGGAACCATTCAATGACTCTGAGCCCGTGGACAGCTCGGCGGCAATCATTGCTGCGCAAGGGCTCATTCGGTTGGGCAATTCTCTCGTGAGTGTTGGAGAAAAGGGGAGCGGCGAGAGCTACCTGCGAGCAGGTCTCGCAGTGGCGTCGCGCGTGCTTCAGGAGCCATATCTTTCCTCAGATCCAAACCATCAGGGATTGATACTGCATTCAGTCTACCATCGGCCGAATGGTTGGGACTACATACCTCAGGGGAGAAAAATTCCCTGCGGTGAGTCGACGATGTGGGGAGACTATCACGCTCTGGAGCTCGGGCTCCTGATTCTCCGGATGGCGAAGAACGATCCTTACTACACTTTCTTTTTGAAGTAACCTATGAAACGATCTGAAGTTCTCTCCCGCATAATTGAATCGGGCGTTGTCGCTGTCATCCGCATGAAGGACACCAACCGGCTCCTCAAAGTTATCGAAGCCGTGAGGCAGGGGGGCGTCAAGAGTATTGAGATTACGATGACGGTTCCCGGAGCAGTCGAGATCATCCGGCACCTGTCCACTGCTGTGCCTCCTGATGTACTTATTGGAGCCGGCACGGTTGTGGATGAGGAGACTGCGAATCAGGTGATCGACGCCGGCGCAGCCTTTGTGGTCGGGCCGGTGCTCAATCTTGGGGTTATCTCTCTTTGTCGTAAGCGCGATGTAGCCGTGATGCCGGGCTGCTATACCCCAACTGAAATCCTGACCGCCTGGAATGCCGGCGCTGATATCATCAAGGTTTTCCCGGCGACATCATTGGGGCCGAAGTACTTCAAGGATTTGAGAGGCCCATTCCCCGACATCCGATTGATGCCTACCGGTGGTGTCACGATCGACAACGTCGGAGAGTGGATTACAGCAGGCGCGTGTGCAGTGGGTGTGGGAAGTGACCTTCTCGACAAGCAAGCGATTGACGAAGAGCGATACGAAGTGCTGACAGAACGTGCAAGCCGGATGGTCCAGAACTTTCTCGCGGCCAAGAAGAAATAATGCGATCATTCCGCTGAGATCCGTGAGGAGCGGAATGCTCAGTCCCGAAGTCTCTTCAGAACTACTCCATACGATGCTTTGAATCTCCCGCCCGGCTTGAGGACTATCAGGCCCATCTTGTTGTTGAACGCGTCCGGTGCGCAGGTCCACGGTTCGATCGCTACCGACCTTCCTGAAACCGGCCTGTAGAGTATCAAATACCTGTACCGTCCCGCCCCGGAATCCTGCCAGAGTTGAATCTCCAACCCCAGCTTAGGATCGATAAGTTTCGTCGTTACCCTCTGCCGTTTCCTGCCAAAATCGAACACTGAATCGAGCGTCTTGTTGCTCAGCGGAATCGTGCTCCGTCTGGAGATCGGTTTCCTCATTTCACCTGTTGGGACTTTCGCGGGAGTTACCTCCACCACTGAATGCGCTGGGATCGACAACAGCAGCCGTTTGACGGATCCGGAGGTCCTGAAATAGGGATGCCATCCGTCTCCAATTGGGATCGGTTTCGAATCGATATTCCGAATCTCGGTGGTGCAAGCGAACGATCCGCTCTTCAGCGTGTAGACGAGACGCACTGAAAACTTGTATGGATATCCCTTGACGTTCCCTTTATGGAGGGCATCGAGCGTGATCGAGGCCGAGCGGTCCTCTACAGTAGTTTCGACAAGGCGGAAGTCCTTGCCGGTAAAGAATCCGTGAATCGCGAAATTGTCGGATGAGTTCACTCTCAGCTTGTGCGTCTTGCCGCCGAAGCGGTACGTTGCGTTCGTAATGCGACCGGGAAACGGGATGAGCTTCACGCCTGCAAAGTGTTTGTTCTGGACGGTCTCCTCATAGAATAAAGGGAATTCGAGCAGCGAGAAAAGTCGCTTTTCACATCGCAATACCAATTCGCGCACAGTCGCACCCAGCTTCGGGAGAATCGAAACATATTCTCCGGTCTCAAAGTTGACGAGCCTCACGGAGCGGGCTTTGTTCTTTCGGGTTGCAGCGAGAGTACGAGTTGGTTTCTTGAGTGCGATTGACTCAGCCATGGGCAGGTCCATTCGAGATAGTTGAGAGGAGACGATAGTCTTCAGGCCGATTCACATTCCAGAAAATCCGAGGAGTGAAGAATGGGAGATCGGGAGTGATCGGGACAGCGGTGTGGTCGATGCTCAAGATCGTCTTGAGGACGGAGTATTTTCCCTCCTGGAGGTCATGTTCGATCGCGCCGAGGGCCGTACTGTCATAAAGCCCGCATAATGGCTGCAATATGCCGTCAGATATCGCGATCGTTGTCGGTGCAGCCGATTTGAAGCTAAGTAGGTACTCAATCAGTTCGACCGGGATGAAAGGAGTGTCGCATGAAAGGACAAAGACCGGCAATGGTCTTGCGCGGTTCAGCGCAGCCTGAATCCCACCGAGAGGACCGCATCCCTCAAAAACATCTGGAACAACTTCAAGCTCCAGAAAGCTATACGTGTCTTTGCTGCCACCGACAACTACCACCTCGCTGAAGCGGGAAGAAAGCGTATCTGCGACATACTGGATCATCGGTTGGCCCTTGAGCGGAAGAAGTGCCTTCTCCATCCCCATCCGCGAGCTTTTTCCGCCGGCGAGGATCGCACCCAGGACGTCCGATCGCTTGCTCATTTCTGTTTGCGTGTAGACTGTTCTGGCTTCACGTTGTCTTCAATCCAGCTCATAGCTGCCATGGCGGAAGGGAGGCCGATTGTCGGTATCGCGAGCAGAGCAACGTGACGGAGTTCCTCTGGCTTCGCCCCTGCATCAAGCGCCTTTCTCACATTCGAATGTGCGCTCCCCTCAAGACGTGCGCCTATCGAGATGGCCAGCTTCACGAGAGCACGGGTCTTATCATCAAGAGGTCCGGCCGCATGACAAGCCGACCCCATCTCTTCATACGCCTTCGCAATGGCACGATACTTCTTGGAGAAATCCTGGTATCGCTTGGGGATTTGTCGCATTGCTTGCTCCGATTTGTTCTTGAACAGTTGCACAACGTAGAGAAGCCCTCCGTTGGAAAAGAGGGCTTCAGCATTTCGACCAAGCTACGAACGCTTCATGTGTGATGCAAGCACCGCTCAGCAGCCTTCCTTCTTTTTCTTCCCGGCTGCAGCTTTGGGCTGCGCTCCTGTGGGGGATTCGAGTTTCGGCAGCGCCATCTTCGGAGTGGCGGTTTCCGCGGCTCCTCCAACCTGAGCGGTTCCCCCGAAGAACTTGCTTAAGAGCCTTGTTTTTTCGAATGCAGCGACTTCTACAGGAGATGCGTTGTCAGCCAATCTTGGGAAGAGTATGTTGTCCTTCCATTCCTCCAGGCCGCCACGAAGGATGTAAACCCCTTTGTAGCCTTCTGCCTTCAAAAGGAACCAGGCCTGGGCCGAATGAATGCCTCCGTCAGAATAGAGGACGATCTTTTCATTCCTTCCGAGCTGCGCTTCTTTCAACGCTGTCAGCTGCATGTTTTCAGCAGTCGGGATATGGTACTCGCCAAAGTTCGTCTCATTGCGAAGGTCGAGAAGACGATAGTCGGCCTTCCCCTGAATAATCCAGCCGGCCAGCTCATCGCTCGCGACATGATCGACTTCCTTCTGGACAATCATGGCCATTTCGGAGGCGTCGACTTTGAGCTCCGTCCCTTTGTACGGGCTTCCCGCGAACAGGGCCAGGAATCCCAGAACGAAAACGAAGAGAGCGAGTTTCTTATTCAGCGAGAGATTAGTGAAGAGTTTTTTCATGATCAGGCCCCCGCTTTCTTCGCCGCCATCTTCTTCTCAACCCACTCAGCTCCGGCAAATCCGCCGAGTGCCATCAGCACGACAAGAAACACCAGCAAACCGTACGGAAGTCCCGAGATTTGGGGAAGCGTGATCTGGCCCATCGGTGTCGACACATAGAAGTTGCTCACCAGCGGGAACGCCTCGCCGAAAACGAAAATTCCGAAAATGACTCCCAGGAGGTACACCATGCCGTCAATGCGCCCTGTTGATGCCGCAACGCACGATGTCCCGGGGCAATATCCGCCAACGACGAATCCGACGCCGAGGATCAGACCCCCGACGACCTGAGGGAGCAGAAAGGTCGGCGTCAGATAGACGAGTGAAAGATCCACGAAGCCGATGGCCGAAAGATAGTAGACGCCAACCATCGCGGTGATGATTCCGGTGAACATCACCTTGAAGACGGTGAGGTCGGTGAAGTAAAACTGTGCAGCCAGCTTCTTCGAGCTGCCGAATCCGGCCCGCTCGAGAAAGAACCCGAACCCGATTCCGATGATGAATGCGATGACGAGACTGACATCATCGCCGAACAAACCATATTTGAAGAAGGGTGCGTTCATTGCCATTGTCTCCTTACAAAGTACGCCGCGGCATATGCGCCGCCGAATACCATCATCATAAAAGCCCAGCTACCGACATTGAACAGTGCGCCGCCGGTCAATGCCTGGCCGCTCGTACAGCCTCGTGCAAGCTTCGCTCCGATCCCCATCAATCCGCCTCCAATGAAAGCGAAAGTGAGCCGGCCTGCGCTGCTGATATTCGGTCCTCTTTCGACCACTTTCGTTACTCGATTGGCGAATAACCCGGAAATGAACCCGCCGACGAAGACTCCAAGCACTTCAAAGACGAGCCAGTCCTTCAGAGGGCTCTTCGTCCCATCACCGATGTACTCCGCGTAGAAATCGTTGGCGTTGGCGTGCGCAGGGGCGACGGCGTCCACTCCGACGGCCACAAGCGACGAGAAAGCTCCCGATGCGCCGAGCCCTCGACCCATGATGACGAAGGCTGCGAGCAGTACCAGGCCGAGTCCCAAACCCGCCAGGTATGGATTCCAGTAAGGCTGCGGTTCTCTTGCTGCTTTGGCTTCGGTGCGAACTTCCGTATTACTGAGGGTTGTTCCTTTGATTAGTGATGACATTTGGTCGACCTCCGTTTCCAGGTGCAATCAAGAATGATGTACAGTCGTTGATGATGAGTTGTTCACTTCGACAGTGCCTGATGCGCATAGTGGCTGAACTGTCCGGCATAAACGATGACAAACCGTAGAATGAGCCCTCCCGAGATCACCATGATGGGGGCGACTGGAGTATGCTTGACCTTGTTGTTTACGGCCAGCAGTTGAATGACCAAGGGTATGATGATTCCGGCTGTGATAACGAAGACCCAGAATGATGCCGCGAATGGTCCTGTAAGAATCAGGTGCGCTGCTTCGATATGCACTGCCGTCGATGTCAGCAACCCGCTGATGAATCCACCTATCACGAATAACTCGAGCGTCAGGAACGCGTTGTCTGCTTTTGCCAGCAATTGCCGTTCGTACCGGTCACTTGTTATGAGATGGACGAATGCCGCAGCAGACGAGAGGCCGGACACGAGGAATAGCATCCAGAGCATCGCGCTGTTCCAGAGTGGACGGGCGCCGATTGAGCTGAGAAGCACCCCTGTATACATGCCCAGAAGAGTGCCGAGCAGCATGTTGAGAGTCCCGATGCTCTTGATGAGAAACGGGTGCTGATTGATTCGGTTGCTGAGCCGATCGAAAATCGGAATGACGTCCTTGAATCGATCCGGGATGCGGATGAGCGTGTTAAGCCAGAGGGCAGGATAGACGAGAATGAGAATCCACGCGCCCCAGGACATCGGCGATGCGATCTTGAACGTCGTGTAAAGCCTCCAAACATACAATTTGTGCTCGAGGTCCAGGAACAACGAGAACATACCCAGGCTCAGGAGAATCAGACTGATGTGCGGCAGATAGAAGCTTGAGAACACGTTCTTCTTGTATTGACCCTTGAGTGCGAAGTAGCCGGAGATAATCATGATCCCGGCGACCAATCCGCCTATGAACAGGTACACCGGGATTTCCCATCCCCAGATGTGCAATACGGGATCAACAAGATCGTTGTGACGAGTCGTTGTCAGTTCTTGCATGGAGACCTCTATGCGAGAAAAAAGATTTGTGGTTTCGTCCCGGCTTCGGGGATCAAGGAATGGTATTTCCTCGATGCCAGGAGTTTGCTCACGACGCTGTTCGGATCGTCGACGTCCCCGAAATACATACACCGGGTCGGACAGACCGAGACGCAAGCGGGATCCATTCCCTTTTCCACGCGATGGATGCAGAAGGTGCATTTGTCCGCGTACCCCTCGGGGTGGATGAACCGCGCATCGTACGGGCACGACGCCAGGCAGGCTTTGCAGCCGATACACACGTTGTGATCTACCAGAACAACTCCGCCGAGGTCATGAACATGGCTCGCGCCTGTGGGGCAGCAATAGACACAAGGTGGATTATCGCAGTGATTGCACCGTTCGCTGCGGATCTCCATATGAAGGGTGGGGAAGGAGCCGGTGACATCCTGAACGATCCAGTCCCGGTTGAATCCTTCCGGCACCTCGTTCTCGGTCTTGCAGGCAACCACGCAGTCCATGCAGCCAACGCATTTCGCAGTATCGATGACCATTCCGAATCGCGCCATGGTTACGCCTCCGCCGGTTCGATGGTGACGAAATTGTTGTTCATGCCCGTGCCTCCCATGAGCGGATCGGTCTTATACCTTGATATGAGCTGCGCATCGCTCGCTCCTTTGCGGAATGCGTGCTTGAGCCCCTTGGAGGTGTGCCCGAATCCGTGGACGAGATAGACACAGTCCGGGCGAATTCGCTCCGTCACCTTCACTTTAACCTTGTTGCTGACTATTCCGTCCTGGTTCTTGAGCGTGACGTACTGAGCGTTCTGCAGTCCCAGTCGTGCGGCGATAGAAGAATTGACCCAGACCTCGTTCTCAGACATCATATCTGAGAGAATCCTGTTTGAATGCGTCCTGCTGAATGAATGTACCGGCGCACGCCCGTAGAGAAGGCGGAAGGATCCGGAGGGATTCGGGTCGGGCTTTGTGTATTTCGGAACCGGGTCGAACCCCGCTTTCTGGAGCTGCAGGGAGTAGAATTCAATCTTTCCGGAAGGAGTCGGAAATTCTGCCGGGACTCCCTCTTCAAAATAGTTCGGTTGTTTCTTGCCCCGGATGATTCCCTTCTTCTTAAGCTCGTCGTAGTCCAGGCCGGCTGCCGAAAGCCTGTGTTTGAAGTATTCTTCGATGTCGCTCCAGGGGAAGTAGCTGCTCAGTCCCAGCTTTCCGGCGAGTTCCTTCGCTATCCACCAATTCGGCTTCTGGTCGTGTGGCGAATCGACAACAGGTTGCCGGATGGCAGTGAATGGCTTTCTGAACCACTCCACGTTGAGATCGTCGTGTCGCTCGAGATAGACCGACTCGGGAAGAACGACATCCGCCCATCCTGCGATCTCGCTTGGAATCACATCGACAACGACAAGGAGGTCCAGGGCCTGGATTGCCTTGATTGTCTCCTCTTCGTTCGGAAGCGCATGGATCAGGTTCGTCGCGTACACGAACCAGCCTTTGACGGGGTACGGTTGTCCGGTGAGGGTTGCCTCCCGGATTCCCGTGGTTATGGTCTCGTGCGCGAACGGGTACTTGTGGTTCGGGTTATCGACTTTTTCTTTTGCCGGCTTCGGATAGGTGGGATAAGGATACGCCGGAACGTCCATGCTGACCGGATAATAGAACCCCCCTTTGCGCCCCCAGCTTCCAAGGAGAGCATTGAGCAGCGCGATGGCTCTGCTTCGCTGCGCATCGTCGCCGTACCAGGTGACGTGTCTGCCCGGATGAACCAGCGTTGCAGGTTTGTAGCGAGCCATCTCACGCGCCGTTTCACGAATGACATCGGGTTCAATGCCGGTCTCCGTGTATGCCCACTCGGGAGAGTAGGGGAGGAGCTCGGCGGCGAATTGTTCAAAACCGAAACCGTGTTTGGTTACATACTCCTTGTCGTAGAGGTTCTCTTTTACGATCACGTTCATCCAGGCCAGAAGAAGTGCGAGATCTGTTCCCGGTTTGATCGGCAGGTACCATGTAGCCTTGCTTGCTGCAACGGAGAAGCGCGGGTCGACGACGATGATCGAAGCGCCGTTCTCGATTGCATCCGCAAACTCCTGCACCTGCGTGTTGTGCATATTCTCGCCCAGATGGCTTCCGATGAGGACAAGGCAGCGTGCATTCCCGATGTCCGTGCGCTCCGGAGAACTGACGTCTTCGCCGAAAGTGAGCCGGAACCCGACATCGCGTGGCCCGCGGCATTGGGCAAAAGATGGCGCAGAGATGTTCGGTGTTCCGAACGCTTTCATCGTATGCTTCAGGAAGTTGCCGCCGATACCATGGCTGAAAAGGGCGACCGCTTCCGGTCCGTATTCCGACTTGATTTTCTGCATCCGCTCGGCTATGTATCCGAGTGCCTCATCCCATGTCACTTCCTGCCACACTTCTTCGCCTCGGTTGCGTTTCCGGATCAGGGGTGTGCGGAGTCTGTCAGGATCCGTGTGAGCCCCGATGCCGCCCGTGCCGCGCGGACAGAGACGTCCGCGGCTAAGCGGATCGTCCGGATTGCCCTCGATCTTCCACAGCTCGCCGTCCTTGACATAAGCGATGGCTCCGCACTTCCAGAAGCAAATGTCGCAATAGGTTGGGATTTTCTGTATCCCCTTGCGCTTCTCTTTTGTCCCTAGGCTCGATGTTCCTGATTTGAGTGCGCATCCGGCGGCAGCCAGGCTGATGGTGGCCGCCGAGATTTTCATGAACCTTCTTCGTGAAATCGAATTCATCATACCCTCAATGTGGCGGAGTTCTTGCTCAGGTGTGGACCGAAGCGGCTAGTATGCTTTCCTTGACCTTCGCGCAATCTGTCAGTTTCTGATAGACCGGGCATTCCCTGCAGACCCTGGATGAACACGTATTTGAATCATGCTTGTGGGCCCAGCATGGCTTCGAGTGTCCTTTGTATGCCTCGCAGTTTGCCCTGTCCAGTTCGGAGCAGTTGACGATGCTCCAGCAGGGGATGAGAGCGTAAACTCCCTTGACGCCCGCGATACCGAACTTCAGCTCAGTAATGGCGCGCCGGATGCACTTGATGCGCTCGACGTCATTCTGGCTGTAGCGTCTGTGTTTTGTATCGGACTTGTGGGAGATGATCAGCCCTTCACGCTCGTACATCCTGAGCGTAAAGACCGAAACGCCAAGCATTCGTGCTACAGTGCCAATCGAAAATACCGGTGCTTCCGCGTCCATGTTTGCCTCTCCTTCCGCAGACCCTACCGTTTTCATATCTGACAGTCACGATTGTCAAGAAATATGCCAGTCAAGATATCGGTGAATGCTTCGCAAACTGGTCGGTTTCTCAGACCGGACTCGCAAACTTGGGAGGATTCCCAACATTGCCTCTCAAGAATCACACAATATCAACCGATTCTTGGTATTGGCAAAGTGAAGAGGAAGGGCGCATGGAGGGCATATGGCATAAGCACACTCGCCGATACGCCACGAATCGCAAATCGATATCCGAGATATTTCCGAAATATAACGGGAAAACTCTTGACTGGGCTTGTAAAAAGGCGTACACTTTCCTTGGCGATCGTCAAATCATATTCCTGGACCATGTTCACGGAATTTGGCACGCTGCGCTGTTCGTCGACGTCTGTCTCAACTAAGCTCACTTTTTGCTGCGCTGTCTCTTCCTATGAAACTCTACCAGAAGATCCTCCTGACTTGGATTCCATTCTTCGTCATAAACCTTGCGGGTGTGATGACCCTTCCGGAAGATTTGTCCACTCGAATTTCTCGTATGCTTCTGGGGGACTTGAGTGCATTGATAGGTGTAGTCTCGTTATTCCTCTTCCGAAGGGAAATCGTCAAGGAAACAAGATTGTTCTTCCTTATTCTTGCTGCATTGTTCTTTCTGTATGGTCTCTGGTTCGAGCTGTTTGTCTTGACCAAGCGATTGTTGATCCCGCTTGACGATTGGGCTGATTTCTACGAATACCAATATCGAGCACAAATCTACTTCCTGCTACTTTCAGGATGTGTAGTCTATCTGATCGTCGATCTGAGCCTGCGTGGATTGAGCAAATATCAGAAGTATGTCCTAGCGTTTGTTGTGGCTGGCAGCGTATGGGGGTATCTGTTCTATCCCTACTATGCAAATCCAAAGTACTTGTACACAACCTCAGATGTTGAAGATTACAGGGCTATACGCGCAACCACGGAGGACCTCCAGAGAGGAGGAGTGACGAAGCCTTCACCAAAAGAGATCGCATCTCAAGTGAGTCAGTACCTGCCCGAAAGCGCCAAATTGGGGATCCACCGTTCAACAATGGATCGAGAAGCCCGTGTTTCAGAGGTCTTGCCATATTTTCGAGGAGATGACATTAGTCTATTAATCCTTAGGCCCTTCTGGCGTTCGTGTATCGTGATGGCTTCGCTTTCGATTGTTTCAATCCTCCTCTTCATCCTATACCAATACTTGGCTGATCCTCCAAAGAGTGCGTATATGGAAAAAGTCCTGTGGTGCCTATTGCCATTTTGCTGTTTCGAGGCTCTCCACCACTACGCGTTCGTTCAAATCAATGTGTTTGAAGATTTTCGCGCGGTGGCGTTGCTCGGAATGTACGCCTCAATGGGCATAATGCTGCCCATCCTTCTAGTGTTGATACTCCGGCTCAGGTTCATTCAGAGTGTCGAAGGTCGCTTCTACGAGAGTCGGCTGATAGCTGATGCTTCCCGTATCACTCGCTGGCGCGACGCATTTGACAACTGGATTTTGCGGCAGTTCATGAATCCAAATGAGCTTAAGCAAAGGTTTGTCACTCAGTCGAAAGAAGATACAACGAAGGACATTACCGGCGATGGATTATAAGGTCACAAAGGAAAGGTCACAGACGATGCAGATCATAGGAACAAGTTCGATTACACGAAAGATACGGGAAGATGTGAAGAGATTGGCTCGGGGCAGGAAGAATGTGTTGGTCGTCGGTGAAGTGGGAGTCGGTAAAGGGTTGACAGCCGAGGCAATCCACAATGAGAGCAAGGACGCAAAGAAGCCGTGTGTCCGGCTGAACATTGCTGCCATTGACCCGAGTCGCCTAAAGAAACTCGTTGATCTCGCGATGGAGAGTGGGGAGTTCTATAATCCGATCGCGCCGGATCACGGGAATTTTGAACTTGTGGATGGAACGACACTCATTGTCGAAGACGTTGACCGTTCGGGATTGGCGGCCCAAAGCTCTCTCTACGAGCTCCTGGCTTTCTGCAGGCGGGAAAGGCGTGATCTGCGTATCATCCTCCTGCTGCAGAATCCCATTGGACAGGCTGTGAAAAGCGGTGCGGTGCTGCAGGGCCTGCTCGATGAGACAAGACGATGGGAAACCATCAAGATCCCGCCCCTCCGGGAACGAAAGGAAGATATTCCCGAACTCGTGGAGTATTTTGTCAACGAGATCGGAAAAGAGCTCGGTATCGAGGGCATGGTGATTGATTCAAATGCGATCGGGGTGCTGGTTCGGCAAGAGTGGAAAGAGAATGTCCAGGAATTGAAGCGACTGGTAGAGCGCAGTATCGTGCTTTCTCGTGACAAGAATGTGTTTAGACTGCCGGCCGGTCTGGTCAACGAAGAAGCAGAGCTGTCGCGTATTCTGTCGCGCATCGAAGAGGGGGCGGATTTTGCCCTCGACAATGCGATGGAGATCATTGAAAAGGGAATTCTCCTCCGCACGCTCGGAAAGTTCGAATTCAATCAGAGCCGCGCGGCCCGGTTTCTTAAAATGACTGAAGACACTCTCCGATACAGGATGAAAAGGTTGGGGATTCCCACAGCCCGAAAGTAGTAGAGCCGCTATTTCTGCAAATCGGTTTTCTTCTTGATTCCGCAATATCACGGAAACATTCCGAGATTGTCCTTGACATTGACCTGGGGCAATATTACCTTTGCACGGGTGGTCAAGCGAACCGCAATTCATCAAATCCACCTTATCGTTAGTGCATGAAGGCTGTCCCTCTTCCAGGGAACGTCAGTCACAACTCGCACAGCCAAGGTCGTATAAATCCTAATCCATCCTACCATAGTATCGCACAGTGTGTAGTACCTCTTCCATAAAGACCACGCCTCACTTCCTAACCCACTCTTCATTCAAGCACATCAATAATGCTGGAGGGAATAGCCATGATGATCGACATTTCACAGGTGAAGTCATTTGTCTCGTCAAATCTGAACAGTGTGCGGAAAACGCAGCATGTGGCAACGCAACTGAACTGCTCGCTTGAGAGACTGAAGAAGACTTTCCTCAAGAACGAAAAAGTCAGCCTGAGCTGGTACATTCGAGAATCAAGAGTGTCGAGAATGAAAGAACGGCTTCTCACTTCGGATGCTCCATGTAAAGTGATTTGTCTTGATCTTGGCTTACGGGAGGATGTGGGTTCCCGGCTGTTCAAAAACAGCACTGGTATGACGATGGAGGAGTTCCGCAGGTCATATCATGGAGCCTGTCCGAATGTGAGGAAGACTCAGTCCCACTATAGAGAAGAGAGTAAACCGAGCCCCCGACTCGTCATCACAGAAGGGGTTATCACGCAAGTCTTGTCGAACGCACTCAGCAAGGAATCCAAAGAACCAATCAGGCGGACTAGCGGTATTTGGCTGCAAGGTCCAGCAAGTTAAATCCCACCACCTGCCCCAGGTAGCCACAGCGTGCCCTGCAGGGATGCTGCAATAGCCTCAGCCGAATCCGCGAGAGTGATGCTTCGCTGTGGCTGCCGGGAGGTATGTCCAGATCTCTCCGTTTTCTCCGAATTCCCATCGTTCCGCCCTTCGTTTCGCGATCGCAATTGTGGCCCCTGTTCGGGACATCGGTGGCCAGTCCACGCAAGTGCGTCCAAGAACGTTTGTGAGGAATTTCCTGGAATTGCGAAACTTCCGGGCATTTTTCCGTTGTTTTAGATGATCCTATGAGATGTCGCAGATGGTACGTATATTGCTCAAGTTATTCTCTACACTACCTTTATACGATCTTCACAAGAACCAGTCGGAGGAAAAGGATGGATAAGTCTGAGATCAAAACGAGAGTCGAAAGGGTGACTGCTCAGATCTTGAAAGTCGACCCGAAAGAAATCACGCCGACTGCGAATTTCTCATTCGATCTGGGTGCTGATTCGATGCAGAGCATCGAGCTCATCGCAGCGTTCGAAGAGGAATTTGATATCCAGATGGATGAACAAAAAGCACGGGAAGTGGGGACGGTCGAGGGCGCGGTCGAATTCATTGCTGGCTACCTGAAGTAGACAACCTGGGGAGGTTCTATGTCTGAAACTTCAGCTTTGCCGTCGAAGGACCTTGAGCATGTCTTCTATCCGCAGTCTGTCGCTGTCCTCGGCACCAATCGCGTCGTCGGTACGGTCCCGCACGACATCTTCGCGAACATCCTGAAGGACAACTTCCAGGGAATTGTGTACCCGGTCAGTCCGAAAGAGCGATCGGTGGCGGGCGTCCGCGCGTACAAGTACGTGCTCGACATTCCCGACCCTGTCGATCTCGCAATCCTCGTTTTCCCGAGCACCGTCTGCAATCTGGCTCTCGAGCAGTGTGGGCAGAAGGGGGTCAAGTCAGCGATCATCATCTCGGCCGGTTTCCGCGAGATTGGAGCGGCGGGGCTGAAGCGGGAGGAAGAGATCAAGGCGATCGCAAAGAAGTACAACATTTCGTTTATCGGACCCAACTGTCTTGGTGTCATCAACACCGATCCTCTCTCGCACCTGAACGCGTCCTTCGCGCGGAAAATGCCGGAGGAGGGGAACATTGCATTCCTTTCGCAAAGCGGCGCTCTCTGCACAGCTGTCCTCGACTACGCTCAAGCCAAGCACATAGGCTTCTCGAAGTTCGTGAGTTTTGGCAACAAGGCCAACATCAATGAAATCGATTTGATGCGGTACCTGAAGAATGACCCCAAGACGAAAGTCATTCTTGTCTACCTCGAAGAGATCACGGATGGCATTGCGTTGATGAACGCTGCGCGCGAGATTATTTCAGAATCGGGCAAACCGGTCCTTGTGCTGAAATCAGGCCGCACTCGCGAAGGCGCGGCCGCCGCTGCGTCTCATACAGGTTCACTCGCAGGAAGCGATGAAGTATGCGATGCAGCATTCAGACAAGCCGGCATCATTCGGTGCTCGACGATCGAAGAAATGTTCCACAACGCGATAGCCCTCGCCTATCAGCCCTTGCCGCGAGGCAAACGCGTTGCGATCATCACCAACGCGGGGGGGCCCGGTGTGCTGGCGACAGATGCTGCGATAAAACAGAATCTTGATCTGGCAAAATTCTCCGACGCTACCCTGGAGATCTACAAGAAAAGTCTCCCGGCGACCGCGAACATCAAGAATCCCGTCGATGTAATCGGCGACGCGAGGGCAGACCGGTACAAAGTCGCTCTCGGAGCAGCGCTGCAGGATCCCGGAGTCGATGGAGTCCTTGTTATTCTGACTCCCCAGTCGATGACAGATATCGAGAACATTGCTGAGGAGGTATGCAACACAGTCGGCAAATTCGACAAACCGGCCTACGCTTCGTTCATGGGTGAAAAAGATGTTGCAGCTGGAATAGACATCCTCCAGCAGAGGAGCATCCCTCACTATATTCTCCCGGAATCGATGTGTAAGGCCTTTGCGAGTGCGCTCTTTTTCAAGCATCACCGTGAAATGGACTCCGAAGAGGTGCCAACATTCGCTGGCATCGAAAAAGAAAAAGCACGAGGGGTACTTCAGAAAGCCCTGGCAGCCGGCAGAACCTACTTGACCGAAGAAGAATCGGTTCCTATCCTCGAAGCGTACGGATTGCCGACTCTGCCTTCTGGTCTCGCAAAGTCGAGGCAAGAGGCCATCAGCATCGCTGAACGAATAGGTTTCCCGGTCGTCATGAAAGTCGATTCAGACGACATCGTTCACAAGTTCGATGTAAAAGGTGTGCTCCTTGATGTCCGAACCGCTGACGCGGCCGGCGCGGGTTATGATGCTATTTTGCACGATGTGGAAATGGCGAAGCCGGGAGCGAGGATCAAAGGCATCTATATTCAAAAGATGGTGACAAGAGGGGAAGAAGTGATTCTGGGTGTCAAGCGCGATAGCTCGTTCGGGGCTGTCATCATGTTCGGACTTGGTGGGTTATTTGTGGAGGTGTTCAGGGATGTGAGTTTCCGCGTCGCTCCCCTCGGACCTCGATCCGCATCGGAAATGGTCCGTGAAATCAGGGCGTATTCGATGTTGGCAGGAGCACGTGGGAAGAAACCACGTGATATCAGGAGCGTCGAAGAGTGTATTCAACGTCTCTCCGCGCTCGCAGTCGATTTTCCGGAAATCAAGGAACTCGACATCAATCCATTGATTGTGAATGACGAAGGCGGCGGTTGTTTCGTCGCCGATGCCAGGATCATGCTCTAGTCAGAGGAGGACGCCCGCGTGAGGATCATCATTCACGACAACTATGAAGCTCTGAGCAAGTGGACGGCGTACTATGTCGCTAAAAGGATAACGGATTTCAATCCGACGACGGAGAAGCCGTTCGTCCTGGGACTTCCGGCGGGCATGTCGCCTGTCGGGACGTACCAACAGTTGATAAGTCTTCATCAGGAAGGGAAGGTGACGTTCCGCAATGTCGTAGCCTTCGGCCTGAATGAATATGCCGGGATCCCCGAAGACCATCCCCAAAGTCATCACTCGGTGCTCTGGAACAATTTCTTTGGCCAGATCGACATCCAGCCTGAGAATGTCCGACTGCTGGATGGGAACGCCGCCGATTATGACCGGGAATGTCAGGATTATGAAGAGAATATCAAGACATCGGGCGGGATTCACCTTTTCCTCGGAAGCATAGGCCCGGACGGCCACATTGGATTCAATGAGCCTGGCTCGTCACTTTCCTCGCGAACGCGTATCAAAACCATCACCCCCGGCGCGAGAGCGGCAAATGCGCGGTGGTTTGGCAACGACATAAACAAAGTTCCCAAGACCGGTCTCACGATGGGCGTCGGAACGTTGATGGATGCCGAGGAAGTTGTGATGGTGATCAGCGGGTTCAATAAAGCCCGCGCACTGCAGAAGATCCTCGAAGACGAAGTCAATCATATGTGGACGGTCTCGATGCTCCAGCTCCATCAGCACGGCATGATCGTCTGTGACGATGAAGCGACGATGGAACTGAAGGTGGGTACGGTAAAGTACTTCAGAGACATCGAAAAAGAGAATCTGGGATTGCCGGAATTCTGACGGCGTACTTTCACGATGGATCGTTCGGAGTTCGCTGTTTCGTTCTTGAAGTTTTGTCGCTGGTTTGGTACCATTTGATGTTTCTCCTGATGCCCGGTGCTCATCGGTATCATCATTCCGTTGATCCTGTCCGTTTTACCTCTTGGGCATCTTCCTTGATCTTTTCATCTGAATCCGAACGTGGCTTGACTATGGCTTACACTCATCTTACTGAAGAACAGATAAGGAAGCTGGTCGAACAGGATTGCACCGCCGCCGATTGGCGGCAGGTCACGATCTCTCCTGGTTGCGACCTGACGAGAATTAACGGTGTTCACTTCTATGGAACGGTGCGGATTGGCGACACGGGAGGGGTACATGCAGTTGATGGAGTTGAGTTGGTGTGCGGCATCTACGGAGCCTCAATAGCCGATTGCGACATCGGCGATCACGTCCGCATAGCAAATATCGGCTCGGTCATCTCCAATTACATCATCGAGAATGATGTCATTGTCCAGGATGTCGCCGCCTTGGTTGCCGATCCGAATGCGTCCTACGGAAACGGAGTTGAGCTCGAGACGATCAATGAGGGGGGAGGCCGTGGTGTAAAGATCATCAACGATCTCACCTCCCAGGCTGCCTACGTCCAGGGGATGCTGCGACACAACGCTGCCTTTACGAAGAAACTTGATGAGCTTGTGGAGGCGAAGGCGAAGGAAGCGAAAACTGAAAAGGGCCGCGTTGCAAGGGGGGCGAAGGTGCTCCATTGCGGTACGATACGCAACGTAACCATAGGCGTGCACGCTCGCGTGCACGGCGCTCAATTCCTTGAAAATGGCACGATCAACAGCTGCATCGAGCATCCAACGGAAGTTGGCGAAGGAGTCCAGGCGAAATCATTCATTCTCTCAGAAGGTGCGCGCGTTGAAAGCGGAGCTGTTCTCGACAAAGCGTATGTGGGTCAGGGTGTGAAGATGGGAAAGCAGTTCTCAGCGGAAAGCTCTCTCTTTTTCGCGAACTGTGAAGCATTCCACGGTGAAGCGGTATCGCTTTTTGGCGGGCCTTATACGGTGACGCATCACAAGTCGACACTCCTGATTGCCGGATTGTTCTCTTTCTACAATGCAGGAAGCGGAACGAACCAAAGCAACCACATGTACAAGCTTGGGCCCGTCCATCAGGGCGTGCTGGAACGCGGCTGCAAAACGGGTTCGTTCTCGTATCTGCTGCTTGAGGCTCATATCGGAGCCTTCAGCGTCGTTATCGGCAAGCATTATGCAAACCTCGATCTCCCGAACCTTCCGTTCTCGTACATATCGGAGGAGGAAGGAAATTCGAAAATCGTGCCCGGTATGAACCTGCCCGCTGTCGGCACCGTGCGCGACGGGGAGAAATGGCCGAAGAGGGATGGCCGCAAAGCCCCAAAGAAGCGCGATCTTATCATCTTCGATGTGTTTTCTCCGTACACGATAGAAAAGATGAGACGGGGAAGGAACGAGCTTCTTGCGCTCAGCGAAAAGGTGCCACGAGAGAAATCGTTTGTGATGTATGGCGGAGCGCAATTGAGCCGTCTCTTGCTGAAAAAGGGGGCGAAATACTACTCGCTTGGGATCGCCCGGTATCTGCAGGAGAAAGTGCTGGACAGAGTGCGTGAAGCGCTTACGAAAGAAAAACAATGGAGCGCTGCCATCGCTTCTTTGAAGCCTTTGTCGATGCTTGAGAAGCCCGAGGAATGGACCGATGTCAGCGGCCTGCTGACGCCGCGTGAACGCCTGGCTGCACTTGAAGAGACGGTCGCGAGCGGCACGTGCTCTTCCTATGACGAGCTCCTCGCTGAGTTCCAGGCAATGTACGATTCTTACCGGAACGACGAGTGGCAATACATCTATGATGTTTACTCGAAAGAATACGGAATCCAGCTGAATGCTGTGACGAGAGAACAGCTGCTCGCGGCGGCAGACGACTGGGAGAAGGCGGCTTCCTCTCTCCAGGGAATGGTCACCGAGGATTCGAAGAAGGAATTCGGCGCCTTTGCGCGGATAGGGTACGGACTCGATCAAACTGAAGAGAACGTGCAGAAAGACTTCGAGGCCGTCCGGGGGACAATCGAAACGAACGGCGTGGTTCAGAAGCTTGCTGCCGAGGGAGATGCTATTCGACTGCGGAAAGAGCAATTCAAGAACCTGTTAACATCAACTACGGCATAGAGCCAATTTCGATGATCGGGCGGCAGTTCAGCGGCACCGTCCTGGTGAACGCTGCCGGATCAGCGATGGCTCGTCATTCCAACCACAGGAGGAGTAGCGATGAAGACGTATGAGTTGAAGGATGTTGCAGCCCCTAATCTTCTTGAAGGCATGTTTCCGTATTCGCTTCCCCCGCTGATCACATTCGACGGGAAGATCCACGAGCTCATTGACGGAACGGTCGTGGAGTTCGACCCGAACGAAGTGAAGACGCGGGATATCCACATCACCGACACGACATTCCGTGACGGCCAGCAGGCTCGGCCCCCGTACACAAAAGAGCAGATGGTGAGGCTCTTTGAAATGATGTCGCGTCTTGGCGGGCCCAACGGCGTTATCCGGCAATCCGAGTTCTTCCTGTACACGAAGAACGATCGCGAGACCATCGAAGCGTGCCGGGGGCTCAATCTTCGCTACCCGGAAATCACAGGCTGGATTCGTGCGAACAAGGGAGATTTCCGCCTCGTGAAGGAGATGGGCTTGAAGGAGACCGGTATGCTGACGTCATCGTCGGACTACCACATTTTTCACAAGCAGAACCAAACCCGCAAGCAGGCGATGGATCAGTACGTTGAAGTCGTGGAAGCCGCGTTTGAGGCAGGTGTTCGGCCGCGCTGCCATTTGGAAGATGTGACTCGCGCTGATCTTCCTGGATTTGTTTTTCCTTTTGTCCAGAAGCTCGAGCGACTGAGCGAACAGGTGCCGGAGCATATGAAAGTGAAAATCCGGTTGTGCGACACGATGGGATTCGGCATTTCCTACCCGAATGCTGCAGAACCCCGGTCAATACCGAAGCTGATCTGGCGCCTGAGAAACGAAATCGGCGTCTCGGCCGATCGGCTCGAGTGGCATGGTCACAACGATTTCCACAAGGTCCACGTCAATGGAGCGAGCGCGTGGATCTACGGGTTGAATGCTGTGAACACAACACTATTCGGCTTCGGTGAGCGCACGGGGAATCCGCCGCTTGAGGGTGCCACCATAGAATATGTTGCCCTGAAGGGAGGGCTCAACGGCGTCAATCTCCAGGTCGTTACGGAACTGGCGGAGTACTACGAGAAAGTCATTGGGACTCAGCTTGCAGCGAACTACCCGTTTGTCGGGAAGGATTTCAACACGACACGGGCCGGCATACACGCGGGGGGTCTGAGGAAATTCGAGCAGATCTACAATATCTTCGATACGACGGCGCTTCTGAACCGTCCGCCACGCGTCTCCATTACAGACAAATCAGGGTCCGATGGCGTTGCGCTCTGGGTCAACGAGTTCCTTGGCCTCAAAGGTGAGGAGCGCCTGACCGTGATGAAAGTGGCAAAGATCTTCCGATGGGTGATGGATCAGTACGAAAAGGATGGGAGGATGTCGTCCGTCACAGATCAGGAGCTGGAAGACCAGGTAAAGATTCACTTACCGGAGTACTACAACAAACACAAAAAGAACTAAGGAAGGCAGGAAACTAGCATGAGAGTCATCATACAATCAGAGTATGACTTAGTCAGCAAGTGGGTTGCGTCGTACGTCATCCGCAAGATTCGCGATTTCAAACCGACGCCGGACAAGCCGTTCGTGCTTGGCCTACCCACCGGGTCATCTCCACTGGGCACGTACAAAGAACTGGTGGCGATGCACAAGGCTGGGAAAGTGTCGTTCCAGAACGTCGTCACGTTCAATATGGATGAGTACATCGGCATTCCCAAAGATCATCCGGAAAGCTACCATTCATTCATGTGGAACAACTTTTTCAATCACATCGACATCAAGAAAGAGAACGTCAACATTCTCAACGGCAATGCCAAAGATCTTGAGAAGGAATGCGCCGACTACGAAGCAGCAATCAAGAAAATCGGCGGAATCCACCTCTTCCTCGGCGGCATCGGTCCGGACGGTCACATTGCATTCAATGAGCCGGGATCGTCACTCTCCTCGCGGACACGCGTGAAGACATTGACGCTGGATACGATTCTTGCGAACGCCCGATTCTTCGATAACGACATCACCAAGGTGCCGAAGACCGCCTTGACGGTCGGTGTCGCTACGGTGCTCGATGCGAAGGAAGTCCTGATCATCATCAACGGGTACAAGAAGGCGCGTGCACTTGCCAACGTCGTTGAAGGAGGCGTCAACCACATGTGGACGGTAAGCGCACTCCAGCTTCATCCGCACGGCATCATCGTGACCGACGACGAGGCGACGCTTGAGCTGAAGGTCGGAACGGTGAAGTACTTCAAGGACATCGAAGCGCCGAATCTCGATCCGGCAACATTGCTGCGCTGAGCAGCGAGCAGCGATACAACGAAAGCGGGCGAGGATTCCTCGCCCGCTTTGTATGTACCCCGGTTGAATCGAGATCACTTGTAGAGCATGTACTTCTTGCTTCGCCCTTTGAACCGAGCGAGTTCATCGCTCCAGGACGCAAAGATTTCTTCGGGGCGCTTTCCATCCCTGATCATCTTCACCAACCTCGTTGTCGCCGTCAGCCGTTCGATGACGGTTTCGTCCCATACCATCTTGTCCGCGTGCAGTCGGTGGAAGGCCCAGACGAGTGCAATCCCGGTCCTGTACGGCTCGACCAGATTCCGATCCGTAATGTTCACGAAAATACCCTTACAGAGCTGGCCGCTCAATTCTGGATCACGACCCAGGTGCGGTTTTCGTACCGGCGTGAATTCCACTGGCTCGAATACGACTCCCCGGAGTTTGAGTCCGTTCAACATATCCGCAGCCTTGCGATGATCGATCCAGGGGGCGCCGACATACTCAAACGGTTTGTCGGTGCCGCGTCCTTCGGAGATATTCAATCCCTCGAACAGGCATGTCCCGGTGTAAGCGATAACCGAATTCAGGGTAAGCAGGTTGGGTGAGGGTTTTCGCCAGTCAAGACCGGTTTCGTCATACCACATCGATCGCTTCCAACCTTTCATCTCCACGACATGGAGTGTCGCGGTGACGCCGCCATGGAGCATCTTTTCGCCATTGTAGAGGCGTGCCAACTCCCCCATGGTCATTCCATGCAGAACCGGTATTGTTCCGAATGACCCGAACCGGTAGAGGAACTCATCGTCGGGAACGAATCCGTCCTGCTTCAAGCCGGTCATCGGATTCGGACGATCCAGAACCACGAGTTCGATATTGTTTTCGGCCGCCGCTTCCATCACAAAGCCCAAGATGTTGACATGCTCGTAGAACCGTGTTCCAACTTCCTGAATATCGAACACAATGACGTCGATGTCTTTGAGCATGTCGGGTGTTGGCTTATGGATCTCCCCATACAACGAGTATTTTACGAGACCGATTTCTTTGTCGATATCCTTTTCCTTGTCTCTGGGAATCGAGTAGTCGTTCGTCCGGATATTGAATTCCATCCCGAAAAGGACCTTGAGTTGAGCCCCGGGGTACCGAAACAGCGCATCGGCGATATGTGTGCCGTCCGAGAGTCGTCCAGTGTGGTTGGAAACGAGCGCGAGTCTCTTTCCATTTATCAGGTGGCTGTATTCGGGAAGAAGTCTGTCGGCCCCGACCCGAACCTCCACGTATTCTGCCGACTGGTCAGCCCTTGGGAAGGTGCTGGAGCAGAATGCCAGCGAGACGGCGAGCAGGAAACCGAACCGATCAATCCAGTGAGCGTTCATATGCTGTTTCACGTGAACATTTGAGAAATATCCGGAGTATTGTGACACGGTACTCTGACGCGTAGCACTGCGGAGGTGAACAAACGCTCGAAGAGGAGGCAGGCCATCATCGAGCCGGGGTCCAAGATCCGATGACCCGGCCCTTCTCATAGATCCTGCTCTTGCTTTGCGAGGAACTATTGTTTCGTCCTGAACTTCACCTTCAATGTCTTTATCTCGAACGGAGAGAATTTAAGCGACAGCCTCGACTTGGCGATCTTGAGCGCTGTCAAATCCTGTTCCAGCAAATCGCACTCGGAAGCGGCATCAGCACGGATACCGAACGTCATGGTCGTCTTCAACGAGTGTCCATACGCCTCGTGGAGACGGATGATGACTTCATCAGAGTCTTCTGCCTTCTTGATACTGTCAATCACGATGCCTGGACTCGAAATTGAAACCAGGGATGGCACAGACCCGGCTGTGCCCGGGATTACGACAAGCGGTTGATTGAGTTCGCGCGCGCGTTGGAGGGTCTCTCCGCCACGCCAGTCGCTGCTGTGCGGATACAACGCGTACGTGAACACATGCTCTCCCTGGTCCGTAAGCCGGACGTCGTTGAGGCGCAGGGGGTCGAGTGCGTGTGGATAGTGAGGGGATCGAAGCAGGGTGAGTCGCATGGTTGTGTCGGAAGCGTCGTACCCATACTTGCAGTCGTTAAGGAGGCTCACACCGAACTTCTGTTCCGAGAGATCAGCCCACTGTTGTGCCGGGACCTCGAATTTTGCCTTCTGGTGGCTGTCAACAGGCTTGGTCGTTCGTCGCAGCGCGCCGAACTGGATCTCGTACGTTGCCGCATGCGTCTTGACGTTCAAGGGAAACGCGACTTTGAGAAGGGTTTGCTTCTCCTTCCAGGAGACGGAAGTCTGAAAGTCGACGCGGGGAGACTTGTGGTAGAAGTGAATGTCTTGAGTGAGCCGTGATCCGTTGTCCGACTTCAGTTCAAGCCGCAGCGTCGCCCGAAGTGGCCCCTCTTCAACAATGCGGAGCCGTTCGAACCTGAAGAGATCGATGGGCTTATTCGTATAGTCCGCATCGATATCCCAGGCGTCCCATTGTTTCGGAACATCCTTATAGGCCTGGAAATGGTTGATGCGTGCTCCCTTGGCAACGAGCTCTCGTCGCAGCGACTTATCGTGCAAGGAGGAAATCTGGCCGCGTGAATCGAATCGCACCCGATAACGGGGAGTTTCAACCAAGCGGTTGGTGATCTTCCAGTGGGCCGGGACAATCGGCTTCGCCGCCGAGGGTGTGATGAGAAGCTGCGAGAACGAGAGAGGAGGTATGTTCTCGAGGTAGCAAAGAATAAGGACTGTCCCTTTTCTTCGCCCGAGCACCTGGTGGTCGACAGCGTTTCCGCTGCCATCGGTCACGACGAAAGACTTCTCCTGTGATTTCGTTTCAACAACGATGTACTCGCTCCGCTTCCAGCTCAACGGATTGAAGACCGAAAAACGGGAATCCTTCTGCGGTTTCTTTCTTCCTTCCTTCTCCACCAGTCCTGAAAGAGACTGCTCCTGGATGTGATGACAGGAAGCCCGGAGCGCTGCAAAATCATTGCGGACGTCATCGTACGCTTCTGCGATCGCCGTGCCGGGCACGATGTCGTGGAATTGATTGAGGAGGAGTTTCTTCCATGCCTGCTCGATCTGTTGCTGCGGATATTTTCTCGAAGCACCTTTGTTCCCGTGGAGCATCCCAAGCACGGCGAGCAACTCCGTAGCATAGAGGAGTCCTTCTGACTGGCGATTCTCTCGTTTCACCCAGCCGTGGGTCGTGAATGTGCCGCGGTGTTTTTCAAGATATAGCTCATCGCCCCAGGTCTCAAACTCTTTCGCGTGTTCCTCAATTGTTTTGAAGAACTGCGTCGTGGTCGAGATGGTGGATGTGGGCAGTCCAACCATCGTCTTCAGGACGCGCGCGGTCTCCAGTTGCTCCGCTGTCGGTCCGCCGCCGCCGTCACCATAGCCGAATGTCTGAATTGTGTGAGGGCTCTTTTGTTTCTCGTGGTAACCATCCCAGCTTTTTTTCAGGTCCTTCGGAGTGACAGATCCTTCAAGACCGACCGCGGGAATGTGTGCGAGCACTTTACTCCCGTCGATGCCTCGCCACCAGAATGTATTATGTTTGAACGGGTTCGTGTCGTTCCAGGTCAGCTTCGTCGTGAAGAAGTACCGGATGCCTGACTTCTTCATGATCTGCGGAAGCGCCCAGCTATATCCAAATGTGTCGGGAAGCCAGAGAATGTCGGAGTCCACCCCGAGCTCGTTTTTGAAGAATCGCTTGCCATGGAGAACCTGGCGTACAAGCGACTCACCATTGGGGATATTGCAATCGGGCTCGACCCACATCGAACCGATCGCGTGCCATCGCCCTTCGGCAATCCTTTGCTTTATTTCCTTGAACACCTCCGGGTAATGGTCCTTTGTCAATTGGTAGAGGTACGCCTGGCTCTGGCTGAAGTTGAATTCCGGATATTCCTCCATCAACCTCAGGGCTGTCGAAAACGTGCGGCCGCACTTCTTCTTTGTTTCCTGAAGTCTCCATAGCCATACGACATCGATGTGGGACTGAGAAACGAGATGGACAAGCCCCGGAATACTGGTTTTGTATTCTGTCTCAAGCATCCGTGTGAGAAAACTGAAGGCTCTCCCAATTGCGTTGGGGTATTCTTCACCGTCGGGCTTGAAGTACTTGAGGAAAATCAGCGATTGCCTGATCAGTTCCTTGATGTCTTTGGTTTCAGGTGAAGACTGCCCAAGGATTTTCTCGAGATCGTGCAGCGCGGTCAGGCCGTTGTAGAGCGCTCTGGCGATTGGATTGATGACGACGAGTTGGGCCGAGTTGAATGTGCTGAGTTCTTTCTTTCGTCCGCTATAAGCCTCAAGTGCGAGGAGGAATGACTGATTGACGCGCGCCTTGTCTGTCAGCAACGCTTCCTGATGATACTTGTCGATTCCCTGATACGCTTTCCCATTCACATACAGGTGAGCGTCAGAAATATCGAAAAGAAGGCCTAACCGCTTTCCTGCGAATTCCTGGGGGATGGTAAGCCTCTTGCGAAACCAGACTGTCTTGTCGTATCCTCCCCACGGCGCAGGGATGGTGTAGTTCCACCAAATGGTGTCGTTCAACGACGTTGAACCACCATTCGGGAGTTCACCTTCTTTCAGCTTCCAGTCTGACAACGGAAAAGAAGCCGGATGAATGTGGCTCTTTATAAACGGGAGCGTCTGGACTAGAAGATCGACGTGCATTGAACCTGTAGTTTCCCTCAAATTTGCAGTCCTAAGTGTGATTTTACGAAAGGCTGGTGGAAAATAGGGATTGTTGAGCGACATGTCAAGACCGTTTAATTCCAACTAATTAAGGCCCTTGCATAAGGTGTTTCTTCATATTTAGACCCAATTTGGGCTTTCATTCGAGTGATAGGCCGCGAGTGGACCTTGGTGAATCTGACACGGCGTCGTCTCTCAAGAAGTACTACGAGATGAAAGGACAGGCCTGGGGAACTGAGTGAGGAGAGATTGATCGCAGGCATAGCTTCTAGTTTCATTTTTTACGACAATGACACGCGACCATCCGCCTGCAATTCCCGGAGTTTCACCCGGGACTCGTCAGATGGATGGTTCTCCCGTTCTTTAGTTATACCTGATTGTACTTGCGCTTGAGGTATGAGGACGAGTGACCGTTCTCCGCCCTGATGGAGAGTTCCCAAAAGAATCGGAAACGCTATACGGGCTTTTTGGTTGCAATTCCACCTCGTGGTTGCTACATTGACCACCGCTTGCAACGTCTTGTTGATTTGTTGTTTACGACCGTGTCCATCTCCGGCCGAATCCGCAAACTTGCTTGCGCGACAGATCCAGAAGTTCTCTTCGTGTCGAATGGACGCGACAGAAGGGCCGAGGTCCGTCTCCTGACACCACCCATCGATTGTGAGCGGATGGACAACTCAACCAAATCTTGGACACACTACACGGAAAAACTATGAATACCCAGATCGCTTGGTTTATGTTCTTTCTGCTCTGCGTGGCGTTTTGCACGTATCTCTTCTTTCGCACTGTTCCCGAGCCGACCGACGTTCTCTACGTGAATGGACGTATCTATACGATGGACGGGAAGATGAATGTGGCTGAAGCACTTGCGACGCGCGGCGGGCGTATTGTCGCAATTGGCGCGCAGAACGACCTTCAGGACCGTGTCCGTGCGAAGCAGGTGGTGGATCTTGAAGGGAAGACAGTGTTGCCTGGCTTCATCGATGCACATGCTCACCTGATGAGCCTTGGTGTGGCAAAGCTTACTGTTGATCTGGTTGGAGCTTTGTCGGAGACCGCGGTTGCAGGTCTTGTTGAGCAGAGAATCCGGAAAAGTGAGCCCGGTCAGTGGGTTCGCGGCAGAGGATGGGATCAAAACCTCTGGTCGACCAAGCGATTCCCGACGCATCAGGTTCTTGACAAGATTGCCCCCAACAATCCTGTCTATCTGGTCCGCATTGATGGACATGCCGCCTGGATCAACAAGAAAGCACTGGAAATCGCCGGGATTTCCAGGCAAACTCCTGACACGGTAGGAGGACAAATTGTTCGGGACGCATCAGGGAACCCAACGGGCCTGTTCGTCGACAATGCGATGGGATTGGTGAGCAAGTTTTTGCCTCCACCATCAGTGAAGGAATCAGAAGAAGCAATCAAATTGGCAATTGAGGAGTTTCTGCAGTACGGCATTGTCTGTATGGATGATATGGGAGTAGATTCGAAGGACATTGAGGTTTACAAGAATCTTATTGATAGAAACGAATTTCCTTTCAGAGTATATGCAGCAATCGATGGACCTGGAGATACCTGGGATCAATACACGAAGAAAACTGCTACGAACCCGGCGAAAGGCCCGCTGATCGGATATGGGGATAACCGCCTCTGGGTGAGAACCATAAAGTTGTACGTCGATGGCGCGCTGGGGTCGCGGGGAGCGGCGCTTCTTGAACCATATAGCGACGATGCAGGGAACAGAGGCTTGACGGTCACCGATGAGAAATCCCTGAGTCAGGTCGTTGAGGAAGCATTGAGCAACGGTTTCCAGGTTTGCACGCACGCGATTGGAGATCGGGCGAACAGTATCATTCTTAATGTATATGAAGCCGCCCTGAAGAATCACCCCGCCGCTGATCCCCGGTTGAGGGTGGAACACGCACAGGTGGTGTCGCTCGACGATATCCCTCGGTTCAAGCAACTGGGTGTCATACCGAGCATGCAGCCAACCCACTGCACATCAGACATGTATTGGGCGGAAGCGCGCTTGGGAGCAACCAGGATTCTGGGTGCTTATGCCTGGCGCTCGCTCCTAAATACCGGCGTGATCATCCCCGGTGGTTCGGATTCTCCTGTCGAGAATCCCAATCCGATCTTCGGGATTTATGCTGCGGTGACGAGGCAGGATCTGCAGGGAAGGCCGAGGAATGCTCAGGATGTACGGTCTTTCTTCCAGCTTTCATCCGAGGGTGTCCGCGATTCTGCCGCATTTGAGAATGGATGGTACGCGTCACAAACGATGACTCGCGAGGAAGCAGTGCGAGCGTACACAAACTGGGCGGCTTTCGCGGCTTTCCAAGAACGGCTCCTGGGCTCTTTGGAGAAAGGCAAATTAGCAGATTTTGTCATTCTCTCGAAAGACATAATGAAAATTGCGACTCATGATATCCCGAAGACGGTTGTGGAGAAGACAATAGTCGGAGGCAAGCTTGTGTACGCCCGCGCACAAGAGAGCGCAAAGGACAATTGACTGCACCGGGAAGGGTTGTTTTTACACCGAAAAAGTTGTAGGTTTCGAGCAAAGACGGTTGTTATCCCGAAGGAAATAGCTGAAGATGCCCTACAAGGTTCTGGTTGCCGATGATGATGACGGGCAGCGCAAATCCCACGGATTCGCGCTCGAAGTGTGTACGGCCATTCTGGAAGACGAAATCACGATCGTTGAAACGGCAACAAGCGTCGAAACGTGGGAAAAGATTAGGTCTGAACTTTTTAACCTCGTCATTCTCGACAACGACTTTAAAGACACTCACCTAAAAGGCCATCTTCCGGGAATCGCTCTGTTGCAGCTGGCCCGGCGCGAGGGCGTGAACAAAAACACTCCGATCTTCTTCTGCAGCGCGGATGCTTACGACACGCTGAAATCGATGGTCGAAAAATTTGGCGGGTCCTATATGCCTAAGGTGGGCTACGACATCGAGAAGTCCGCACAGCTTTTTGCCGATAAGATGAAAAAGAAACGCTGAGAGTATCAAACTCCATTCGCAAATTTCTGGCGGGTCGAAGTTCTTCGACCCGTTTCTGTTTTCCGGCTGAGGTCCACGCCTGCTTCGCCGGGAGGCTCCTTCGCGCATCACAGAGCGACCTCGTACTGCAAATCGAGTTGCTTGCGCTTTCCTCTAAATAGTTATACATTCATCCAGTGTATTTTCCCACGCTTGAGTTCGGAGGATTCGGTGTACGAGCGCTGTCTGAATGAAGCTGAACGCATCCTGGCATCAGACAAGGATGTGATTGTCGCAGTGAAGAAGATCTGGGAGGCGGTGGAGAAGCAGGGAAGGAAACAGGGATTCGAGATGCCTTCGCTGCCGGACTTCACAGCTCTCCTTGAAGGCGATTTCCGATTTGAATTTATGCCTTCGCTCGACGAGAACGGTGAACCGCTTGGAGAATCCCCACGCGAGGAATCTGAGCAACAAGAGGAATTAGAGAGCCTCGGCTTTTACTCGGGTGATCGCGTGAAACTGAAACGTGTTGAGCTTACGCCGGAAATCATCGGGGGTTTGATCCGCCGAAAGGTCGATGTCACCATGGACGCCCTCACGAGGGCATGGCACCGCCGGCCCGAGGGAGATCAGGACACGGAAGATCAGTTGCTCGACATCCTCGCGAAGACCCAAAAGCTTCAGCGGGAAGTCAAGAACACGTTCTCACCAGAGAGGATGAAAGATCTGAATCTCGCGCTCAAGCAAGCGGGCAAAAGACCCTCTGCCCCCCGGGCAAAGAAGGGAGCCTCGAAGAAGGGACCTCCGAAGAAGAAAATACAGAAGAAGAAGCCCAAACCCGCCCCCAAGAAATCCCAAGCGAAGAAACTCGCCTCTCGTGCTCAGTCCAAACGATCCCCGCGAAAATGACGCTTCAGCAGGAGACCCAGGCGTGGACGATCCGTAACCTGATGAAGTTCTCGATTGATCATCTTCAGCGCCACGGGTTTGATGAGGCGCGGCTTACCGTTGAACTCCTCCTCTCCCATGCTCTTCGATACCAACGCATCGAACTCTACACTCACTTTGATCAGCCACTGAGCAAGGATGAGCTCAAGACATTTCGCACGCTCTACGAACGCAGACTGCACCACGAGCCCGTGCAGTTCATAGTCGGTGCAACAGGATTCATGGGCATGCAGTTTCAGGTGGATCAGAGAGTATTTATTCCGCGGCCCGAAACTGAAACGCTTGTCGAACAAACCATGATCTTCTGCAACCGGCGCCCTGAAGGAGAGTCGACGTCGATATTCGAAGTCGGCACCGGGAGCGGCAATATTGCAATTGCCATCGCCAAGCTCGTGCGGAACACTCAGGTGACAACGATCGATATCAGCAGGGATGCACTTGAAGTTGCGCGCGTCAATGCCGTCACACACGGCGTTGCTGAACGAATCTCGTTTCAAGAGATGAGTCTTTTCGATCCCCTCGTTGAACTGCTCCCTCAAAAGTTCGATGTGCTCGTCAGCAATCCGCCTTATGTCTCTGCGAACGAGTGGGAGCATCTTGCACCCGAAATTGTCCAATTCGAACCCCGCACGGCAGTCACTGATTCGAGCGACGGGTACGAATTCTATCGCCGAATTGCTCAGACCGGCAGAAACCTTCTTCGGAAGAATGGTTGGGTCCTCGTTGAAGTGGGACACGGACAAGCTACTCATGTGCAAGAAATGTTCGAAGAAGCGGGCATCGAGGGTCTCTCCGCGGTCAATGATCTGCAAGGCATCCCTCGTGTGGTGATGGGCGTTTGTCCGTAGGTGAGTACGTCGCAGAGTTGACATCGTACACGATTCCGAGAAACGTTATTACCCTCAGAGGACAATGAGAGCGCTCATTCAACGTGTTCGCCGTTGCTCAGTGAGTATTGGTGGGAAACTCCATAGCTCTGTCGGCTCAGGAATGCTTATTCTGGTAGGTGTGAAGCAGAGCGATCAAGGGTCGGATGCGGAGTCTCTCGCTGATCGATGTGCTGCACTGAGGATTTTCGAGGATCCCCGGGGGAAAATGAATCTCGCCCTGAAGGATGTTGGCGGTTCTGCGATGGTTGTGTCTCAATTCACCCTCTACGGTGATACGAGGAGGGGGAATAGGCCAAGTTACAGCGAGGCGGCTCCTCCCGAGCAGGCGGAGGCGTTGTACGAACACTTTATTCGCCGACTGAGACTATCCCTGGGTGACGACAAAGTCGCTACAGGTGTGTTCCGTGCCATGATGGATGTCGAACTCGTCAACGATGGACCTGTTACGGTGACTGTTGAGAGCAAGACTGCCAACGAGTCTTGAGCCGGAGGTATCTCCTTGCGTACGATTTTTCTCTTTCTGGATGGGGTGGGCCTCGGAAAACGGGATCCGGACATCAACCCAATGTTCCGTGCCCGGCTTCCTCACCTGAGGTCGCTGCTCGGCGGCAAATTGCCTCATCTTGGGCAGCGCAAGATCACATCCGATCTTGCCGATGCTATCCCCCTGAACGCTACCTTGAGAGTCGCTGGTTTACCGCAGAGCGGCACGGGGCAGGCAAGCTTGTTCACGGGCGTGAATGCCGCAAAACTGATCGGGAGACACTTCGGCCCACATCCCACCACGACGCTTCATCCTTTGATAGAAAAGAGCAACATCTTTCGGCAAATCAAGTCCACTGGACGGTCGGTTTGTTTCGCCAACGCGTTTCCAAAACAGTTTTTCGACTACGTGGCATCAGGTACCAGAAGGCTGAGTGTAACGACAATCTCATGCCGGTTTTCTGGTGTCGATTTGTTCCACGCTGATTCCCTGGGCCGCGATGAAGCTGTGTCTGCCGACATCACCCGGGCGCGATGGCCTGAGCTTGGGTATCCCGAACTTCCTATCATAACTCCCCGCGAAGCCGGAAAGCATCTCTGGCGAATCGCGTTGCGTCACTCGTTTACGCTCTTCGAATACTGGCTCACCGACTACGCCGGCCACGGAAGAGATATAGCGATAGCGGTCGAGACGCTCGAGCGGTTCGATGGCATGCTGGGCGGATTGCTCGAGGACTTTGATGCGAAAGAGTGCACACTCATCGTAACCAGCGATCACGGTAATATCGAAGACCTTTCAACAAAATCCCACACGCGCAACCCTGTTCCCTGTATCCTCGCAGGGAAAAAACGCAGGGAACTCAGCGCCGTTTTGAAAAACCTCACACACGTGACACCAGCGCTTCTCGCCACGCTCTAGGCCAGATGAACACTTCTTGGTGGAGTAAGAGACCGGCAGCCAGGGTCGTCCTGCTGTTCACTGCCGGCATAGTGCTTGACAACATCGTCCGGATAGCTCCGTCGCTGCTCTTTTTCCTCGTCGCCGGCAGCTTGTTGATTGTCGGCTTTGCACATTTTCAGTGGAGGTCATCCGTATTGACTTCCATTGGACTTCACCTCGTACTTATCCTGTTGGGACTTCTTTCAGTGGCGACGCGTCGAGATCAGATCGAGAATGATATCCTGAATCCAAAATACTACGGAGAACGAGTACTTGTCGAAGGCAGAGTCGAATCGGAACCTGTGAGAAGGGGATCCCGTTCCGAGATGATCGTGCGCACTGCTCTGATCGGCAACGACTCTGCGGATGTTCGGGTCGAGCGTCGTGTTTTGATCCACATCGTGAGGACGGCGCATTGGGAGGACTCTGACTCGCTGGAGATTGGTGACATCGTCCGTATCTCCGGCCATCTGGAGTCGCTGCCGGGAGCCCGGAACCCGGGAGACTTCGACTACGGAAGATATCTTGTGCTCAATGGGATCCAGGGATTCGTGAGTGTCCGCGACACGAATTCGGTTCACCGTACGTCGAGGTCTAAGTCATTCACGCTATCCGATTTCATTGGCAGAGCGCAGAATAGTATCTACAGGATCTTCGACCGCTATCATGGACCGGGCGAAGCGAGCTTCCTGAAGGGAGTCGTTTTTGGCTATCGTGGAGATCTCTCAGCTGAAGTGAAACAGGCTTTCATGGACACGGGGACGATCCATATACTCGCGGTCTCCGGATCAAACGTCGTGGTCGTTGCTCTGATCTTCTACTCACTTGTGGGCTTTCTGCGAATCTCACCGCGGGCGGCGACTGCATGCACGCTGATCGGATTGTTGTGGTACATGGTCATCACCGGGCTGAGCCCTTCCGTCATACGTGCGACGATCATGGCTTCTTCGATTCTCATCGGGACTGTGATCGGACGGAAGGGAGATATCTATAACTCATTGTCTTTCGCGGCTCTGCTCATGCTTGCCTGGGATCCAACCTACCTGCTCGATGTCGGCTTCCAACTCTCGTTTGCAGCTGTCATCTCGATAGTATATTTCTACCCGAAGCTCGAGCTCCTCACAAAATTGCTTCCCGACCGACTGACCCGGTTCACAATCGTCGAATCAACGTTGAAGCTGTTCGCTGTTTCGGTCGCTGCTCAGCTTGGCACGTTGCCGTTTTCGGCATACTACTTCGGCCGCGTGTCGCTCATTTCTGTCCTCGCCAACTTGCTGGTTGTCCCGCTGAGCGGTTTGAATACCCTTCTGGGAATCACCACGGTCGGGTGTTCATTCATCTCCGGTTGGGCTGCTTCGTGCTATGCGGCGCTGAACGACCTCTTGGTGTCGTTCCTTCTGAGATTTGTCATGTGGAGCTCAACTGTCCCACACGCGTATGTCGAGACTCTCGGAGCAGGAGCACTGTTTACCGTGGTGTACTACGTCGCCATCGCCGCCTTGTTCAATGCTCAAAAACCCAGAGTGTTGGTCAGGGCTGTTCTATGTTGCCTGATCGCGATGAATGTGCTCATCTACGGAGATGTCCTCCAATACGGTGCGCCGTCATTGACCGTGACTGCCATTGATGTCGGTCAAGGGGATGCACTCCTGGTCGAGTTTCCGAACAAGAGGCGCGTGTTGCTGGACGCAGGCCCGAAGAGTTTGACCGGTGATGCTGGTCAACGGGTCATCGCCCCCTATCTCAAGAGGAGGGGAATCGAGACCCTTGATGCGGTCATACTGTCCCACGCCCACGATGACCATATCGGTGGCTGTCGTTTCCTGCTCGAGGCGTTCGACGTTCGCCGGCTGATTGTGGCAGACACGACCGCAGTCACGAAGCTGTACGGAGAATTGCTGGAAGCCGTCAGGCAGCGAAGAGTCCCCATCCAGATTGCTCGCGCAGGTGAGCGCTTGCAATTTGACCCCCAGACGCGCATCTTTGTGCTCCACCCGGGGTCGCGTCTTTCGGAAGGGGACCTGAATAATCGATCGCTTGTGCTCAAGGTATCCTACGGAGCCACCTCGCTGCTGCTTCCCGGCGACGCCAGCCAGGATGTCGAGGACCGGCTCGTGCACACACGCAGTCAGATCCTCGCGAGCGATGTGCTCAAGGTTGCACACCATGGTTCGCCAACGAGTTCGAGTGAGAGCTTTCTCGAATCTGTCCGACCCTCGTTAGCGGTGATCTCGGTCGGCCGGCTGAATAAATTCAACCATCCGTCGCCCGTTGTCTTGTCCCGCTATCGTCATCTCGGGATCGCGACAACAAGGACGGACCTCGACGGAGCAGTAGTTTTGAACAGTGATGGGATGAGATTTCGGATCGTTCCGTGGAGGCGATCAGGAATATTGTGAAATCAGCGATTTACTTGAAATACTGTTAGGAGGAAATGATGGGTGGTCCATTGAACGAGCTCTTGGCGGAATGGGAGAAGGAACGGGTCCGACCCGCGATCGAGAAGCTTCCTGAGCGCAAGAAATCCAACCTGACTGATTCCGGAATAGAGGTGGAACGCCTGTACATTCCCTTCGAGATGGACTATCAATCGCAACTTGGATTTCCCGGCGAGCCTCCTTTCACGAGGGGGATTTATCCGACGATGTACCGGAATCGCCTCTGGACGATGCGTCAGTATGCCGGGTTTGGAACGGCAGAAGATTCCAATCAGAGATATCTCTATCTGATCAGCCAGGGAACGACAGGGCTCTCAGTTGCTTTTGACCTGCCGACTCAGATTGGGTATGATTCTGATCACCAGCTCGCCGAGGGAGAAGTGGGTAAAGTCGGAGTCGCGATTGACACCCTGGCCGATATGGAGACGCTGTTCCAGGGAATTCGGCTTGATCAGGTAACGACGTCGATGACGATCAATGCAACGGCAGCTATACTCCTGTGTATGTACGTTGCTGTGGCAAAGAAGCAGGGAGTCGATCTCAAAGGCATTTCTGGGACAGTCCAGAATGACATCCTGAAAGAGTACATCGCCCGGGGAACGCACATCTTCCCGCCGCAGCCGTCGATGCGACTCGTGACCGATGTATTCGAATGGTGCAGCGTCAACGTGCCGCGATGGAACACGATTTCGATCAGCGGTTACCACATTCGTGAAGCGGGGGCAACTGCCGTCCAGGAGCTTGCCTTCACACTCACGAATGCGATTGCGTATGTTCAGGCCGCGGTCGACAGGGGATTGGATGTGGATACATTCGGTTCGCAGCTCTCGTTCTTTTTCAATGCACACAATAATTTCTTCGAAGAGATTGCGAAGTTCCGTGCGGCGAGACGAATCTGGGCAGGACTTATGAAAGAACGGTTCGGTGCAAAGTTGGAGGAGACCATGCGGCTGCGTTTTCACGCTCAGACGGGCGGGTCGACGCTGACTGCCCAACAGATCGACAACAACGTTGTGAGGGTTACACTGCAGGCGCTTGCAGCCGTACTTGGAGGATGTCAATCGCTTCATACCAACTCGCGTGACGAAGCTCTCGCACTTCCTACCGAAGATGCGGTGCGGCTGGCACTGCGGACCCAGCAAATCATCGCTCATGAGTCGGGAGTGACTGACTCAATCGATCCGATGGGCGGGTCGTACTACGTCGAGTCGCTTACGAATGAGATAGAACGGCGTGTCTGGGAATACATCCGGAAAATCGACGAACTTGGCGGAGCTGTCCGTGCCATCGAGCAAGAATTCTATCAGACGCAGATTGCTGACAGCGCCTACAAGTATCAGATGGCGATCGAACGGAATGAGAAAATCATAGTCGGGGTGAACGAATTCCAGGCGGGAGACGAACAAACACCCGCAACCCTTCAAATCGATGAAGGGACCAGGATGAAGCAAATCCGGAGACTCGGAGCAACCAAGGCAGCACGAAATCAGCAGCGGGTTGAAGAGTCGCTTGAGCGGCTGCGAAAGATAGCCCAAACGAATGAAAATATCATTCCTTCAATGCTTGACGCCGTTGAGTCGTATTCAACAATCGGTGAAATCTCGGACACCCTGAGAAGCGTATGGGGAGAATATGAAAAGTAGATCGGCGCAGGTGGGCGGGAATTCGGGCGCTTTCTGGCCGACTCTCAGCTTTGTCTCTTTTGGCCATTTTGTCTATATTTGAACATGAAAGTCTCCAAAGCGGACATCAAGCTTTTTCGCACGCTCTCGCAAAAGAAGGTTCGACAGTCAGAGCGCAAGTTCATTCTTGAAGGCTGGCGTGCGCTCAAAGAAGTACTGAATTCATCCTCGAGAGTCGAGACGGTGGCGGTGTTGTCCCGATACCTGGAGGATCCGGATTACAAGGCAATTCTCTCGATGCTGGCTGAGCGCGGCGCTTCAATCAAGGAGTTGAGCGAAACAGAACTGAATCAACTGGCGGACACCGTTCACGCGCAAGGTGTTCTCGCAGTCGTCCATCAAAAAACGCACACCCTTGATTCGGTACGCTTCGGGCCTGCCCCAACGGTCGTCGCTGTGGACGCGGTCAGCGATCCGGGGAATCTGGGATCCATTGTGCGATCGTCGGATTGGTTCGATGTGGACGCGATTCTCCTCGGTCGGGGATGTGTCGATCTCTACAATGACAAAGTCGTGCGCTCCACAGTGGGTTCCATATTTCATATTCCGATCGTGGAGGGGGTTGACCTGCCGAAGACGCTGGGTATGATGAAAGAACAAGGATTTTTCATTGTGGCATTCTCGGGGGATGGAAAGCAATCGTATACCAACCTGCAGCCGCGTGGACGTTCTGTCTTTGTATTTGGAAGTGAAGCGCATGGGGTCTCGCGTGAAGTGCGGAGCGTAGCGGATCTGGTGGTTCGTATCCCAAGGTACGGCAAAGCCGATTCGCTCAATGTGGGAGTTGCCTGCGGCATTGTGCTCGCACACACGCGTGCCGGGAAAGAGAACACGAAAGGAGTCTAAGTAGAGTATGCTTACGGCCGTACCGGGAATCAGAGTAGGACACCACACGGACAGCAAAGCGCTCACGGGCTGCACGGTCATTCTATGCCCGCCCAATACCAGAGCCAGTTGTGAAGTGCGCGGGAATTCTCCCGGAAGCAGGGAGCTGGCGCTGTTGGCGCCGGAAAAATCGGCGCAAGAGATTCATGCGATCTTGCTCACCGGTGGCAGCGCGTTTGGTTTGGCGGCCGCCGATGGTGTGATGCGATGGCTTGAGGAGCACAATGTCGGATACTCCACTCCTTGGGCAACGGTTCCCCTCGTCCCGACAGCGGTGGTGTTTGATCTCAATGTTGGGAGCAGTGCCGTTCGTCCGGACGCGTTGAGCGGATATCGTGCATGCGACGCTGCAACAGATGACGGGGTGGAGGAGGGAAATGTCGGAGCGGGAACGGGTACAACTGTCGGAAAGTGGAAGGGATTTGAATTCTGGATGAAGGGAGGAGTCGGCACGGCGTCTGTGCAGGCGTCAGGCCTGATTGTCGCGGCGCTTGCTGTGGTCAACTCGGTCGGCGATATCATAGACGCAAATGGTGCTGTCCTCGCAGGTGCGCGACGGGCGGATGGAGAATTTTTCGGCAAGACGGAGCTTCATCGTCCACTTTCTCGTGGAAAAGTTCTTGAAGAGTCCAACACAACGCTGGTGGTGGTTGCCACCAACGCCCGGCTCTCGAAGCTCGAGTTGTTTCGCGTCTCGCAACGGATGCATGACGGAATGGCTCGTTCGGTCGTTCCTGCCCATACGTCGTATGACGGAGACGTCTCCTTCGCTCTTTCGTGCGGGCAGGTGGAAGCCGACCTTGATCTGATCTCAGAAATCGCTGCCCAGGTTACGGCAGATGCGATTCGGCGGGGCGTCAAGTCCGCAAAGAGCGTAAGCGGTATCCCGGGCCTGAACGCATGATTGTTCAACCTCGCACGTCTTGGATTCCGTACCATTTTGCTTTATCTTTGTCCGGCGTAAAAAATAGTTCTGAGCCGACGCCGGCTGCTTCACGTGAGCCATCGAGGTCGACATGAAAACTTCCCGTGGGCCCGGAAGGGTCACACTACCTCGGGCACTCTCCAAGCTTGGGTTGGCATCACGGTCGCAGGCAATCCGTTTTATCCAAAACGGAGACGTGACGGTCAATAAACGCGTGGAGTTGAATCCGCACCGTTGGATCGATCTCGAGCGAGACCGGATTGAGGTCAAGAGTCAGGCGGCGCAGCATCGCTCGTTTCGCTATGTTGTCCTCCACAAGCCGAAAGGATTCGTCACGACAAGTTCGGACGAACGCGGTCAAAAGACCGTGTTCGATGTGATCGGTGATCATGGCGAAGGGTTGTCTCCCGTTGGAAGATTGGACAAGGATTCAACGGGGCTGTTGCTTTTCACAAATGATCATCAGCTCGCGAATCGATTGACAAGCCCGGATTCAGAACTCGCGAAGACATACGTGGCATGTCTCGACCGGCCGATCGAGCGGGAGCACATGCTCGTCTTGTCCAGAGGAATGGAAATCCGAATCAAAGGCAGTGCGCACAGGACGAAGCCTGCGCTCGTGTCCCGGACGCTCCCGTCGGAGGTCGAGATTTCGATTACCGAAGGGAAGAACCGGCAGATTCGCCGTATGTTGAGCGAGCTCGGGTATGAACTGACGAGTCTTCAAAGAATCTCGGTTGGGCCGCTTCAGTTGGGAGATCTTGCACCGGGAGAGTTCCGTGACTTGACCCCGGGTGAAGTGACCGGCCTCAAAGAGGCGGCGCGGTCCCCGAAGCCAACAGCAACAGGACGGAAGAACCGTCGTCAGTAATCTGGAGATTATTGCGTGTCGAATATTGTGTCCCGCACCGTCGAAGTATGTGTTTTCAAGATGGAAGAAGACGGCCCAAAATACCTTCTCCTGAAACGATCGCTCGATGACAGCCTCTACCCGGGCATGTGGCAATTGGTGACCGGGACGATGAAAGAAGGGGAGCATGCCGTCAAAGCTGCCGTGCGGGAGTTCCGAGAAGAAACAGGGCTTGAGGTCGCCCGATGTTGGGTGGTTCCTTATGTGAATTCCTTCTATGTCGCGGCAAATGACATGGTACACGTAAGTCCCTTGTTCGCCGTCGAAGTCGACCCCCAGGATCAGGTCCGGCTCTCGACCGAGCATCAGGAGTATGGTTGGTGCTCGCTCGAAGATGCGAGACTGAGACTTGTCTGGCCGGGACAGCGCCATGGACTACAGATTGTGGATGAATATATCGTCGGGAAGCAGGAAGCTTCCCGACTCCTATCACTTTCCGTTTAATACTCAGTAAAAGGAGTGCTCATTGGGTCTACTCGTCGTTGGCTCCGTTGCGATCGATTCTATCGAGACGCCCTTTGGTAGTGTGAAGGATGCCTTGGGAGGGTCGGCTATCTACATTTCCGTCGCTGCCAGCTATTTCACAGCGCCTGTCCGGCTGGTCGCCGTCGTCGGGGGCGATTTTCCGCGAGAGCATATCCGGTTCCTTGAGAGCCGCGATATTGATGTTGACGGTCTCCAGATTGTGCGTGAGGGGAAGACCTTCCGATGGGGAGGCAGATACCACTATGATCTGAACATGAGGGATTCGCTGTACACAGAGTTGAACGTCTTTGAGAAATTCAATCCCGTCGTCCCCTCGGGCTACAAAAACAGTGCGTACGTTTGCCTTGGCAACATCGATCCAACGCTTCAACGGCAGGTGCTCGAGCGGCTGGGAAAACCCCGCCTTGTTGTGGGCGATACGATGAACTACTGGATTGAGCACAAGCCGAAAGAGCTCGCGGAGACGATAAGATTCATGGATGTCCTCGTCGTCAACGAATCAGAAGCGCGGTTGCTGACCAATGAGCCGAACCTCATCAAGGCTGCAAAACAGATCATCAAGACGGGGCCGGGGATCGTTATCATCAAAAAGGGAGAACACGGGGCCGTTCTTGTGACCGAACAGACGATCTTTTCAGCTCCTGCGTATCCTCTGGAGAACATCAATGATCCGACCGGTGCGGGTGATGCCTTTGCGGGAGGATTCATCGGGTGGCTGGCCCGAACCGATGATCTGTCTGCGGAGAATCTCAAGCGCGCTGTTGTGTACGGCAGCACCCTCGCGTCCTTCTGTGTCGAGAAGTTCAGTGTCGAAGGTATGAAGGACCTCACCTATCTGCAAATCCAGGATCGTTACCGGTCTTTCATGCAGCTCTCGCGGTTTGACGAACGGTGATGTCTGTGCGATCGATTGAGTGGCACGACGGCAAAGTCAGATTCCTCGATCAATCGCAGCTCCCGGCGAAAGAGGTCTACATTGAGACCGGCGATGAAACCGTCGTCGCCCAGGCGATCAGGTCCCTCGCTCTTCGCGGCGCGCCGCTGATCGGAATTGCAGCGGGCTACGGATTCGTTCTCGCGTTCGTCCGTCTGAAGTCGGTTGACGCGCGGTCCGTCACAGCCTGCATCGAACGCACAACCCACCTCTTCACGTCGACGCGTCCAACTGCTGTCAATCTCTTCTGGGCTGTGAATCGAATGCGTCAGATCGCGATCGACTCCACAGGCAAATCCATAGAGGCCATTCATGCGAATTTGCTGGCGGAGGCAATCGCGATTCACGCTGAGGACGAAGAGAAATGCCGGATCATCGGCCGCCTTGGGGCCGAGCTTCTGCCCAACGCGGCGAGCGTTCTGACGCACTGCAATACCGGCAGTCTTGCGACAGGAGGCGACGGGACGGCGCAGAGCATCCTCAAAGTGGCGTGGGAGCAAAAGAAGCTGAAACACGTCTACATGGACGAAACGCGCCCTCTCCTCCAGGGTGCGCGCTTGACCGCCTGGGAACTTCAGCGGCTCCAAATCCCCTGCACGCTCATCACCGACAGCACGGCGGCATTTCTTCTGCAACAAGGCAAAGTGAACGCCATCGTTGTCGGCGCGGATCGCATCACATTGAACGGAGACGTGGCCAACAAGGTGGGGACGTATGGGCTTGCAGTCATGGCCATGTACCACGGAATTCCCTTTTACGTCGCCGCGCCAACGAGCACTGTCGATTTCGACATGGAGACGGGAAGAGAGATCCCGATTGAACAAAGGAGTGGAACTGAGCTTACGAAAATCGGTGAATATCAAATTGCTCCGGCAGGAGTCGACGTCTACTCGCCGGCGTTCGATGTAACCCCCCATGAACTGATCACAGCAATAGTGACGGAAAGGGAAGTACTGCGGAAGCCTTACAGGGATGCTCTTGAAGCCCTGAAGAGGCAGAACCTGTCGGCGCCGATCCAAAAGAGTCCTTCCGCTGGGCATTCGGGATGATCACAAAGACAGAAGCAGTAGTGCTGAAGTCGATGAACTACCGTGACAGCAGCAAGATTGTCACGTTCTACACCCGCCGTTTCGGCAAAGTGAAATGCATCGCAAAAGGCGCCAGACAGATGAAGAGCAGGTTCGGCGCCGGGCTGGAGCCGATCACGAATGTTTCGCTTGTCTTGTACAAGAAAGAACACCGTGACCTGCAGCTCGTATCGCAATGCGACGCGATCAAGACCTACAAGAGCATCCACAGCGAGCTCGAGCGTATGGCCGTGGCGCTTTCGGTGCTCGAACTGGTGAACCAGCTGGTCCACGAGGAGGAAGGAAACGATGCACTGTATCTCCTGCTTGTCGAGACGCTTGACGAAATTGAGCGCGCAAAAAGGAATTTCGTTAACCTGTTCTTCGCGTTTGAGATTCGGTGTACATCGCTTTTTGGGTTCTCCCCGGGTCTCGGCGCGTGCTCGGTCTGCGGCCGCAGCCTCGATGAGATTGGAGTAGATGGGGCGGCTGTCTTTCAGTTGTCAAAAGGCTCTGTCCTTTGCGGTCGCTGTGTGGCCTCAGCAAGCACTCTCAAGAACGATCCGCTCCGGGCCAGGAAGGCAGCGCTGGAGGCAAGGAAACAGCCTCATTCGGAAGAAGGGAATGTCCGCGTATCCATTGGGACTTTGAAAGCCCTTCAAAGACTTCTGACAGCCCGTCTTGACTCGGTTTCATCGCTTGAACTGACGACGGCGGCCGGGAACGAAATTGATGGAACTTTACGTTTATATATGCGTCAACACTTCGAAGACCTCAAGCCGATCAAGTCTCTCGATATCTTGAAGAAATTCTCCGTCGCGAAACCGGAGATTGGTGCTTGATGGAATCCGGGGTTTTGGAAACAATCATTAAATTCGTTCAAAGAACAACTTCGTATTGAGGAGATACTCCATGTCGATGAAATCAGTTGTTGTTGCAGTGCTCTTGATTGCAGTCGGAATTGTCTTCGGGGTCACGCTCGTCTCGAGCTTCAAGGGCGTCGATTTCACTTTTGCAAGGCAGGATGTCAAGCTCGGCGCGCAGTCGAAGCCTGCAAATCCACACCCGACTCTTCAGTCGCTCAATGAGGCCTATCATGCTATCTCAAAACAAGTGACACCAGCAGTCGTCTATATTGTTGTGACATCCAAACCAAAAAGCGACCGAAACAGCCAGAGCCCGTTATTCCATTTTTTTGGACCCAACTTCCAGGCGCCCAAATCACAACCTGAAGTAGGAGCCGGTTCAGGAGTCATCCTCACATCAGATGGATACATCCTGACAAATAATCATGTCGTCGAAGGGGCAACGTCGGAAGGGATCGAGGTGACGTTGTCGGACAACAGGGTATTCAAGAAGGCAAAGCTTGTCGGCACGGACAAGTATACGGATCTTGCGGTTATCAAAGTCGATGCGCAGGATCTCCCCATTCCTCGACTCGGTAACTCGGATAATGTCGAGGTTGGTCACACCGTGTTCGCATTTGGCAATCCTCTCGGCCTGACGTCCACGATGACGCAGGGAATCGTCAGCGCTCTCGGCCGGCAATTGAGAATCATTGAAGATGGCTCACCACTGGGCATCGAAGATTTCATTCAGACCGACGCTGCCGTCAATCCTGGGAACAGCGGCGGTGCTCTCGTCGATATCTATGGTGAAGTCGTGGGCATCAACTCTGCGATTGCGACAACGAACGCCCGCTACCAGGGGTACAGCTTCGCAATCCCCATCAACCTCGCCAAAAAAGTTGCCACCGACCTGATCAAGTCCGGAAAGGTGCGGCGTGGATACATCGGTGTAACGATCCAGACAGTTGATGCCACCATGGCGAAGGCAAACGGTTTGAGCAAGCCGTCGGGAGTGTTTGTGCAATCGGTGTCGTCCAAGAGCGCAGGAGAGGAAGCAGGACTTAAGGAAGGAGACATCATTTTCACAGTCGACGGAAAGGAAGTGAACACGTCGAATCAACTTCAAACGACCATCGCTTCACATTATCCCGGCGAGAGCGTAACACTCAAAGTGTATCGGAACGGGAAGACATTCGACAAGTCAGTCCTCCTGAAGTCCCGTGATGAAGCGGAAGAGAAACTCGCTTCGAACGATTCGAAGGATGACTCGGAAGAACCGGCGGACGCCAGTTCCAAAGGAACTCTCGAGCTCGAGAATCTCGGCATGACAGTCAGCAACCTCGATCCGAAAGTGAAGAAAGAGTACGGCGTTGCGAATGGCGTGCTTGTGGAGAGCGTCGAGCCGATGACCGAATCGAGCAAGCGATTCCTTGCTGCAGGCGACGTCATCGTGAGCGTAGGGGATCAGAATATAGCCTCCGTGGCGCAGTTCGACAAGGTTCTGAAAGGGAAGAAAGCGGGAGATGCAGTTCTCTTGAGAGTGAAAGGGAAGGATAAGTCGATGCGTTTCGTGGCGATTGAGGTTCCAGGGAAGTAGGACGAAGAACTTCATCAGGTATTGAAGGGCGCAGGATTCCTCCGCGGGAGCGGACGAAACTTGCGCCTTTTCATTTCCTTAAATCCGCGATAGATAGGCCAAGCTATCGGGAACTGATTTTGGAGAGGAAGAACCTTGGTGAAGACGGGTGTGGGTGGAGAAACAGGATCAAGTGAAGTGAGTTGTAGGGTGGTACTGGGGAAGAACGAGGTCCATGCGATGCGCAGAGAGATGGCTCAGCACCTCAGTCGGGAGACCTCAGGAGAAGAAGTGGGG
>Ga0208566_1000066_pt1 | contig 74001 bp, 79 predicted proteins | sample PL_2010_150m_FD_184159 | JGI IMG/M metagenome (GOLD analysis project Ga0208566, IMG submission 184159) | Freshwater microbial communities from Powell Lake, British Columbia, Canada to study Microbial Dark Matter (Phase II) - PL_2010_150m... | ecosystem: Environmental > Aquatic > Freshwater >...
CATGACAGTTTAGAACCTTTAATTAGAAATTTTTACCATTGTCTGTAAATGAGTGCAACCAAACTTCCACTTTCCCTAAGATTTTATGGTATTTCTCCATGGGAGCTTGAGGTTATCTACAGTCTATTACATAACATATTCAATGTAAATGAAGATCCCAATGCTGACCAAGATGAAAATTTTACAACCATGATGAATATTACATTTCCAATAGAATTCAATGAAACATTTTTCAAATGGTTTGGAACTCCACGATGGGACAAAATCAAGGGCATCATAAAGGAAATGAAACGAAGAAGAGGAGGTGGAAATAGTTTACGTGTATACATAAAATTCACAGGAAAACCAGACATTATCTTTACAGTAGATCTTGATGACAGACGTTCTTTTGATACTGCTATTGATAAAATTGATTTTGTTCTAGAATTGTTGCCATATCATCTTGATTCCAAAAAACTACCCAAAGAAATCACCGAAATCTCATACCAATTTGATGATATCAGTGGAAAATGGAATGCCATGGCAGGTGAATTAGGAGAACAAACATATCAATTTTCAGAAAATGAATGGAAGATTACTTGATCTCTTTTTCAAGAGGTTCCAACATAGAATGTAGTTCACGGTATTTTTTTTCAATAAAATCCAGCGATTCTTCTAGTTTCTTTGATTTTCCATATTTGTATCTAATAAGTTCTCTATGTCTCCAAAAATTTTTCCCCTCGCCTATTGATATAGTACTAAAATAATCAGGACCTTTGAGTTTATCAGGAATCTTTATGCTATATGGAAAAAGAAATTCTGCCATAAACCACTCATCGCCATCAGGGTAATCAGAACCAGTATCAATATCAAAGAAGAGATGCAGTAAATTAGTTTGCATCAATCCATCATCTCTAATTGTAGGATGTTTTACGTTTGATTTTTTAAAATCAAGTTTTACAAGATTTGGTTCGAAATATCCATCAATTATAGATTTGCGAAATATCTTGTTTACTTCTTCCAGATTCAAAGTAGAATAACCCTTTTTACGAAGATGCTAATAACTTATATCATTATCACAAACAGGCACACAATTATTTTAGGGGGATTCCAAAATTATCAATCAGATTTCTAGCTTGTCAAGCATTTTAGATATATCTGATATTGACTTGCCTCCAGCAGAAATTTCTTGATATGCAGGAGGGTTCTCAAGATAGTTTGGAATTCGCTCTAACATTCTTTGATCATATGATTGAGCTATATCATTTTGGTAAAATATTCCTGTAGGGATCTTTGAATCCCATTCGTTTGATTTTATCAATGCCTGAGTTAGTTTCTCATTTTCTTCTGCTGGTGAGTCTATGTGTACAACGGGATCATATCCCACATCCTCAAGCTTGTAAATTCTAGGCCTTGGCTTATTTGTCATTTCATCAATGTTATCCATTCCTGAGAACCAGTCTCTGGTATTGATATCATTGTAAGTAGGACATGGTTGTAAAACATCAAGAAATGAAAGACCCCTGTGCTTTATTGCTGCAATAATCAGATCTTTGAGTTGTCTAACATCATACGCATAACCTCTTGCAACAAATGTAAATCCACTTGCAATAGCTAATGCAATAGGATTTACCGATTGATTGACATTGGGTTCTGGAAGAGATTTGGTTTTCAATCCAAGTTTGAGGGTAGGAGATGCTTGTCCTTTAGTAAGACCGTATACTCCATTATTAAAAATAAGATAAGTCATATCCACGTTTCTTCTACCAGCTGCAACAAAATGTCCTGCTCCAATTCCCAATCCATCTCCGTCTCCACCTACTGCCACAACAGTCATCTCAGGATTTGCAAGTTTTGCACCCTGTGAAAATGGAAGTACTCTACCATGCAAAGTGTGAACGCCATACACATTAAGATAATGAGATGTTTTTCCAGAACAACCAACTCCAGAAAATATTGCTGCCTTGTGTCGTGGAATTTCCATCTCTGCCATAGCCATTTGAATTGCACTTACAATTCCAAAATCTCCACATCCCGGACACCAGTCATTGTGTACTTCGGTTTTGTAATCTGCTACATTAGACACCATATTTTAGCACCTGTTTTTTCTCTGCTTTGTTGTCGATAATTTTCTTGATAGAGTCAAAGAGTTCATCACATGTCATTGGTCTTCCTGTGTATTTTAATATGTAATAGTCAACTTTCCTATCCAGATATTCATTAAGTAATGAGCCCATTTGGCCATATTGATTTGCTTCAATATCAATTATTTTTTTAACTCCTGTAAGCATGGACTGGATGTATTTTGTTGGAAATGGATGAAGCATCTTGATTTGAATAAACCCAACCTTATAGCCTGCTTTATTGAGCATTTCAATAGCATCTAGAATAGGTCCTTTCGTTGAACCCCAGCTAAGAATGCAATAGTCTGATACTCCATAGTTTATCGCCTGATCTTCTTTAGGAATTTGTTCTAGTGCAAGTTCCATTTTATGCTCACGTTTATCCATTTTATAGATACGATTTTCTGGGTCTTCTGATATGTGACCAGATTCATCACTCTCATCTCCAGTATTCCAAAATATTCCATTTTCAAGTCCAAGTCTTGATCTTGGAGATATACCATCAGGAGATGGTCTGAATCTTTTATAGTCTGGCTCGTCAATTTTTTGAAGAAGTTTTCCACGTTCTATTGTAATTTTAGTTGGATCAAATCTTTTTACTGTGGAAACTGTACTTGCAATAAATTTGTCCATCATGTGAATTACAGGAATTTGATAAATGTCAGCAAAGTTGAAACATTTTGCCGTATCATAAAATCCCTCTTCAGTATCACCTGATGCGTATACAATTCTCGGAAAGTCACCATGTCCAGCATGAATTGCAAATTGTAAATCATCTTGTCCATGTCTGGTAGGAAGACCTGTTGATGGACCACTTCTTTGATACAAAGTTAATACAAGTGGAACTTCATTTATCCCAGCCCAACCAAGAGCTTCTGCCATTAGAGAAAATCCTGGACCTGATGTACTTGTAGAAGATCTTGCTCCTGTCAAGGATGCACCAATTACCATGCCAATTGCAGATATCTCATCCTCTGTTTGAACAACTAGAGTAGATCCAGGTCTGTTGTTTTCAACCTCAATAATTTCATTTGATTCCAAAAATACACTTTCATCTGATGCGGGAGTGATTGGATAGTATGATTGGAACCTGCAACCACATGCTATCTTTCCAAGACTAGTAGATTGAAAGCCTTGAGCTAGCATGATATGGTCTTCTTTTGGAATTGGAGATAATTGATACTTGAATTTAGAATATTTTACTGTAGAAAAATTATAAGCATAATTTGCTGCAGTTTTATTCATCTCCGCAACCTCTGCCTTTCTTGAAAATACAGAACCAACGGACTTTAACAATGTTTCAGGAGGAAGTCCTAGTAACCCAATAGATATAGAGACAGCAAGTACATTTTGCATACGAAACATTCCACGCATTTTTGGATTATTAGTCTCATCTGATAGATTACCCAGAATTTCTTTAAATGAGACGGGGTAAAGTGTAACCCCCCTCTCCTTGGCTGCGTCAAGTGCTCCTTGTATTGTAAACGGTTTATTTTTGGATGAAAGATATATCTCAAGACGTTTCTTGAATTGTGCATCAAGTGTATGAACTTCATCTGTTTTTATTGCAGATAAATCAGATTCATACACTATAGCGCCGTCATCAAATACCGCATCTGCATGTCGAAATATGGTTTCGGCATCAAAGCCCACTAGCATTGTAATTCCACTAACATTTGATCTTACTATTTTATCAGAAACTCTTACTCCAAAGTAACTATGCTCTCCTTTGATATTTGAATAAAATTCTCTTTTACCAAATACCTTCAGACCACAACCGGCACATGCACCAGCAAAAATATTTGCAGCAGTTTCAACACCTCCTCCTTGAGGACCACCAATAACCCAAGTTAGATCAATAGATGACATGATGCGTCTAGATTTTCATCAAATATTAACAATTCTATGATTTTTTTGAAAAGACTGGTAGTTAGCCACCAGTTGCTGCATCAAACAAGGCACATTCACATTTATCACGTTCACCACAAAATGGACAAACGCATACACATTTTTCTAAAGGATTTCTACATTGCACACAAATGGCAAACTCATCTTTGTGTTTCAATTGAATATCATTACTTTGATTAATTATAAATGAGTTGTTGTAAAGGCATAAAACGAATTCTTTTTGTCGATTTTTACTCAGGATTAGTTAATTTTTTATCATGATACGCTTAAAATTGTCATTTACTCATTGAAAATAGTTGAAAATATTACTCACACGAAGAATCCATGATTTTGCTGTAAAGGAACTCAAAAAGAAATATGATGTAGAAATACACACAGGAATGATTCCTATGCCAAAAAAGTTACTGATATCAAAAATCAAGGATAAAGATGGCCTGATCTGTTACCCGTATGATTCCATAGATGCAGATGTGATTAATGCTGGAACTAAACTAAAGGCAATTTCTACCTATAGTGTAGGCTATGACCACATAGACGTCAAGACTGCTACCAGCAGAGGCATCCCAGTAGGCTACACACCAGAGGTATTGACTCGAGCTACTGCTGATATGACTATGGCTTTGATGTTATCTCTTTTCAGAAGAATTCCTGAAGGTGATAAATTAATTCGTAACGATAAATGGAATACAATATTTGGTCCTTATGAATTTCTTGGAACTGATCTATATCAAAAGACATTAGGCATATTCGGAATGGGAAGAATAGGAAAAGCAGTGGCTAAAAGAGCTGTAGGTTTTGAGATGAACATAATTTATCACAATAGAACTAGATTATCAATTAAAGAGGAGAAAAAATTAGGAATGAAATACGTATCACTAGATAATCTTTTCAGAACAAGTGATGTTGTTAGTATACATTCACCACATACACCACAAACACATGAAATTGTGAATTTAAAATTACTTAAGAAAATGAAGAAGACTTCATTTTTAATTAATACTGCCCGCGGTAAAATAATAAATGAAAAAGATCTTACCATTGCATTAAAAAGAAAAATAATTGCAGGAGCAGGTCTTGATGTATTTCAAAGAGAGCCAATTAATTCCAAACATCCGATTGTAAAAATGAATAATTCCATATTAACACCTCATAGTGGGAGTGCAACTATAGAAACAAGAAAGAAAATGGCAGAGATAGCAATAAGAAATTTAGTGCTTTCACTCTCTGGAAGAAAACCGATTTACCAAGTCAAATTATAAAATAATTATTAGGCCATAGATTAGAGTTCAATTAGATCATTAGGATCTATTCTGATACAATTAGTACCCACTGGTTTTAAGCCAGTAAAATTAATAGTTCCCAGGGGAACCTTACCTTCCTTTTGGAGAGACTCTAACTTTTCTGTAAATGCATTTTTGTGCCCATCACATGCAACACCAACCATGTATTCACCATCTTTAGATTGTATAGAAATTACAAATTCAGGCGGCATTGGACAGTCTTGCCCCTTTTTTCTAATGGAGCAATGTTCTGGAAACACAGATTCATTTTTTGATTTCAGAATATTAATCTTGATTGAAGTTACTTTCACTAGACTTGGATAATAGTTTCAAAATCCCAAATGGAATCAGTCTTTCTGGGAGTGTACTGTAATAGTCCTTTTTCCTGCATAGATCTTACCACAAATGCAGAGTAGGCAGGAGCCCCAGTTGCACCAGGAGAATTGTAGTTTAAAATATGATAGGAGTTTGGACCCACCAGTTCTAACACATCGGGCAAGAAGTTTCCTTCAGGAGTTATGATAGGAGTTCTAATTCCAGCAGTACCTCGTTCTGAAAAGAACTCAGGTTTTACCTTGGGCATAAATTCCTGGATACGCTCTATCATGACAGTTTTTGATAAGGAGCTTAGCCATTCCTTTGCAACCAAATTCATAAAATCTGCATTAAGAAGTAATTTTCTTGTACTTCCTGTTACTATCTCTGTGAGTTTAGAAATGAATGTTTCAATATCTCCTACATAACCAGAATAAGTTTCTGGGCTTGGAACAGGAACTGCATTTGGTCCTACCTCACTTTTTCCATCAGATCTGATAATCCAATGTGGATCAAGAAATGGAAAATCAGGATATTTTGGAACAGAGTAAACATTGGTCTTGACTAGATTAGTGTATTCAGCATTTGCAATCCAATATTCCCCTCTAAAGTGAAGACTGGAATAATCATTTGCCAATCCAAACTTTTTTGCAACATCAAGTGAATATCCACCTGCACAATTTATTACAATTTTTGAGCTAATTTTTTCTTTATTTTGAAATGTAAGTATTGTGATATCATCAAGGTTTTCAACAGATTCTAGTTGTCTATCAAACAAAAATTTAGTTCCATTTCTTTGCGATTCTTCTTTTAATTTTCTTGTAAACTCTCCGTAATCAACCACTGCATCAGTTTTACAATGAATTGCAGAATGGCATCTGATGTTTGGTTCTTTTTGTGCCACATCACTACTGTTTAACAATTCAATATTCTTCTCAGACATCCCATTTCTTGGACCCCAATCCATATACTTTTCAAGAATTTTGTGTTGAGTCTCATCAAGCGCAATCTCCATGGTACCTACCATATTCCATGGTAATCCCTTTTTCTTGGCAAATGTCTCCCACATTTCATGGGAAAGAAATGCAGCTCTTGCAAGCTTTCCTTTTTTTTCAGGATTAAGATAGAATGGAGAATGTACTACTCCTGTGTTACGGCTGCTTGTATGCATTCCAACATCAGATTCTTTCTCAATGACTACAATCTTTGCATCATACAAATTTGAAATCCAATACGATATAGAAGTTCCAAGTAACCCTCCACCGATAATTGCTACATCATATTTTTCCAATGATGTAAAAATAACAAGGTCTGATTAATGGATTTGTAAAAGGCGCCGGGAGAGAGATTTGAACTCTCGAACCCTTGCGAGTACGCGCTTTATGGTTTTCTAATTTCCAGGCGCGCGCCCTACCAGGCTAGGCGACCCCGGCATTCATCTCGCCAATTCAATTTCGTTGTAAAACCGACTATATATTACTGTAAGAGATAATCATTTCACAAACTTTTTTCTGTAAATACCAGCAATTATTGCAGAGCCTATGAAGGGGGCTGTCCAGTATAACCATAGATCATTAAGATAACCAGATATTATTGCAGGAGCTAATGCTCTTGCAGGATTCATCGAAGCTCCTGAGACAAACGCCAAAAAGAAGATATCAAGACCTACCATTGCGCCGATTACAATTCCACTGATTGTAATTCCTCCAAATCCTTTCAGTCCTTTTGTATGAACAACTACCATAATTACAGCCATCAGCAATGCAGTAGCTAGAATCTCAACACCTACAATGAGGAGAATTGAAAAATGATAATCCGGAGCATTTGCTCCAAGATGTGCTTCAGTACCTATCACATATTTTACAAAGATACTGCCTAACAGTGCACCGATTATCTCTGCACCAAGATATAATGGAAAGAGATTCTTTGGCATGTGTTTTGTGATAAAAAATCCAAGCGTTATTGCCGGATTAAAATGTGCCATAGATATTTTTCCAAATATACGTACCATTATTGCCACTGCAACTGCTGGAGCCAAAGCTACAAACCATAGACCAAGTGTTCCAGAATATTTCATGGTCAGCACTACAGAACCTGTTGCAAATATTACTACAACAAATGTACCAATCAATTCAGCAAAGAACTTCTTTTGATTTGAGGACAGTCTGTTTGTTATTCTAGAGTTTTGCAAAGTTGTCTTACCTTTTGTTCAATATTGTCTCTTATCTCACGCACTTTCTCAATGGGTTTTCCTTTTGGATCTTCGATATTCCAATCAACAGAGTTTGTCATAAAAACTGCTGGACATTCCGTTTTATTCATGCATCCCATATTCACGTTCAAAATTGAATCTGAAATAATTTCACTAGTTAACATCTTGGGTTTCTGTTTGTCAAGGTCTATACCAACTTCTTTCATTGCCTCTACTGCGATAGGATTTATCGCTGGGGTGGGTTTTGTTCCAGCACTTATTGCCACATATCCTGTTGGAGCATATTTTCTAAAGAAACCTTCTGCCATCTGGCTTCGTCCTGCATTTTCAACACAAATAAACAGAATCTTTTTTGTATTACTTGATTTTTCAAACGAACTCATAACAATCACTTGGTTGCTTTAATTACAAGGCTGGTAATTTTTCTACCATTTACCTTCTCGCCTTCCATGTACACCCTCTGGTCTAGGACACTAACATCATGAAAGCCTGCTTTCTTGATACTTTCAATATAATGTTCTTGTGTCAATGCGCCATCAATACAGCTGCACCACTGTTCTGCATTGACTTGGTCTGGTTCTAGTTCCTTGTCTGTTACCAAATCAGAGATTACCATTCTTCCGCCCTTTCTTAATATTCTATAAACTTCCTTAAACGCACTTGTCTTGTCCGAAGTAAGATTAATCACGCAGTTACTAATTACTGCATCAATGGTATCATCATTTACTGGAATATTTTTTTCAATGTCTCCTTTTCTGAATTCTACATTTGTATAATTGCCATTACGTGCATTCGTCCTTGCTTTTTCCAACATTTCATCAGTCATGTCAATACCAATTACTTTGCCTGATTTTGATACCTTATTTGCAGACAGGAATGCATCTATTCCTGCACCTGAGCCTAGGTCTAAAACAGTTTCACCTTCTTTGAGATCTGCAAATTTTATTGGTGCACCACACCCTACACCTAAAATAGATTCTTGTGGGATTGACTCCAATTCTTTTGGGTCGTAGCCAATTATTTTTGTAGCATCAATAACAGAATCATTTGTACTGCATTCGCCCGGCATACAACAACAGTCAGAGTTGCCAGTTAGTGCAATCTTTCCGTATCGCTCCTTTACTTTGTCTTTTATTGTATCACTCATTTTAATCCCATGACAAGTTCTTTCACTTTTGTTTCTATTTGATCTCTTATCTCTCGGACTTTTTCTATTGGTTTGTCTTTAGGATCCTCAATTCCCCAATCAACATAATTACCAAGAATAAGAGAAGGACATTCTGTAGTATCCATGCATCCCATATTCACCTTCAACTCTGCCCCTCGAATTTGATCTTCAGATAGTATCTTTGCTTTATGATTGCTAATATCCACTCCAGCTTCTTTCATGACTTGAATAGCAAGTGGATTAACGTATGATTTTGGACTAGAACCACCGCTCATTGCATTCCATCCCTTTGGAGCATATTTTCGGAAAAATCCCTCAGCCATTTGGCTTCGGCCGGCATTTTCTATGCATGCAAACAGGACATATTTTTCTGGTTTTTTCCCAAATAACCCCATTGTATCTCTTGCATTAGTTTAGTTAGTAAACCATTTAAGTCATCAAGGAGAAATAAGTACAGTTAGTGTAAAGATGGAAACTAAAAGAAAATCACTTCCAATGGTTAAAGATAGTTGCGGTTTTGAAGGATATGATGCTTCCTCGTTAATGTCTGAAACGTCAAAGCTGAGAAAAATAATTACCAAAAGAGGCACACTTGAAATTCTAATCCCATTGTGTTGTACAACTGAACCGGTACGACATAAACAATTCAAACAGGCTTTGAAAGGAATTAGCAGTAAGACTCTTGCTATAAGATTAAAAGAACTTGAGAAAAGTGGAGTGTTGGAAAGATTATCTTATAATGAAATCCCTCCAAGGGTAGAATACAAGCTAACTAACAAAGGACAGGAACTTGTTGAATCTATGATTAATCTTTTACAATGGATGAAAAAATGGTCTAGATCAAAATAGACATTTCATAGAATTGTACATTTTGTTTTCTATTTTAGAAAAGTCTATTTCAACAGATTTATGGTAACAGATTTTGTTAGTGAAGCACTAACATCTCCAGTGGTACTTGATACTATCTTGTATCTTCCTTGGTATGCTTTGCCACCATCAGATTTAGTTTGATCCCAGACAAATGTCTTTTCTTCTTTTGGATCTAGCTTAGAAATTACTTGTGCAGATAAAGGAGAATACACAAGTATTCCATCAAGTCTAGTTATCTTCAACCCATAAGAAGCATCAGAAAATGTAAGAGGCATAGTGCCTGAATTTATTATTCTAATGTTAACCAGTTCTCCAAGATGATAGTTGATTTTATCAGGAATTATAGTAAGAGATGGACCGTTCTCATATACAAGAGTTGGAACCTGATTTGCAATTTGAGAAAGATAATATCCCAAGAGTCCGGCGGCTACTAATCCTACCATGAAAAATATTGCAGCGCCTTTTGGTATCAACTTGAAAAATTTGATTTGATTCCTTTTTAATTGTTAACTACGGGCTTTGTTCTCCAACTTTTTGGATAGGTGTTTGGAGCCATGATAATTCTTTTGATCTTAAAGGCAAAGCCTTTAGTATTTTCAACAATCTCATCTTCATTCAGAGTTGCTTCTGCAAGAGCTACAACCTCTCCTTTTTGTGTATATATTGCAACAAAATCTCCACGCTTCAGTCCAGGCGATATTTCAAGAATGCCAGGGATTGCAAGCTGAGCTCCATGGCAAAGAGCATCTACTGCAGAGTCTCGTATTACAACTGACTTTATCTCGCTTAACGTAAATTCTATTGGCATCATTATTCTCCTCAGTTTTTTGTCATCTCCATTTTCTTTCCATAAAGCATAAGCATCAACAAGGTCGTGTATTTTTACTAAATTAGAATCCTCATTGAAGTGCCCCACTCTACTTCTTCTAAGCTCAATCATTGTTGCACCTTCACTAAGAATCTCTCCCATATCATAGAAAATTTTTCTTACATAGGTTCCTGCTTCACATAAAATTCTTAAAAGTAGTAATCTTTCCTTTTGTTCTATTACTTCAATTTCATATACATGTCTGATTCTGGTTTGTCTAGATACTGCAGATCGTTGAGGTGGCTTTTGAAAAATCTTGCCAGTAAGTTGTTTGAGTACATCAGCCAATTTTTCTTTTGGTGGGAGTGTATGTAGTCTTCCAAGAGCGTGATATTCTTTTGGACCAAGTAACAGAACTATGAGAGCCTTTGTAGCTTCTCCCAGTCCTATTGGTAAAAGTCCAGATACTTGTGGATCAAGTGTTCCACTATGACCTGCTTTTGGAACATTCAGTATTTTCTTAACCCATGCTACCGTCTCATGACTTGTGGGGCCATTTGGTTTATCTAACAAAATGAAACCATAGTTGAGAAGCTGCTCAATTGATCTCTGGTCATAATACGTACCATGGGCATCATTTGTGATGTCCTGGTCGATCACTCTAAGATTTTGTAATTGTTTGAGTGTCATAGTAGTATTTCACTGCGTTTTTTGCCTGTTCGAGAACTTGCTCAGGTCCAAGATCATCCGTGTTTATTATTTTATTAAATACAGAAAGGTCTTCTCCAAAATCAAAACCATAAAGCTTCTTGTATAATGTTTTATTTTCATCATATCTTTTTTTTACTATCCCAAGTGCATCTTGTATTGATATGTTATCCCGCATTGTCATTCTTTTAGCACTATTTTCATGTGAACCTGCAAGCCAGATTTTAATTCCATCTTTAACTAACCACGGTAAAGTATAGCTTGTTATGATTACGTCTTCAGTTACAAATATTTTTTTCAATTTTTCGTCAACTCCTTTATCAAATTCAGAATTTCCTTTTCGGATATTAAGAAAACTCATTCCTTCATCTGTGTCCCAAAAATCATCATTATCTGTTTCAAAGCCTTGATCCTTAGCCATTTCTTTTAACACATCACCTCCACTGAGATATTTTAAATCAAATTCTTCTCCCAGCCCTTTTGCTATAGTAGTCTTTCCTATGGCTGGTGGACCAGAAATTATAACTGAACGAAGCAATTTAGCTTGTATCCATTGTAGTTTTTGTAATTCTCATTATGATACCACTAAAGGCAGCAGATGATAGGAAGTACCATGCCCAGAAATACAATTCGTTTACATGATGACATATGTTTGGATGACCAGGAAGTTGAGATTCTGCAACTTTTGCAGCAGTACAAGTTAATTCAAAAAATCCTCCAGGTATGATGTTTAGATTTATTGGGGAAATGGCTACAGTATAGGAAAAGAGCGGCGGAAGTACAAAATAGAACACCATAATCAATGGAAGAAAAGTAATCATCATTGGCCTCATATTCATTTGCATAACTTCCATATTCATTTTATTCATGTATGCAGATTTCTTGTTAAGCTCATCAGTTTTTTCTTGATCTTTTGATTTGAATGCAGCCATTCTTTCCTTTTGCCAAGCTCTCGTTTCTTTAAGTAATCTTTTCAATTTATCTTGGTCAACCATCTTTCGCTTTATCATTGCATTAAGCAGGTTAAGACCTATAGAAATAAACATTATTCCAAAAGCAGCTGGGATCATTCCCTTTACTATTGGATCTGCACTTCCCATAGGACCCTTGCTTAGACCTGGAATCTGTAGTACCATTGTATTTATGAAATCAAAGAATATGCTATGTTCCATTGTTAAACCCCATTGCACTTAGGATACCTTTTGCCGCTTCATCAACCTTACCTTCTGTGTTAAGAACCATCTTAATTGGTGAACCGCAAAGTATTGAGCAAGTAGACAGCATTGCACTTGTAACATCAAGTTCTTTTTTTATCGTATCAATTGATACAATGTCGCGAGTTCTACTAGTATCCGTCATTCTACGATTATAGATCTCTTCAGGTCTTGCTGATATCATAATAAAACTATCAGGATTGAGTATCTCTAAAACATGATTTGGAAGCCCCGGATAGAAGCCTTCCTGTGTAGAAATGAATGCGTGAGTATCCACAATCACTACATCATCAGAGATTGAAGCTATTGTTCTTGCAGCCATAGATTGTAATTCTCTTTGCTCTTTAACTGAAAGTTTTCTAAGATCATCCCTATTCTGAACTCCTTTCTTTTTAGCTTCGTTGAACATCACCGTTCCAAAAATTGAGACGCTTACTTTGACATTTTTCTCTTTTAATAATTCTACTACGCGTGATACAACTGTAGTCTTTCCAACACCTGGAATTCCTACAATTATTACCCGATTACTTTCTGCCAAGTAATGCACCCAGTGTAGGCATTACTTCTTCGACTCTTTCTCGAACAAGTAAATTGTAATAGTTAATTAGAATATCAACTGTCAGCAACATTCCTGTCCCTGATCCAAATGTTCCCAGTACATCAGAAGTACCAGCTAACAATCCAAGTATCATAGAACCAATTATAGTAACAGATGGAATGTATTTTTGAAGTAGGTTTTCTACTGGTTGATTTGAACGTCTGAAACCTGGAATTTGTACGTCGGCATCAAGGAGATTTTTGGCTGCGCTTTTTGCAGAAAGACCACCAAGCTCAATCCACAATCTACCAAATAAAACTACGATCCCAACCATGAATAAAATATACAAAACAGCTCTCATGGGATCTAATGCAACAATATCCAAACCACGTGGTGCAGTTACATAGTACAGTACACCCCCTGTTGGAGTGGATGGAGACGTGGGATCAAACATTCCTAAGAAATTCAGGATTGGGTTTGCATTTCGGGGGTTAAAGTTGGCCCACATGATTTGTCCCATAAACACTGCATTAGCAGTAAGGGCAGAAGCCAAAATTACTGGAATGTTTGAGACGTACATTAACTTGATTGGATATACTGCTGAGAATCCTCTGTATTTGGTAGATACGATTGGGATTTCTATCTTGATTCCCTGAGTATATACAAGAATCAGTAAGACTCCAGCTGTTATGAATAAACCAAATATGCCAGGTAATTGGTTAGACCGGAAGAATAGATTAGTAAAATCACTATTAATTATACCATGTATAATATTTGGAAATACACCTACTGGACCTCCATCTCCTGCAGGAACTGGACTGAATAAACTCCAAATTACTTGTTGAGCTACACCTGCAGCAATAAACATACTAATTCCACTTCCAAGTCCCCATCCCTTTTGTACCAATTCATCGAGTAGCATGATTATCACGGATGCTCCGATCAACTGTCCTATCAGAATGAAGATAGCTTCATGGTTAGGCATTCTAGGTCCATAAACTGCCATACCATACAATGATGATTCAGCAATGATTACTATGTAAGTGACAATCTTGGTGGCTGTTTGATATAATTCTCTGTCCTCTGGTTTCTTGAAATCAAGATGAAATATCTCAGAACCTTTTAGGAGTTGCATTAAAAGTCCAGCAGTAACAATAGGTCCAATTCCAAGTTCTATCAATGTACCCTGTTGCGAAGCAAAAATTACTCTGGCAAATGCAAGAAAATCAAAGGATGGTGTTGAAGCTCCATAAAGAGGAGTTTGTCCCATAATCATGTAAATAAATAATGCTACTCCACACCACATCAAACGGACTTGTAATGGGATTTTCTTTTTGGGCTTTGGTACTTGTGGAATGTAAACTTCAGCTTTTGAGATAATAGTTTTTAAAAAACCGCCAGAGGACTTGCCTTCTTCTGCTGTCACGCTACTGCTTGCACCTCTCCACCAGATTGTTTTATTTTTTCTTCGGCAGAAGCAGAGAATTTTTCCACCTTAACAACATAAGCATTCTTAGTCTGTCCTCCTCCTAACAGCTTATCATAGCCTAGTTCAGTAAGGTCTATCAGTTTCTTGCCGCCTTCCTGTTTTCCAAATTTTGCAAAGATATCATCTAGATCTCTTACACTAGCCCATTTTCGAACTAGATTTGGATGTGGTGGATGAGTAGAATCATGTCCAAAATGTTTTGGATCAGTCATTAGCATTCTTATGAAATGATGTTTATGCAAACCTGATTGGCCAAGTCCTCCTTTATGACCACTTGCTCTGTGTTGAGCAATCTGTCCCCAACCACAGTGTCTGCTTCCTCGGTATTTTCTTGTCTTTCTTAATCTTGTTGGCATTTTACATCATTAACCTCACTTGTGCTAAGAGTTCTTTATGACTTCCAAGGACTCCTCCTTCGCCATACATCTTCTTCGTATTTCGTTTGAATCCATGTTTTGGTGGTGATAATGCAAACCATGGTTTAAGTGGTTTTAATTTAGATAATGTAGCAGTGCCCTCTGCAATTGATTTTGCAAGTTCATCGGTATTTTTGAATCCTAATTTTGTCATATCTTCTGGTGTAATTTTTTTATAACCACCCTTACGTGCCTTTTTCTCCAATAGCTCTTTGGTGGTTTGTACATCTATTTCCTGCCACGAGACGTAATGTTTAATCTTGTCAAGCATGCCTTTGGTATTGTCTTTTTCTGGAATTATTGTAGCGCGGAATCTTTTATCCAAGTGTAGAAGATCCATCGTAGTGTCAGCCCAATAAGGAACATTAACGGTTCCTTTCATTCTAACTATTAAGAAAGCTTTACCCATCTTCATTCAACCCTGACTAAATGTTTGTCTCAAACAATCCAAAACAGCTCTTGATGTAGATGTCATGGTGTTTGTTGACCCGGTACTTTTTGTCCAAGCGTCCTTCAAACCTGCTAATTTCAAAAGATTTCTAATATTTCCACCTGCAACAAGTCCTAGACCTCTTGGCCCTGGAATAACTTCTATAGTAACACTTCCACCTCTACCCCTGATTTTGAATGGGACTGAATGTGGTTGTTCACACCTACACTCCCAACTTCCACAACCAAGTTTTACTGGACTGACATTAAGATAAGCTTGATTTGTTGCTTTTTCAATTGCAATTCTCATCTGTTTTGATTTCCCTTGACCTATTCCCAACCAACCATTTTCATCACCTGCTGCAACAAGTGCCTTAAATCTCGTATATTCACCGTTGGTTGTTTGTTTTTGAACAATTCCAACATCAATTACTTCTGTTTTAATTCCTGGCAATAATTTTTTAATTATTCCAGCTTCTTGAATTCTATAACCATTTTCATAAATTTCTTTCATCGTTGTAATCTTTTCAGTTGCAACTAGTGTTCCCAATTTGGTCCTTGGAACCCAAACCTGTTCTGGTTCTCTTCTTGGTGGTCTTGGTCTTTGTTCTGTTCTACTCATTTAGATTTAACCTCACTATCAATCGCAGATCTTACTTTATCGATCTCATTCGCAACTTTAAGATGCTTACCACTAATCCTCTCTTCAGATGGAAAAGTTTCTGCGTCTGCGGGTACATCTAGTCCAGCATCTATTATTCCTTTCAATGCGGCAGCAATTCTTTGAGTATATTTTCTAGTTCCAGTATAAAGTACTGCACTCTTGACTCCACTTGCAAGTGCTTTCTTACCTGCAAGATAACCAGTAAGATATGCTGCCGGTATACTCTTTCTTGATCCCTTCCAACCTTTATTGATAAGTGATCTGGAATGAGCTGATGAAAGAACCTTATCACCGGCCATTTCTGGTTTATGAATTTGTACCAGTGTGTTTTCGTTTGATATCTGAACTGTGATAAAGTCTCGTCTACCCATCAAGAGATGTCTTCTCTTTTTGTAGTTGGTCTTCTCGTCCCGAGATCTGCGTAATATTTGTGAATATGCCATATGTACTAATCCTATTTACAAAAAATTTTGGTGAAGCTCTTATAAACGTTAGACTTGGAGTAGTAAAGCCATTAGTGCCTTTTGTACATGAAGTCTATTTTCGGCTTCATCCCAAATTACTGATTGTGGACCATCAAGTACCTCACTTGTAACCTCTTGACCTCTTTTTGCTGGAAGACAATGCAAGAAAATTGCATCATGATTTGCTTTTTTCATTAAATTTGAGTTTACTTGAAAACGTGGTAGAAAATCTTTTGCTCTATCCGTTGCTTGATGATGAATTGAAACAAAGGTATCAGTCACCACGACATCAGCATTCTTTACCGCCAGTTCTGGGTTACTAAGCAACTGAATATCAATGAATTTTTTTGATTCTTTAATTATATTCAGATTTGGCTCATAACCTTTAGGAGTTGCAATGTTGATATCAATAGATACTTTTGCGCACCCATAAATCATAGAATTACAAACATTATTTCCATCTCCAATCCACGCAATTTTTAATCCGTTAAGTTTTTTCTTTTTCTCTTTAATTGTCATAAGATCTGCCAAGATTTGACATGGGTGAAATAAATCAGAGAGTCCGTTTATTACAGGTACAGAAGCATTTTTGGCTAATATTTCTACTTCATCATGAGAATATACCCTAGCCATTATCAAATCAACATATCTCGAGAGTGTCTTAGCAGTATCTTCTATTGTCTCTCCTCTTTTTAGTTGAAGATCATCTGCAGACAAATTGAGAGCATGCCCACCCATCTGAAACATTCCAGTTTCGAAGCTGACTCTTGTTCGGGTAGATGGTTTCTGAAAAATCATAGCAAGTGTTTTATTTTTTAACAGGGGTTTGGAAATTCCTTTTTTAAGATCTTTTTTTAGTTTGATAGCATTTTCTATTATTTTCAATAATTCATATTTTTTCAACTCATTTAGTGTTAGTAGATCTTTTGTTTTTACTTTCATTTCTTCCCCCATCCAAATAAAGAACGCTTCTTCTTAGGTTTTTCATCTCCCATTTCTTCAATTTCGTCTTTCATAGTTTTTAACTCAACTTGTGGTTCTTGTTTTTTTGGTCGTCCTTCAGAGATCCATTTTTTAATATTTGATGCAAGTTTTCTTGCTTGATCATCATTTTCAGGAGGAGGTACATCAAAGAGGTCAGAATACTTTTCAATATCTTTTGTTGAGATTCCTGCAAACTGATCTTCTTCTAAAATTTGTTTTTCACGTTCCTTATCAATAATGATTTCTGGTTTTAGTTCAACTTTAGGTTCTGGTTTTAGTTCAACTTTAGGTTCTGGTTTTAGTTCAACTTTAGGTTCTGGTTTTAGTTCAACTTTAGGTTCTGGTTTTAGTTCAACTTTAGGTTCTGGTTTTAGTTCAACTTTAGGTTCCAAGACTTTTTTCTGAACACCTTCAATAATTTCCTCGGGACCAAAGAGAGTTTCTAAAAATATGTTTTTATCAAAAGATTTCAGATCTTTATACTCTTGTCCAATACCGAGATAAAGAATTGGGCTAGATGTTACTTTAACGATAGATATTGCAGCTCCACCACGTGCATCTGCATCACTTTTTGTAAGTATTGCCCCATCAAACTTTGTATAATTATGAAATTCTCTTGCTTGACTTACAGTATCGTTGCCGGCTAATGAATCACCTACAAATAATTTAAGATCAGGGTTTACCACTTTGTTAATTTTAGATATTTGATCCATCAAATTTTTACTAGTTTGCATTCTTCCAGCTGTATCAATTAGTATGCAATCCATTTTATGAGATTTTGAATAAAGTACTGCATCTCGAGCCACTGCAGCTGGATCTGAACCATAGTTTTGCGAAATAACTTTAATGTTCAATCTTTTTCCATGTTCTACTATCTGTTCAATTGCACCTGCTCTGAAAGTATCTGCTGCAGCAATCACAACGGAAAATTTGTTCTCTCGTAAAAGATTTGCAATCTTTGCTATTGTGGTAGTTTTCCCAGTTCCATTAATACCCATAAATGAGATAATATATGGTTCTCCCCTGTCCTTCTTTTTTTGAATGTTAGATAAAATATCAACAGTACCTGCCACATCAAACATATTTGAAATACTCTTTCGAAGCTCTTGTTTTACAACTTCAGCAATCTTGTCCTTGTTAACCGTAGTTCCGATTAACTGTTTTTTCAAATCATCTTTTAATGCATCAATAACTTCTGTTGCAACATCAGATTCCAGTAATGCAACTTCAAGTTCAAATAAAACTTCATCAATATCTTTTTCTTTTAGTTCCTTATCTCCAAAACTTTTAACTGCTACAGAAAATGCATTTCGTAGTTTTTCAAACATAATGTATTGCCTTATTGCGGAGGACTACGATTTGATTGCATAAGGTTGTTCATCTCATGTTGTCCCTGTTCAAGTTTCATGGAAACTTCATGTCGTTGTGATGATAATTGTTGTAGTACCATTTCAAGTTCCTTAATCCTGGATTCCATGTAATTTATTGCAGATTCTTTGTTTTGTTCCATTGACGCACCTGCGCCTATATTTACAATCATTTTTTGATCAGGATTTATTTTTGCTTTGACATAAACTCCCAAACCCACAGGTACTAGCGTCTCATATTCAGCATTACCTGTTAGTATTTTCATGGATTCAACTGCATTTGTCGCCTCTTGTAAAAGTCTCATTACTGTTTCTTCTCGTTGTAACAAATCACTTAGATAAGCTTCTAGAGATTGCATCTGCTGCAATAAGGCTTGAGCATGTTCTTCACTCATTTGCAAAAAATTCTCTTAATGACTATAAATTCATTCTGAAAATATAGGATAAAACAAAAAGAAGAAGGAATTATGCTTTTATCTTTGAAAGTCTTGCGTCTACTTCGTCCCAGTTTATTACATTCCACCAAGCATTTACATAATCTGCACGTCGGTTTTGGTATTTCAGATAATATGCGTGCTCCCAAACATCCAATCCCATTAACGGGATCAAACCTTTGGTACGTGGACTTGTCTGATTTGGCATTGTGGTAAACTCGACTTTCTTTGTCTGCTGATTGTAGGTTAACCAACCCCAACCACTTCCTTGAATAGCAATTGTATCCTTTACGAATTTTTCTTTGAAACCATCAAAGTTTCCAAACACAGAATTGATAGCTTCTTCTAAGCTACCTCCCGGTTTTCCACCACCACTTGGTTTCATATTATTCCAGAATAGAGCATGGTTCTCATAACCTCCTCCATGAAAATTCACTGCCCCTCGTACATTTTCTGGAACTTGATTCAAGTCTGAAAGTAACTTGCTTAGTTCCATGTTTTGTAGTTCTGGGCTTAGATTTGCCAATGCATTGTTCAAGCCATCAGTATATGCTTGATGATGTTTTGTGTGATGAATTTCCATTGTTCTGGCATCAATGTGCGGTTCCAAAGAATCGTACGAATATGGTACTTTTGGAAGTTCATATTTTGCCATAAGTGTTACAAGTTTTTCTTGTCATTTATGGCTTTGGTTGCAAATGCATTTTATCTGGTCTTAATGCAGATACCACGTGATAGAGAAATCGTTAATTTTTTCTCTTGCTGTTGTGATATGCATTTCATATTTTATTTCCGAATCTGTTGAAGATGAGCAAAGTATTCTATCAAAGAGCATACAATTGGTCGGTGTTCAAACTCCAAGGCAACATGGATTAAACGGTCAAGGAGTAAAAGTGGGCATAATAGATACGGGGATTGATTTCAATCATCCCGATTTACGTGGTTATGGTTCTTTAGGAAAAGTATTTGGCGGATACAACTATGTTAACACAAGTGAAAAACCATTAGATACTAATGGTCACGGTACCGAAGTTGCCGGCATAGTTGGTGCCAATGGGAATTTTTCTGGAATGGCTCCAAAATCCCAGTTATTTGCATACAAGGTATCATCTACAGGAGAAGCTGTTTCCTCAGAATACATCATTCAAGCTATTTCCCAGGCAATAGATGACAAGATGAATGTGATAAACATCAGCCTTGGAGTAAACAGAACTAATGATGGATTAGAAAATGCAGTAGATGAGGCAGTAAAAAAAGGAATTGTGATCGTATCTGCAGCAGGAAACAATGGACCAGATAATCAAACTATTGGAAGTCCTGGAAGAGATTTTAATGTAATAACAGTCGGTGCTTCATATAACAACATAACATCAAGTCTTGTATCAACTTTTGAGATTGAAAGTAAACAGTATGATGCCATACCAATGCTTGGTGTAAATGCTTTACAAAATCCCATTGAAGGTAAGATAATTTACGGAGGATATGGAAGATTAAAGGATCTTGAAAATCTCGATGTTAAAGGTGCCATATTGCTTGAGCAAAGAGGTAGCGATACAAAAGGTGAGAAAGTATTTTTTTCAGAAAAAGAAAAAAATGCTGCAGATCGTGGTGCAATAGGATTAGTGGTATTCAACAATAAAAACGGAATTTTTTTTGGCGAGCTCATAGGACCTAATTCTACTAGAGATTATCATCCAAGAATTCCAGTTATTTCCATATCAGGCGAAGATGGGCTTAAATTAAAATCTACATCGAGTGATAATACAGTAGGTCGCTTTAACATATTTTATCACCCAGATTTTGTAGCACCTTTTAGTTCACGCGGACCAGTTTCAGTTTTTTATGTAAAGCCTGATCTTGTTGCACCAGGAGTTTTTGTAAACACTACAACACTTGGAGGAAAATACAATGTGACAAGTGGAACTAGTATAGCTGCTCCACATGTTACTGGTGCTGTTGCCATATTATTACAAAAATATCCTAATTTGGATCCATTATCTATAACATCTCTCATAACAACAACAACTGATCCTGTTACAGACGCTTATGGCAATACGCTTCCAATCGAAGTAGCCGGTAGTGGAAGATTAAACACAACAAGAGCAGAATCTGCAAATTTGATAATTATGCCTCATAGTCTAATCTACAATCTATCTTATGACCATCCTAACGAAACTAAGACTTTGAAATTACGTTCAATTAGTGATTCGCCCGTGCCAAAATTAAAAGTGCAATTTTTATCCAGAGAAGCAAGTCTTGCTTTCAATTATTACGTAAATAATAATACAATAAATACTCAGATTACAGATAATACAAAAAAGATAGGCAATTATGATGGATTCATAATTGTTGATGATTCAAAAACTTTGTATCGAATTCCTGTTCTTATTCATTTAACAAAGGGAACATTAGAGGCAAATCAAAAAAACGGGCAGATTAATTTTTCAATAGATTATCCTGAGAAATGGTCATACGCAAAAATTTCTCTAATCAGATCTGGTTCACATGAAGTAAAAACAACCGCAATTACTCCAAATAATATTAGAACTTTATCTGTTCACAGTATAGGGGAGTATTGGATTCAGGCGGACATTAAGGTAGGAAATGAAACTGATCATGCATATCAAACATTGATGGTAAATCAGGTTTCAGAAAATATAGATTTTGAAGATCTTCTACACATTAAAGTTAAACAAGTAATAATAATTTCCTCAATTTTAATTGTTACATGTATAGTTGGAGCAACAGTAAGACGTAGATAGAATTAGGTATGCGGTCCAGCAGCTTGTATTTCTGAAGAAACATTACCAAATTTTTTAAAGTTATCTACAAACATTTGTGCTAGTTTCTTTGCAGAGACATCATAAGCATCTTTGTCAGACCAAGTATTTCTTGGATTCAACACATCAGATGGAACATCTGGACATGTAGTTGGAACATCCAAGTTGAAGACTGAATCGTGTCTATAATCTACTTTATCTAACTGCCCAGAAAGTGCAGCTGTAACCATACTTCTAGTATAATGAATGTTCATTCTCTTTCCAATTCCATATGGTCCACCTGACCAACCAGTATTTATCAAATAAACAACTGTCTTGTGTTTTGTAATTTTTTCACCTAGTAATTTTGCATAAACTGATGCATGCCGGGACATAAAAGGAGCGCCAAAGCATTCTGAGAAGGTTGCTTTTGGTTCAGTAATTCCTCTTTCCGTACCTGCAAGTTTACTTGTATATCCAGACATAAAATGATACATGGCTCCTTCTTTTGTCAGTCTAGCTATAGGCGGTAATACGCCAAATGCGTCTGCAGTGAGAAATACTATGACTTGTGGATTTCCTCCAAGACTTGGTATTACTGAGCCAGGAATGTAATCAAGTGGGTAAGCTGCTCTGGTATTTTCTGTGATACTTCCATCATGGAAATTTGGCATCATGGTACTTTTGTCAACTACAACATTTTCTAGAACTGCTCCAGATCTTATTGCATCCCAGATTTGTGGCTCAGCTTCTTTGTTGAGGTTTATGCATTTTGCATAGCACCCGCCTTCAAAATTAAAAACTCCTTTATCAGACCAACCATGTTCATCGTCACCTATTAGATTACGATTTGAATCTGCGGATAGTGTAGTCTTTCCAGTACCTGAAAGACCAAAGAATAAAGCTGTGTCATCATTATTTCCAATGTTAGCAGAACAGTGCATTGGAAATATACCGCGTGATGGTAAAATGTAATTCATTACTGAAAACATGGCTTTCTTAATTTCTCCAGCATATGATGTAGCTCCAATTAAAACAACTTTCTTTGTATAATTAAGAAGAATGAATGCATCACTTCTTGTACCATCTATTTCAGGGATTGCCTTGAAATCATTTAATGCAATAACTGTATATTCTGGCTTATGTGCTTCAAGCTCTGAAACGGTTGGTCTAATGAAGAGTTGTCTTACAAACAGACTCTGCCATGGATGGTCAGTTATGATTCTAATTGCCAATCTATGTTCTTGGTCTGCTCCTACAAATCCATCAAAGATGAAAATATCTTTGTCATCGATATATTTTTTTATTTTTTCAAATATTTTATCGAATTTATCCTCTGGAAACGGGTGATTGATTTTGCCCCAATCAACCGTATTGTGAGTTTGTTCATCATCTACTATAAAACGATCATCTGGAGACCTTCCCGTATATTTGCCAGTTTTTACTGCTATAGCCCCATTTGCAGTAAGAATTCCCTCATTCTTTTCTTCAATTAGATCAATTAAGGTCTTGACTGGTAAATTTTGTTGTATCTTTACAGGCCTAATTCCCATTTGTTCCAATTGAGATACAACTTGACGCGTGATCGTAGGTTCCAAATCCTCTATCATCGGGTAAGACGATTCCTTATGAAATTCCTTATTATCTCTTCGGATCATAAATGATGAAACAAGAAACGTATTTATTGTAAAATTTAGTCAGAGTCGTGTACATGCCGATCAACAAAGAAGCTCTTGAACTTAGAAAAAAGGTAGCTGAGCATAGGCCAGACTTTATCAGACAAGAGAGCTGGAGATATTCAAAACTTGCAGAGACATGGAGAAAGCCAAAAGGCATGGATAACCATCAAAGAAAACAGAAGAAAGGATGGCCAGCTCTAGTACGAGTCGGATATGGCGGACCAAAAATAGCAAGAGGATTACACCCCTCAGGATTTACTGATAATTTAGTTTTCAACTTAAAAGACTTGGACAGACTTGATCCAAAGAAAGATGGAGTTAGATTTGCACATGGAGTAGGAAAAAAGAAAAGAACTGAAATAATTACAAAAGCAATAGAGAAGAACTTTAAAGTATTCAACGCAAGGGTGTCAGCGAGTGGTAGTAAATCTTAAATCAAAAAGACTACTCGTCTCCAGAATTCTTGGAGTAGGAGCTGGCAGAGTAAGATTTGATCCAGAATATCTAGACGATGTCACAGATGCAATCACTCGTGATAACATTAGAAGTTTGATAACTGCAGGAACAATCCAAATAAGATCAATTGTAGGCACTTCAAAAGGAAGAGCTCATTTCAAGAAATCTCAAAGACGCAAGCGTGGAACTAAACAAGGTTCCAAGAAGGGAAGAAAGGGATCAAGAGTAGGAAAGAAGGAAGTCTATGTCAAGAGAATAAGAGCAATGAGACACCAACTAAAAGTTTCAAAATCAAGAAAAGAAATTACAAATCCAAGCTATTGGAAACTTTACAAACAAGTTGGTGGAAACCAGGTAAGAAACTTGGCTCACCTTCGTAGCCTCATAGAAGAAGTTCGTATCAAGAAATAGATTTAAAATCTATAAATTTTATCGGAATCTAGAATTTTTCCTCTCTTAATTTCAATTCCTTCCTTAGATAACATGTTAGTCTTAATCTTCTCACCCCATGCATACCCCCCAATTTTGCCATTAGACAAAATTACTCTATGACATGGAACAATAACTGGAAAGGGATTTTTGTTCATTATCCTTCCAATAGTTCGTTGTCCATTTTTTAGACCCACTGCTTTTGCAAGCTCTGAATAAGTTGTTACCTTTCCTTTTGGTACTTGTAAGAGTTTTTCATACACCTTATGTTCAAGATTCAAATCTTTATCATCTCCAAATTAGTTGAGTTTATCATATCAACAATTTTTTGTTTATTCTTTCCCAGTCCACTCCAGTCTACCAATGCAAACTTAGCTTCACTATTTCGCTCTACAATATGATCAAAAAGGTTTTTGTCAAGTTCATCTAAACCATGTTTTGGAATTACAGTTCCAAGTGCTAAATCACCTTCGAGTAATTCTTTATTGAATTTACTAGGATAGTGAGTACCTCCAAAACATATAGCTACATCAGATTTCTTCGGTGGCTCTGACATTTCTTTTAGGACTATTTTTGCTACATTTTCACATAATTTTCTATCAGTCCATTCTTTTTCAGTTGTACCTATTTCAATGAATAAAGTAGGCTTGCTCAAGGCAGTAGGTCCGTGATGAGTAGCCTCTATAGTTATGTCAAATTTTGAGAAATTATCGCGTTCTTCCCATAATCTTTTCATGTAAGATTTCTGTAGATGCGGATGAGGTATTGCCACCTGCCTTGGAAATCCACCAAACATGGCATCCCCAAAATTTCCAGTACTATGACATGTCAATGCAAGTGTTCCACTCTCAGATGCGTGTTTTGATAAAAACACATAACCATCATAAGGATATTTTTCTTCAAGCCAATCAGCAGATATTGCAGGAGTTGATATTATTACAAGGTCGAAATCATTTCCGTGATAAATCTCATCTTCTTTTTTCATTTGTTTTGAAATGAATGATGCCATGTTAGAACCCGCAGGATCAGATTGGTATGCTATGAGTAACTGCATAAAATAAGAATTATAAGGACACTTTATTAACGTCCTCCAATGGTAAACATAAACCCAAAACAGATGCTTAAGGACATGGTCAACACCATGAAACTCGCCAAAAAATCAGATAAGGAAGATTACATGGAACATTTGAGATTAGTACTTCTTGGCATGGCCACACTTGGAGCGATTGGGTTCATAATTCAATTTACATTTGCCGTTATCAATTTAGGACATAGATAGAATGGCACAAGAAACAAAATCACACTTTTTTGCAGTTAGAACCACAGGTGGTCAAGAGAAAGTCGTAATGGGTTTGTTAGAAAACAGAATTAAACTAAAAAAACTCAACATACAATCAGTTCTTCTTCTAGAGAATCTCAAAGGATATGTTGTTGTGGAGGCCATAGATGCCAACGCAGCATTTGATGCATTACAAGGAATCAGACACATAAGAGGTCAACTAAGAGGAGAATTAACATTCAAAGACATAGAAGGATATTTGGTAAAGAAATCCACAGTTTCAGAATTAGTCGTGGATCAAGTGGTTGAGATAATTGGCGGTCCATTCAAAGGTATGAAAGCTACAGTTACAAGAGTAGACCAGGATAAAGAAGAGGCTACTGTGATTTTACTTGATGCGCCATATCAATTACCAGTTACTGTTGATGCAAATTATCTTAAACCATCAACTCATTAGCAAGGATTAAATTTACAGTTAAGAGGGAAGAAAAATATCATGGCAGATATGCAAAGTGTTTCTGCACTTGTCACAGGAGGTCAAGCTAGTGCTGGTCCTCCATTAGGTCCAACATTGGGACCACTTGGTGTCAATATTTTACAAATAGTTACTGCGATAAATGAGAAAACTAAAGATTTTGAGGGAATGAAAGTTCCAGTTACAGTCAATGTAGACAAGAAAACAAAGACATGGACTGTGGAAGTGGGAATTCCTTCTGCCGCAGCTTTAATTTTAAAAGAGGCAGGAATTCAAAAAGGTTCAGGAACTTCTGGTGCAACATGGGTTGGAGAAATATCACCTGATTCAGTTATCAAAGTTGCAAAGTTAAAGATAGATTCATCCTATGCACTAAATATAAAATCCGCTACAAAAGAAATAATCGGAACTTGCTTGGCACTTGGAGTAAAAATAGATGGTAAAAATCCTAAAGAGGCAACAGCTGAATTAGAAGCAGGCAAGTGGGACGATAAATTCAAGTAAATTATTCAATTACGGAATAAACTGCGTCCTTATCGGTTCTTTGTAATTCAACAAAAGTTTCAGTATTTTGAATTCCTTCTATCTTACCTATCTTTTCTATAGCCACAGTATGTAATTCTTCAAGGTTCTGTGCTCTCAGAGTTAACAGAATATCAAAGCGTCCAGTAACTTCAGATATTGCAACTATTTCAGGAGTTTTTATCAATGCCTTATGGATCTGGTCCTTTAACTTTGGATCCCTGTTAATACCCATGGTAGCCCTTACTCCTATCCCAATCAGAGATTCATCAACAACAATGGTAAATTTCTTGATTAATTTTTTCTTAACAAGTCTCTTAATTCTACTATATAGAACTGAAGTATTTACTCCAAGTTTTTTTGAGAGGTTAGGAACTGACGCATTACCGTCTCGGCTAAGTTCAGTAATTATGTCCATATCCAATTTATCGAATTTGTGCAACTTTGCGACTTATTTTTATTAGTATTTAATAAATGTAAGTTCCTTTTGCCAAAAGTATATTCTTATTTCAAGATAAGTTAAACAACATGAAAATTTTATAATGTTAGCATTTCTCGAATGATTTTGTCGCTAAAGGATTTTAAATAGGCAAATCAGAAAGATTTCCGTAATGATTACAGAATCTCAGATATCTCAGATGATAGCAGAGGCTAAAAAGACTACAAAGGCCAGAAAATTCAAGCAGTCAGTAGAGCTAATCATGACTTTCAGAGATGTTGATGTAAAGAAAGGATTTGCAATAACTGAGACAGTTCAGTTACCAAAAAAGATGAGTCAGTCAGCTAAAATTTGCGTAATTGCTTCGGGAGATCTTGGTGTAAAAGCAAAAAGTGCTAATGCAGACATGGTAATAGATAGTGCACAGATAACACAGATGGGTACAAACAAGAGAGAATCACGCAAATTAATTAATGGTTATGACTTTTTCCTTGCAGATACTTCCGTTATGGCAAATGTAGGTAAGACATTGGGTCAATTCATGGGTCCTAGAGGCAAGATGCCAACACCACTTCCATTCAATGCCCCAATTGATTCAATATTGGAAAGATTCAGATCTTCAATCAAAGTGAAATTGAAAAATTCTCTTTCTTTAGCATGTAAGATTGGTGATGAAACAATGTCTGATGAAGATTTACTTGCAAATGCTAATGCAGTAATTAACACAATAGAAAAGAAATTACCAAGCGGTGATAAGAACATCAAAAAAATAATGATCAAGACAAGTATGGGAAAAATAATTAAACCAGTATCGCAATCAGGAACGAAGTAAGATGCACCAGAATAGAACAAAATATCCTCAAAAGAAAATGCAGATGTATCAGCAGCTTCAAGAATTACCAAGTAAATACAAAGTCATAGCACTAGTTAGAATGGAAAAAGTAAGATCTTCACAATTATTACCATTAAGAAAAAAATTCAAAGGAGACGTAGAAATTGTAAGTATCAAAGATAAAGTTGCACAAAAGTCACTTTCAACATTAAAGATTCCAGGACTAGAGAAACTTGCAGAAAAGTTAGTTGGACAATGTGTTTTGATGTTTACAAATATGAGTCCAATCAGACTGAATATTTTATTAGGTAAAAACAAAATAATGATGGCTGCAAGAGGTGGAGATAAAGCAAGCATAGACGTTGTCATTAAAGCAGGTAACACTGGAATTACTCCTGGACCAATTCTTACAGATTTCAAAGAAGCTGGAGTTTCAACAAAAATTGATCAAGGAACAGTTTGGATTACGAAGGATTCAACAGCTGCAAAGAAGGGAGATACCATATCTGCAAAATTGGCTACCTTACTTAGTAAGCTTGATGTCAAGGCAGTAGAGGCTGGAATAGTACTAAACTCCGCCTTGGAGGAAAAGATAGTGTACAATCAAGATGAGTTAACAGTAGATCTAGAAAAATACAGAATGGCGTTTGCACAGGCTCACCAAGAAGCATTATCATTATCCATAGAGATAGGATATGTAACCAAGGAGAATGTCAATATCATACTTTCAAGAGCTTCCCAGCAGGCAAGATCACTTGCAGTAGAATCAGGTTTCCTTACTGAAGACACTAAGGAATCCACTATTCAGAGGGCTCACGGACAAGCCAAATCACTGTCAGGAAAGCTAAAGAACTATACCACTCAATAATTTAGAAAATTATCCACGGACTTTTGGTAAATTCCAATTGTATTTCATAGCAACTAGTCTCAGTATGGCAGTTGCCACAATTGATCCAATTGTTGCCACTTCAATTTGAAATTTAGCGATTAAAATAATGTAAAAAACAACAACACCTAGAAAACTTGCCGATGCATAAAGCTCTTTGACAAAAACCATAGGTATTTCATTTACAAACATATCTCTCAGAATTCCTCCTCCTACAGCTGTTAACATTCCCGCCATGGCCATAGCAAGAAAGTTCATTCCAAATAACTGATATGCTAATGTGGCACCAATTGCAGTAAAGACTCCCAATCCAAGAGCATCAAATTTTAAAAATAAATTCCAATGTTTTTGCATCTTAGGATAGAGAAAGAATATTGCAACACCGGTTGTTGTAGTAATAATGACATAATTTGGATCAGAAATAGAGTGAGGCGGAAAATGACCAAGGATGATATCTCGTATAGTTCCTCCGGCAACACCAGTTATTGTTGCAAGGATAATAATTCCTACAATGTCTGCCTTGTGTTCTATTGCTTTGAATGCACCTGTGACAGCAAAGGCCATAGTTCCAAACAAATCCAATATCAAGACAATTATTTGGATCGGAGATGATAATTCAGTCAAATAACAAATTAACCAAGATGATAGTAAATAATGTTTTTAAGAAATTACAAAAAGGGGATAAAAATTACAGTTTTAACCGAATAGTGCCGAAAGACCTTCCATAGCCTGTTCTTCGGTCTTTGCAGATGGTAATTCAGCTTCCTTCTTTCCTTCTGCTGCGCCTCCACCTGATGGTGCGGCTGGTGCAGCAACTGCTACTGGGGCAGCTTTGATTGCTTCCTCAATGTTTACATCGGCTAGTGCAGCTACAAGCGCTTTTACTTGTGCCTCATTTACTTCAGCACCAGAAGCCTTTACAACATTAGCAATATTTGCTTCGCTGATCTCCTTCTTTTGTTTGTGCAAAAGCAATGCAGCGTATACGTATTCCATTGTAAACAAATTTTGCAAGAGGCATAATATAAAACTATGGAGCGTTGAATAAAAAATAAATTAAAAATGCCTTTTTTAGTTTAAGATCTTAAGACCTCTACAGATCGAATACATGTATTTCTTCAATTCTTTATCATAAAGTGTATCCATTCTTTGTTTTAGAAGTCGCTTTGCTTGATCCCTTTCTGTACCAGTAGGTAAAGAGAGTACGTTATTAATCAATTCAGGAATTGATTCTCTAACCCAACCCGAAATAATGTTATGAATATTTTTGTGGATTTTTTCTACTGGATCATTATTTACATCAAATATACCAGTAAAATTATTGTGTTCAACTCTATAGATCAAGGCAAAGATACACTCCTTCGGAGTAGGATTTTTCAGAATCTCAACTGATTGAGGACCTGCTTTTCCTTGTGATACTTTATTCTTTAGACCTACAGGATTTATCACAATTCCATTAACACCAATGTTAGTGTTTTCTACCCCTGTTACAATGCCTACAATGATATCGCTATACTCACCATTGGGCTTGGACGCAAAGACAAAGTCTCCTTCTTTCCAGCCCTTCCTTTGAAACATGAGAAACTTTTCTAATAAATCATATTTAATGTGTTGCTTCAGAATGCTTAATATCAGTCAGAAGAAAAAATTGTGAAATGGACAAAGATCTGATCCTTTCAAAGTTCTCCACTGATCCAGATAGATACTATAAAGTTTCATTATTTGAAAGTGAAGGATTTAGAAGAAAATCATGTAGTAAATGTCGAAGGTTTTTTTGGACTTTAGATGATAACATGAATTTGTGTCCTGATCATATAGAAAATAGTTATTCATTCATTGGAGACCCACCCACAAAAAAGAGATTTGATTATACACAAGCGTGGAAAGAAGTAGAATCTTTCTTTGTAGAGAATAATCACAAATCAGTTGGAAGATATCCAGTAGTTTGCAGATGGCGTGATGACCTTTATTTTACGATTGCATCAATAGTAGATTTTCAGAGAGTAATGGGTTCCAAAGTTGTTTTTGAATTTCCTGCCAATCCGTTAATTGTTCCTCAAACTTGTCTTAGATTCAAAGATATTGAGAATGTCGGAGTAACTGGAAGACATTTTTCTAGTTTTTGCATGATAGGACAACATAGTATACCAAATTCACAGGGATATTGGAAGGATAGATGTGTGGAACTTGATTTTAAACTTCTTACTGACAGATTAGGAATTAATAAAAAGGAAATAGTGTTTGTTGAAGATGTCTGGGCAGGAGGTGGATCTTTTGGTTCATCACTTGAATATTTTGTAAGAGGTTTAGAACTTGGTAATGCAGTATTTACTGAATTCCAAGGAGATTTGAATAACTATACCGTTTTAGATCAAAAGATTATCGACATGGGAGCAGGCCTTGAAAGATTCGCATGGATAACGATGGGAACTCCAACTGCATATGATTGCTGTTTTGGACCCATAACAAACCATATGATAGAAAAAATAGGCATCAATATAGATTCAAGCATAATTTCAAAATATTTCATGGCAGTTGCAAAAGCTCTATCAGAATCAGAAGACATCTCAATAGTCAGAAAAACTGCTGCAAGAATTGCAGGCCTAGATGAAACAAAACAAGACAAGATAATTTCTCCACTTGAAGGCATATACATGATAGCTGATCATTTGAGAACCCTAATTTTTGCAATTTCTGATGGTGCATTGCCAAGTAATGTGGGGGGAGGATACAACTTGAGAATGATTCTAAGAAGAACACTTGCTACAATTGATAGATTTGGCTGGAACTTTGATCTCAATGACTTGATTGATCTACACATAGATTATCTAAAATCAACTTACCCAGAGCTTGAACAAACTCGTAATGATGTTAAGACAATAATTGAGGTAGAAAAGGGTCGTTACAATGAATCTAGAGTCAGAATGAAAAACATGGCAGCCACTCTCAAGACACAAAATAAGAAATTGTCAGTAGATGATCTCATTAGGTTGTATGAGTCAGATGGCATAACTCCGGATTTTCTCAAAGAATATCAGATAATTCCAGAAATTCCTTCAACGTTCTATGAAAGATTAACAGATTTACATCAATCTGAGAAAGCTGAAAAAAAGCAGGAACTGAATTTGGAGGGAATACTCGATACAGAATTGTTATATTACAAAGATGATCCTCATGAATTTGAAGCCAAGGTTCTTCGAGTTATTAATAATAAATTTGTCATTCTAGATAAAACATCATTTTATGCAAGAGGGGGCGGACAAGAGCCAGATCATGGAAAAATTTCTGAATTTAATGTTATAGATGTCACAAAACATGGAAGTGTAGTATTACATGAGATGAGAGATGCCACACCAAAAGAAGGCATAATGGTAAAATGTAAAATAGATTCTACAAGAAGATTTGGAATAACACGTAATCATACAAGTACTCACGTGCTAAACGCGTCTTCTAGAAACATATTGGGTTCATGGATATGGCAGCATTCTGCATTCAAGGATGTAGATTATGCAAGACTTGACATCACTCATCATTCAAATCTTACAGAAGAAGAAATAATGAAGATAGAGGATCTTGCAAACACTACTATAAGAAAAAATATTCCGATATCGATTAATCAGTTTGAAAGAGGCGAAGCTGAACAAGAGTATGGCTTTAGAATTTATCAGGGAGGAGTTGTGCCAGTAAAACTAGTTCGAATTGTCAACATAGAAGGATATGATGTAGAAGCTTGTGGTGGAACTCATGTTAAAAAGACTGGTGAGTTAGGATTAATAAAAATTACAAAAGCTGAGAGAATCCAAGACGGAGTAGTAAGGTTAGAATTTGTTTCTGGCGAGGCCGCACTAAAGTATACTCAAATTCAAGATAGAAAGATTTCACATATAGTAAAATCACTTGGTTCAAGCAAAGAAAAGATGTTAGAATCGTTTGAACATGTAATGAAGGATTCGGATGATGCAAAAAGAAAATTAAAACAATTAATGAAAAGAACTTCAGAATCATCTGCAAAAGAGGCAATTGCAGAGGCAAAGAATATCGGACAGGTTAAACTTTACAGTACAGTTGAAGAAGAACTTGACGAAGAATTTCACATATCTACAGGAGAGATGGCAACTAAGATTGAAAAATCGTTGATCTATTGTGCCTTAATAATAAAAAATGAAACAATCAAGATAATTGCCTTTTGTGGTGCTGAAGCAATTTCAACCAAGAAAGCAGGGGATCTTGTAAAGGATGTATCCAAAGTACTTGGCGGTTCAGGAGGTGGAAGAGATACATTTGGTCAAGGGGGAGGAAAAGATCTATCCAAAATAAAAGATGCACTCCTAACTATTGAGAAATCAATTATTGGAGAAAGATAGTAAAATGGACTGGACTTCACTTGAAGAAAAATGGAGACACAAATGGGAAACCGAGAAATATTTTGAGACCGATCCTAATAATGAAAAAAAATTCTTTGTGACTGTGGCTTATCCATACCCCAATTCTCCACAACATATTGGGCATGGAAGAACATACACACTCGCAGATGTTCATGCTAGATTTATGCGCATGATGGGCTATAACGTATTATTCCCAATGGGGTTTCACTATACAGGAACTCCTATTCTCGGTATGGCTAGAAGGGTTCAAGACAACGACATCAAATTATTAGAAACATTTCGTAGCATATACAAGGTTCCAGATGAAAAGATACGAGAATTTTCAGAGCCAATAAAAATTGCAGATTATTTTCACCATGAAATAAAGGCTGGAATGAAAGAGATGGGATATTCAATAGATTGGAGAAGAGAGTTTACTACAATAGATCCTGTGTATAACAAGTTTATTGAATGGCAATTTGGAAAATTAAAAGAGAAGAATTTGATAATTCAGGGGACTCATCCTGTGGGATGGTGTCCAAAGGATCAGAATCCTGTCTCTCAGCACGATACCCAGGGAGATGTAGAGCCAAGTTTTACAGAATACACAATTATCAAATTCAAGTATGATAAATACGTCATTCCGACTGCGACATTACGACCTGAGACTATTTTCGGAGTAACAAACATCTGGATAAATCCAGAATTTATCTATGAAATTATCCAAGTCAATGATGAAAAATGGATAGTAACCAGCGAGTGTGCAAGAAAGTTAGAATTTCATAATAAAACAATAACAAGATTAGATAAAATATCAGGCAAAGAACTAGTAGGTAAAAAAGTTCAAGTTCCTCAAAGAAATGATTATGTTCTAATTCTACCTGCAAGTTTTGTCAAAAGTGAGAACGGTACAGGTATAGTAATGTCAGTTCCGGCGCACGCTCCTTTTGATTATCAGGCTTTAGAAGATCTGAAAAAAGAATTTACAAAATATCCTAATCTTTCTGAGATTCTAGATATTACTGCTATTCCAATAATTGCAACGGAGGGGTATGGAGAAATTCCTGCTCAAGATGTAATAATTAGACTTCAAATTGAAAATCAGAATAGTCCCAAGTTAGAAGAAGCTACCAAGGAGATTTACTCAAAGGAATTTTACAGTGGAAGATTAAAACAAAATACTGGAAAATTTGTTAACAAGACAGTCTCAGAGGCAAAAGAAGAAGTAAAAAAATGGATGCTGGAAACCGGAAATGCTGATATTTTATACGAACTAAATGAGACGCCCATAAGATGCAGATGTGGTGCAGAATGTGTAGTAAAAATACTCAACAATCAATGGTTTCTTAATTATTCAGATCCAGAATGGAAAATAAAAGTTCATTCATGGATAAATGAGATGAAAATTTTACCAGAAGAAATTAGAAATGAATTCAATAATGTGGTAGATTGGTTACGAGAGCGAGCATGTGCAAGACAACACGGATTAGGGACAAAATTACCATGGGATAAAAACTGGATAATAGAGAGTTTATCAGATTCAGTAATTTACATGGCATATTATACAATAGCAAAATATGTAAACAGCAAAGAAATTACATCAGAAAACACATCAGATATTTTTTTCGATCACATATTTTTGAACAAAGGGAATTCAGAAGAGGTATCGTCTCAATGTAAAATAACACCCAATCTACTGGAGAAGATAAAAAAAGAATTCCAGTATTTTTATCCAGTTAATGCAAGGCATTCAGGCAGAGATCTAGTACCAAATCATCTAACATTTTTCATCTTCAACCACATAGCAATATTTCCAAAGGAATACTGGCCTGAAGAAATTGTAGTCAATGGCTCAGTTCTCATGGATGGAAAAAAGATGTCAAAATCAGAAGGAAACATAATTCCTCTTAGAGATGCCATAAGAATTCATGGTGCAGATTCCATACGACTTGCAATTTTAATTTCGGCAGAGCTATTACAAGATGCAGATTTCAACCAAGAAGCAGTCAGGGGAATAAAGAACAAATTAGAAAGCATGTTAGATGAATGTTCAAAATACAAATCTGTCCCAAATGTCAAACTCGAACAAGAGGATAGATGGATAAAAAGTAAGATTGAACAAATGATTTTCGCGACAACTTCATCAATACAAAAAATGCGATTAAGAGAAGCATTACATTTCATACTCTATGAATTTGAGTCAGATCTTCAATGGTATATGAAACGAGTTACCGCAAAGAAACGTGAAGATTTCTTAGGAATTTTGCATGAAATATTTTCTATAAGAGTAGCAATGATGTCACCTTTTGCACCATACATATCAGAAGAGATGTGGTACAGATTAGGAAATCCAGGCATTGTATCAAAGTCTTCCTGGCCTACATATCATGCTGACAGTATTGATTTTGGTTCAATTCAATCTGAAAATCTACTAAAAAATACTATTGAAGATATCAAAAACATAATCAAGGTCACAAAGATTATTCCTAAGAAAATAACAATTTACACACCAGCGCCATGGAAAGTAAAGGCCTATCAGAAAATTTTATCCAAAGTAGTTGAAGGCGAGGTCAACATAGGGACTCTAATAAAATCACTCATTGCAGACAAGGAAACAGAGGAAATAAAGAAAGATCCAGATTTTGTTAAAAAAACGGTTAATGATATTTTATCAGAATCACAAGAAGAGAGAGAATCAAAAAATAGGATTGGTTTAATTGATGAAAAGAAAATTCTTTCAGAGTTGGATTCACTTGTACAAGCAGAATTTGGAATCACGTCCCAAGTATTTGCAGAATCAGATCAAGACAAATATGATCCAAAAAATAAATCAAGAACAGCTAGACCATACAAACCAGCTATTCTAATAGAATAGCAATTGCCGCATGTTTTTATTAGGTAATTTGTGGTATAATATCGTTTGAAGATTGCTGTAGTTGGAATTGGAGTAGCAGGAGCATATCTCCTTGCAAGATTGAAGAATCAACACGAAGTAGTAGGTTTTGAAAGATCTACTCAAGAGAATCACGATTCTATATGTGCGTGGGGTACATCAAAAGCACCAATGCAAGAATTTTCTCAAAAGGTCGGACTTGATTTTAATGATTATGTAATTCATGATGGAAAGCAGATGTATGTGGATATGGGTTTAGAAAGATTCCAAATTAAACTCAAAGGACTTTGTACATACAACAAGATTGGATTGATAAAAGATATGGCAAAAGGATGCAAGATACATTATGGAGCTGCTCCAAAATTACCAGATCTGGAATCTGAATTTGATATGATTGTTGATTCTACAGGTTTTCATCGAACATATTTACCAAGACTTGAGAAGGATTTTCATCTACCAACTTTTCAATACAAAGTTGAATACGAAGATAAGGTACCATTTGACGATTTTTATCTTAGACCATTTTCTTCCATCAGTGGATATTTTTGGTATTTCCCACTAGGTGATAAAATTGCCCACATTGGGGCTGGAGATAAAAATAGAAATCACATTGTTGAAACTAATGCATTCTTAAAAAAATATGGAGGCAAAGTCCTAAAGACCGTTGGAAGACCGATACGTCTTGCTACCCCTAATCTTTGTGAACCATTCTATCATGGAAAGGTGGTGGGAGTTGGAGAATCGATAGGAACAGTTTATCCATTATTGGGCGAGGGGATAATTCCAAGTATGACTTGTGCTGATATTTTTGTTGAAACATTAGGAAATAATGAGAGATATAGACAAATGGTACTTGAAAAATTTGCCATTTATTCCAAGGTATTATCTTTTGTAAGAAATAAAATGGAAAGTAAGTTTGGAGTAATGAAGAATTTTTTCGACATGTTATCCATTTACAGATATATGAAGAAAAACGAGAGCAGATTTGGAATGGAGATTAAGATGACAGATATGATGAAAGTAGCAAAAGCTTAGAATCACATACTTACATAACCGAAATTTTCTCTTGTTGTTCTATTTGAGTTCATAGTATAATCATAGATCATTTTAGAATATTCAAGTAAAACTTGTTTCATTTCATCATGAGATTTTGCGAAATAAAATCCAGGGCAGTCTCCTGTGAATTGAAATGTAGCATGTACTCTGGCTTTTCCCTTTTCATTTTCAAGCCATGATGAGAACGGGTAAAGATAACATACTCCCGGCCTAGATGGATGAAGTCCACAATAGCCTTTTTCATCAAGAAATCTACATCGGATATAAGTTCCATCTTCTGACTCTTTTTCATCTTCTTTACGTTTTAGATTTATCATGGTCATCACCACAGAATTTCCTTCGGGGCCTTTTTCTTCCCAAGTAGAGATATTGGTCTCTTTTTTTATAAAATCAGAAACTTTATCGTACTTTAGATTTTTACTTATTGTTATTAGATCATTACTTGTAAGTGGGAGTCTTCCTTGTCTATTACAACAATTATGGCAGTCAGGCCAGTAGCATTTCCACAATACATATCCATTTTCATCTCTAAGATATGGAATATGAAAAATTACATCATTTACTTTAACCTGAAAATCTGCAACGTCTGTTTTTTTACCCAGAATAAAATCCAGAATGATAGGTTCAATTTTCCAGTTTTTAGATAATAGCTCTAATGCCTCTTCTATTTTTGATACCATCAACTAATAAATGGAGATCAGAACTTTTTGAACGTTATCAATGCTAGAAGAGAAAGGAAAGTATGCATCTGCTACTCAAAACCGAAGATTTGTCTGGGAAAAAGTCATGTGGCCATTAATTTTGGAATTAAACACCAATATCTTTACCACTCAACAGTACAAGAAAAGACGTGATCAAGTCTGTCAGGAATTGAACATTCCATCATCTCGAATTGCAGGAGGTTTTGTTTCGCTTTTGTTAAAAGGAATTTTATACAAAGAAAATAAGATCTATTCCATTCATTATAGATTAATTCCTTACATGAGACTTGGAGCAAATTGTGATTATTCCACTGCGGTCCGTGAGGCAAGTACAAAATAATATATTCTCAAGAAATACCAGTCGTCTCGGTAGCCCGATAGTCTAGCGGTCAAACAATTTTGGATCAGGGATCTCAGGCTCTGGATCTTACGAGAGGACACCTGGGGACGGCAGTTCGAATCTGCCTCGGGCTATCTATTATTTTTTAAAAAACGTGGTCTCTATCTAGAGGCCATTGCAATTCTTTCTAATTCGTTCTTCTTTTTAACAGAAGGAGCATTCATGTCATTTCCAGAGGCAAGTATCAAATGTTCTGCAAGATTTTCCTCTACTGCTTTTGGATTAGAAAATGATGCATCTCTAACACCTTCTGCTATGAATCTTAATGCTAGATCAACTCTTCTTAGCGGAGCAACGTCTACTGAAACATGATAAACGGTTCCACCGTAAACTATTCTGGTTGTATCTTCATTTGGCGCAGAATGTTCTACTGCCCTTATCAAAACTTCAACTGGATTTTTTCCAGTCTTTAGATGTATTATATCAAATGCTGCCTTTACTGTATTGATTGCACGAATTTTCTTTCCGCCCATCCTACCAGTGTTTTTTGCATATTTCTTTCCAAAGTGAGATAGTTTGTTAATTAGTCGTTCAGTAATGTTAACGTCAGATTTATTGAATCGTTTAAGCGCTGATCTACCAAAAGTTAGAGGCATTATTCCTTGTTTAAGAGATATCACATTTTTCAAACCAGGATCTTTAATATCAATATTAGAGATATCCCACTTTCTAAAAAGTAAAAGATTCTGTGTTTCTGCCATTTTTTATCTCCTAGGTTTCTCTTTCTTTCCGTAAACAAGTTCTTTAAGTGAAGTTCCATTTACCTTGAAGACTTTCCAACGCACACCAGGAATATCCCCAAGCGCTCCTCCCATGGATGCACCCATACCTTCTACATGTACTTCGTCGTGCTCATCAACAAAATTAAGTGCGCCGTCTCTAGGAAGGAAAGCAGTAACTGTTTTACCATTCTTTATGAGTTGAACTCTAACACATTTTCTTACTGCAGAGTTTGGCTGCTTTGCTTCTATTCCAACTTTTTCTAAAACTATACCGCGAGCTTGTGGTGCGCCTCCAAGTGGACTAGCCTTCTTATCAAGACCTAATTCTCTTCTCTTGTAAGTACCTATAGACCATTTTTGGCGTTTTCTTTTATCCTTTAGAACTCTTCCTGCAAATAGACCTAGTGGTGATTTTGCCATACCATTTACTCCATTATTTTCTCCGGACTTTGAATAAGCACGCTAGAAATTTGAAAGTATCTCTTGGCTAATAGTCTTGCTTTTTCGGCATTGCGACCTTCTCTGCCAACTACAATTCCTTTCTTCTTTGCATCAACTAGAATGATTGCTTGAAGTGAACCGTCCAATCTTTTGTTTATTTTTACTTCAGAAACTAGCTTTGGATTTAGCATATTCTTAAGAAATTCAGCTGGATCTTCAGAATATTCTACAAGTTCAACATTTCTTTTTACCACATTCTGTAAATTCTTTATCGTAGAACCACCTTTACCAATAGCTAACCCCATTTTACCTTGATTTACTACAAATATGACTCGGTCTTGTTTTTCATCTTCAATACAATCTCTTGCAGTAGCTCCAGTCACATTCTGAAAAAGTGACATTAGTTTTATTTGATCTGTTGTTAGTTTGATTGTTTCCGTCATGCCTTTTTTAAACTCGATCTCTTTGTGGGACATTTAAATCTTGATAGAAAACATGAGGGGAAAATGACATTGGATTATTTCTTCTCTATTTCAAGTTCTTTTGTGATTGCTTTTAGATTAGTATCGCTCAAAGTCTTAAGCGATAGTGCAGAAATTCGGAACTGTGCTCCACATAGTCTTCCAAGTTCAACTGAAGATCCATTATAGTTTAAAGTTGGAACCTTTGCATTTTTAGCTGCCTCTTGTATTTTTTCAAGTATCTCTTCTGAAACTGAATGTGATAAAACAATAAGCTTTGAATTTTTAATTGTACTAATTGCTTCTTTAGTACCAAAATAGCATTTGTCATCCTCAATTGCATCCTTGATTACTTTTTCTAATAGTTTAACCATCTTGAACCACTCTCATGTATAGATCAACTGTTCCTGTACCTATTGGAATATTTGCACCCACTATAACATTTTCTGTTACTCCTTTGAGTTCTTCAACTTCTCCTGCTAGTGCAGCTTCTGCAATTGTTGGAACGGTAATTTCAAATGCAGCTCTTGCAAGTACACTTGTCTTTGTTCCAGCTATTCCGTGTCTTCCAATTTGTTGTAGGTATCCTCTAGAACACATCAAATCAGACACTAACATAAGATATCTCACATCAACTTCTAGACCTTGATCAGATAGTGTGGAATTTAATTCATTTATCAATGAATTTCGTGCAGCCTCTATGCCCAAGCTACCTGCTATTTCAAATATATTATTAGTTCTGATATTTTTCTTATCTATGCCATCTATTTCCCATACCTTTGCTATGTTTGAGCCAGAAGTTTGTATAACCCATTCTTCTCCTTGTTGTACGATTGTTACTCGTTCTACATCAGTAACACCTTTAACAGTAGTTGAAAGTATTTTGTTTCTCATTGCAAGAACAGTCTGAGTATCAGATTCTTCTGGCAGAGTCAAGGTAATGGAATTTCCACTTGGTTCAATCTCGAATTTTTTCTTGGAAGATTGTAATGCATCTACCACATTCTCAATTGTACATGCTCTTTCTCTTAGCTTATCTTGATTAAGATTGAGCTTAATCTTTGTAGAATAATCTGTTTCAGTACTAGAGATCAATGCACTAATTTTGGTGTGTAGAATTTCTCTGGCTACTTTGATTGCTTTTTCTTTTGATTTTTTGTAATTTTCTTCCAGATAGATATCCATTGTTGGTGTTACTGGTTTCTTTCTTGCATCTACAAGTTCAATCAATCTTGGTAGTCCAAGAGTTACGTTTCTTTCTCTGATACCAGCAAAGTGGAATGTCCTAAGTGTCATCTGAGTACCCGGTTCACCTATTGATTGGGCTGTCACTACACCTACTGCTTGACCAGGTTCAACTTTTGCATTATCATAAAGTTCTAATGCTTTTTTACAGACTTTATCAACACCTTCTCTGCTAAGTTTTGATTCTAGTAAAGCTTCAAGTACAGTTTTTGATAAACGTGGGTTGAATGTCTTTGCATATTTTTTAACTAGTTCTGTAATTTCTTCCTTGGTAGATTTCTTTCCTGAATCAATGATGCTTTCAGATTCTATCAATCTAGCAATTCTAAATGCCTCACCATGATCACTTTTTGCTACATCTATTCCATCTTCACCATAAAGGAATTGTATTATGTGACCATGAGGATCTCGTACTGTTCCATCGTATTCTAGTTTGAGATGTTCAAGTGCATTGATGAGTCTTCTTTGCATGTAACCACTTTGCTGTGTTCTAACTGCAGTATCGACAAGACCTTCTCTTCCTCCCATAGCATGGAAGAAAAATTCCAAAGTAGACAATCCTTCTCTATAATTGGATTTTACAAATCCTTTACCGTCTGGATTGGCATCATTTTCTTTGAAGTGTGGTAATGCTCTGTTACTATAACCTTTGAGAATTCTTCTACCTCTAATGGATTGTTGACCTAGTGCACCTGCCATCTGACCAATGTTTAATGAAGAACCTCTAGCACCAGTTGTTGCCATTATTCTTCCTGCATTGGTTTCATCAAAAGATTTGTCTGCCGAGTTTCCAGCTTTATCTCTTGCTTTTGAAAGCTCATTTACGATTTGAGCCTCTAATGCTTCATCAGCGGAAAGACCTCTGCTGAGTTGTAGAGTACCTTTCTTTGCTTGAGATATGAGATCATATACTTTGTCATATGATTCTTGAATATTTTCAAGAATTCCATCTTTTGTCTTTGTTGCAAGTTCAAGATCAGCATAACCATAACTAAATCCGTATCCAGTGATGAATTGTTTTAGTACAATCAAGATAGAATTAAGGAAATTCTTTGCCTCCTCATATCCATAATCTTTTGTAATTCTATGTAGAACACTATCAGGTTCTTCTGCACCAATTGATGCTTTGTCAATTACACCACTTACCAGTTGACCATTTTTAATTACAACATCTTTTACAGGACCCTTTGTTCCTTTAGACCATTTTGAAGTTATAACATAATTGAAGTCCTTTGGTAAGAAAAGCGAAAAGAGTTGTTTACCACTATAAAGTGAACCGCCTTTTGCTTTAACTGCCGGATCTGGGAATGTTCCTGTGTAACCACCCAACATTGCAAGATTTGCAAATTCTTGTGGTGTTAAAGTGGTGTCATCCTTTGTAAGCAAATATGCTCCAGTGATAAAGTCACGTAATGCTCCAATTATAGGACCTCCATATCTTGGAGAAATTAATTGGTCTTGTACACGCATTAAGAGTATAGCTTCTGCTCTTGCTTCTTCGCTCTGAGGTACGTGAAGATTCATCTCATCCCCATCAAAGTCGGCGTTGTAAGGAGGACATACTGATGGATGTAATCTAAAGGTCTTACCAGGTAATACTCTAACATAATGACCCATAATTGACATTTGGTGCAATGATGGTTGTCTGTTAAACATTACAATATCACCATCAGACAGGTGTCTTTCTACAAGATACCCAATCTCAATATTATTTGCAATGGTTTCTCTATCTTCAACGAAGTCAAGTCTGATTTTCACGCCATCAGGTCTTACAATATAATTAGCTCCTGGGAATTTGCTTGGTCCGTTTATGACAAGTTTTTTCAGTCTTTCAATGTTCCATTCAGTTACAACTTCTGGAATTGTTAGTTTAGTTGCGACTGCTTCTGGTACTCCTACTTCAGAGATTTCCAGGTTTGGATCAGGTGAGATAACAGTCCTACTTGAAAAGTCAACTCTTTTTCCGGATAATGAACCTCTGAATCTTCCTTCTTTTCCTTTTAATCTTTGAGTGAGGGTTTTGAGAGGTCTTCCTGATCTGTGATGAGCTTGTGGAATTCCTGATACTTCATTATCAAAGTAAGTTGTAACATGATATTGTAAAAGATCAACCAAGTCTTGTACGATAAGTGGGGGTGTTCCAGCTTCTTTACTTTCTTTGAGTCTTTGATTAACTCTGATGATATCTACGAGTTTGTGAGTTAAATCATCTTCAGATCTAATTCCTGTCTCTAGAATAATTGATGGTCTTACCGTGACTGGAGGAACTGGAAGAACTTGTAAAATAAACCATTCTGGTCTTGCAGTTGTAGGATCATATCCCAATAATTTAAGATCCTCATCAATCATGTGAGAGAATCTTTCTCTGATTGTAATTGGAAGTAATCTGTTTTCACCAAGCTCAGTTCTTTCTATGAAGATGGTTGGTTTTGTAAATATCATTTCATACTGTGATTTACCACAATGAGGACATGTTTTTTCTTTCTTGGCTCTTTCAATTATTTCAGTTGGAATATGTTTAATTGAGATTACAGTATAAGCTGCTTCCTTTTTCATAATTTGATGATATTCTTCTAATTCTTCTTGAGGAAGTTTTAGTCTAGCACATGATCTACATGTTGTGATTAAAAGTTTGTAGATGTTGTCTATGAATGCAATATGTAAAACAGGTTCAGCAAGTTCAATGTGACCAAAGTGACCTGGACATCTTGCAGCTGTATTACCACAAGTAAGACATTTCTGTCCTGGCTCAAGTGTACCAAGTCTTCCGTCCATTAACCCTCCCTGAACTGACATTCCATCTTCATCATAGGTTTCAGGTGCAGTAATTTCTGCAACAGAATATTTCCTAATCTCTGTTGGAGACCATACAGAGAATTTTATTCCGTCAATTACTTTTATTGTCTCAAGTGCCATTATACTCTCTCCTTTATCAAAAGTCGTGGTGCGATATCTAGACTCATCATTTCTTGTAGAAGTAGTTTAAATGCATAAGCAACAGAGATTGATGTAACTTTTCCTTTATCTCCACAGACTCTACATACGAATCTTCTTTGTTTGATATCATAATAGGAAACCAATCCACATCTTTCACAAATATAGATATCCGCTTTATCGGATTCATCAAGTAATCTATCTTTTAACATCATAGATGCACCATATGCAATAAGACAGTCTCGTTCCATTTCACCAAATCTCAAACCACCACCTCTTGCACGTCCTTCGGTTGGTTGTTTTGTTAACATTTGCACTTGACCTCTTGCTCTTGCATGAATTTTGTCTGCAACCATGTGGTGAAGTTTTTGGTAATATACAACTCCAATGAAAACATCTACTGCAAATGGCTTTCCGGTTCGTCCATCATACATTACTTCTTTTCCAGAATACTTGAATCCATTTTGTTCTAAAACTCCTTTTACATCTTCAAGTTTTTCTCCAACAAAAGCAGAGCCATCCATTTTGCTTCCACGTAATGCTGCAGCTTTTCCTGTTACAGATTCTAGAAACATTCCAACTGTCATTCTTGATGGGAAAGCATGTGGGTTAATCATAACATCTGGAACAACTCCATCTGCAGTATATGGAAGATCTTCGTGATTGACAAGTAATCCCACTACACCCTTCTGACCATGTCTTGATGCAAATTTATCACCAATTTCTGGAATTCTAAGATCTCTTACTCTAATCTTGTACATTCTACCTCCGTCATGTGATTGGGTCATGACAACCGTGTCAACTACTCCATTTTCAGATGGTCTGACTCCGATTGATGTATCTCTTCTATATGGTCCCTTTACTTCAAATTCTCTATACTCTTCCATGAATCTTGGTGGGCTTGTTTTTCCAATTAGAATATCTCCACCCTGTACTGTTGATTCGGTTGCAATCACACCATCTTCTTCTAATAATCTATATGCCTTATCTCCTCTAAATCCACGAATATTTCCTTCTGCAGTTGGAATCTCGAAATTATCTCTCATACCTCCAGGATATTGCTTTGCTTCAGCCTCATAGATTCTGTAGAAGAATGTCCTACCAAGTCCTCTATCAATTGAAGATTTACTTAGGACAATAGCATCTTCAATGTTATAACCGTCAAATGGTAATACTGCAACAACACAATTCTGACCAGCAGGTCTGTCCTCAAGTCCTAAAAGACCCATTGCTTTGGTATTAACAATTGGAGTCTGTGGATAAAGCATAAGGTGTTGTCTGACATATGTACTTGCATTCATAAGTGGAGTTGAGAAACCTAGGCTTTGTTTTGCCATTGCGGACTCGTATGTATTTCTTGGAGATTGGTTATGTTCAGGATATGGAATTATTGATGCGCCAGCACCTAGAATTGCAGATGGGAATACTTCCATGTGAGTGTGTTTCTTGATATCAGTTTCATCAATTGCAATGTAAGAGTTTTCTTCTTCATTAGCATCTACCAATTCAATTATTCCCATATGCAACAAATCTGTCCATGAAAGGAATTTCTTACTGACTTTATCGATTAATTCTTGTGTCAAGAGAATTTTATTATCTTTAATTACAATTAGAGGACGTAATACTCTTCCAGCATTACAGTTGACATAGAGTCTTTTTGTTGATCCTTCAAAACTAGATTGATATAAGAAAATTCCAACGTGTGGATGAATCTTGAAATTTCTTCGGAGGTCTCTTAACGAGTCAACAAGCTTCTGTCCGTCTTTAAAGTACCCAATTAATCTACCATCAACAAAAACTCTAGTTCCCTCTTTTTTCAATTCATCTTTTGCATCAGAGACATAGGTTACACCCAAATCGTAGAGTTTCTCAATTATATCCTCAGATGGAACATTAACAGAAATTATTGCTGACAAAGCCAAGTTCTTTACTAGTCCACAATTTGAACCCTCAGGAGTTTCACTTGGACATATTCTACCAAAGTGTGTAGCATGAAGATCTCTTGCTTCAAAATTAGGCTGACTTCTGCTCAAAGGTGATTGAATTCTTCTAAGATGACTAATAGTTGAAAGATAGTTAGTTCTATCAAGAAGTTGAGTTACACCAACTCTACCTCTACCCCAATTTCCAGTTGCAATAGCATTATTCATTTTATCAGTAACAATTCCAGGTCTAACAGCAGCCGCTACTGCATTGATGCCTCTCTTCTGTCCTGATCTTTCTAGTTGATATTTCATGTCACGAACCAAGTTTCTAAATGCTGTTCTGAAAAGATCAGCAAGCATTTGACCTGCAAATTTTATCACTTTATTTCCATAATGATCTTTATCGTCAGGTGAGATCCATCCCAACTTTAATTCAATTAATTTGCATGTAGCTTCGCCTAGAAAGAGTGCTTTTTCTTTTCTGTTATCAGGATGTTTACCAAGATGTGGGAGAAGACCCCAGTCAAGTAATGTCTCAGCTCTCTTAATTTGGAACTCTTCAAGCATACCAGGTGCAATTCTCTTACTAATGTAGACAATTGCATCTTTTGCAGTTGGTACATCACCTGATTTTTCAAACGAGCCTTCAAGCTCATCTTGAATGTTATCTACTAGAGATACAGAAGCAGCAATTTCTCTGTCAGACTCAAGACCCAATGCTCGCATTAAAGTAACTACAGGAATATCGACAGGTGAGCCAGGAATTTTTGCAACAATAAGACCATCATTTTTCATTATTAATTCTAGTTTTGCACGATAACCAACTATAGAAGAATAGACCTTGGCTTTGAAAACAGTATTACCACCAACAGTTTCTTTGTCTACAATAATTTTGTTGTAAGAGAGATCTTCTAGTCCTACTATAACTCGCTCGGACCCATTTATGATAAAGTAGCCACCAGGATCGTTTGGATCTTCACCATGTTCTACAAGTTTTTGTTCAGAAAGATTATGCAATATGCATGCATTAGATCTTACCATCACTGGCATATCTCCGATGTGAATGTATCTTGATTCAAGAATTTTTCCGTCTTCTACAACACTTGCTTCAAGCATTATAGGAGAAGCATATGTGACATTTCTTAATCGTGCTTCCATGGGCGCAATATGAGTGATTGATCCATCCAGTTCCATCATACGTGGTTGTTGAAGTTTTACTTTACCAAGCTGAATTTTATACGGATATTCAGCACTTTCAATTTCAATATGTCCGACTTCGTCTATAATACTTTGAAGTCCCCTTTCAAGAAATTCATCATACGAGTTAAGATGTTGTCTTGCAATTCCCTCTCTCTTTAGAATATCTTGAACAATAGGCCAGCGTTTATTTGAAATATTTACCATTATTCTTCCACCACGTACCTATAGTAGAGACTCTCACCAGCAGTAGGACTCTTTCTTGTAATTTTTATCATATCACCTGGCTTTACTCCTAAACCTCTGATAGCTGGATCACTTACAAAGATTAGCGGCATTTCAGTAGGCTTTGTATGATATTTTTCAATAACTTTCATTGCTTCATCTTTATTGATTATCTCATGTTTTGGGACATAGATATGATCTGGAATGAGTATTTTCTCTTTTTTACTTATCATGGTTAAAATCTCCTTTCAACATTAGCTGTAAACGCATAACTAATCCACAAACTAAGGTGAATCCACCGAGAGGTTAATATATATCTAATCGGAAGCGTGCCAAATTTAGTACCTTTTGTCAATAATTTTTTCCGCAACTTTAAATAGCAAAAATAATCATTTCCAACCAGGATGAGTACTCGCTTTAAAGGATTTGCGTTACTTGCAATTCTGCTTTGCGCTATAGGAGTAATGCCCGTTTTTGCTTCTCCATACGCTTTAGGGAATCCAGCAGTCACGTCAAATTCTACAACTGCTACATCTGGAAATACAAATCCATCAAATACAATGTACAGTTCTTCGTCAGGGGCAATAATCGTAACAACTGACAAGACTTCATACAATGATGGTGACATGATTACAATATCAGGAAGTACACAAGATTACATTACTGATACAGCAATCACTGTCAAAATCATGAGTCCAATAGGAAACATTGTCAAATTTGACCAAATTGCTCTAGGATCTGATAGAACCTATTCAACATCTGAAAAGGCAGCAGGCCCATTATGGAAAGAAGCAGGTACATATCAGGTATTTGTGCAATTTGGAAGCAAGGATAGAACAGCTCAAACAACCTTCCAATTCACCGGTTCTGGTGGTGGACAGACACAAGCTGGAAATACTATGAAAGTTGACGGTACAGACCTTTCTGTGCAATATAGCATAACCAATGGCAAAGTCCTTGGCATAAAGGCTGACGTACAATCAAAGTCACTGATTGTATCAATACAGACCACTGGAGATGGAGTATTAACAGTAACACTCCCAAGAGGGCTAATTGATGCACAGGTAAATGGCCAAGATGATCACTTCTATGTATTAAACGACGGTCAAGAAGCTGATTTCCAAGAGACTAGCAAGACAACAACCGACAGAACTCTATCAATTCCATTTACTGATGGAACTCAGGAAATAGAGATAATCGGTACACAGATAATTCCAGAGTTTGGACCAATCGCAGCCCTAGTACTTGCAATTGCAATCATATCAATAATTGCAGTTTCAGCAAAGACTGGACTAAGATTTATGCCAAAATACTAGAACTCTCTACTTTTTCATTTTTTAAGGCTCTGTTACCTTGATGGGTTATCGGGGGCACTGTTTACTGTCGGGACATGCAATTTTTGCATGTTTTCTCGTAATTGCTTCACTCATTCACCACTGATCAGCTTTCCACTGTCTATACCAATAGTAGAGGTAACGGTCTAAAATGGTTAGACCTAATGCACTCGCTGAAAAGATAAGCCACCAGAACAAAATTCCACCAGTTACATCCTGTATTTGCAAATATTTTACAAAACCAATGGATAAAGCTAGAGAACCAAAAATCTTAGAACCATACCAAAATTTCCAAAATTGGAAGCCTGAAAACTGTCGCAATATAATGCCAAAAACTGAGTATAAAATCAATAAAATAGTCAAGTTTGTAGAAATTTCTAAAGTAAACAAAATCACAAACACTGTCAAACAGTTTAGAAGAATTGTAGGTCTACTCACGAAGTGTGGTTCTCTAGTAATTCCAAACCAAATCGTTACTCCAGCGAGTATCATTTCTGCAATAACAGGATCTAAAAGAGGCACTCCATGATCAAGGTAGTATCTGCGTTAAAACACTTTGATCTATGGCTAGAAAGACGTACAATAGACATCGCCTATAAAATCAATAAAGAAATTATAAAAATGCCAGATGAAGATAATTTCAAAACATTTCTAACTGAAAAAAGTTATTCTAAAGAGAGTTTTGAGTATATTTTTCTAAAATTTGGAAGGAAGTTTCAGAGGGCGAGCTTGTAATGGATTCTGTAACGGATTATTTTCTACAACTTGGTATAATGGCTATTTTACTAAGCTTTTCAGGGTTTGTAACGGGGAGGTATCTTTTTCCACATAATCGCAAAAATAATGAGCATAATGCCAACTCCGATAAGACCTGTACCTGTGGGGGCAAAAGATGATCTCAATTTCTCTACTACTTGATTGCTTGGAACATCCTGAGGTAAATTTTGTATTGAATTGGAAAACAAGAGTACACCAAGAGCAAAAAGTCCAATTCCAGCAATCGTCATCAGTATTCTCTTCTGTCTATCGTCTAACATCTTCTGTTTTCATTCCTTGCCAAGTCTTAAACAGATCATTTTCTCCATGTCCCGACTGGAAACACGGAGAATTATGTACCAAGAAGGTAACAGAGCCTTTTTTAAATATACATAAATATCCATTCTGCTTAATCGCAAATAAGATGAGTACTCATAAAGAATATGCGTTGATCGCAATTCTTGCTACGGCAGCTATAGTAGGTGTAGTTCCTGCTTTTGCATCGGACAACCCCTACAAGTCCTGCCCCGACTGTAATGACCAACAAAGCAACATTCAACAGATACCACCACTAGCAATTACTGTGACAACTGACAAACCAGTTTATGATCACAATTCGCAAATTATGATCAGTGGTCATGTTGCAAATCCATATCCAGGACAAGATGTGACGGTCAAAATAACTAGTCCATCTGGTAACACAGTATCAGTATCTCAACTAGCTCTTGATAACAATGGAGACTTTACTAAAACAGTAAGTACCGTTGGCAATCTATGGTTTGAGAATGGATCATACACAGTAGGCGTACAGCAAGGAGGCGAACAAGGAAGAGTCAATTCAGCTTTATTCCAACTCGCAGGTGAAGCACCAGTAATTCCAGAATTTGGACCAATCGCAGCCCTAGTACTTGCAATTGCAATCATATCAATAATTGCAGTTTCAGCAAAGACTGGACTAAGATTAATGCCAAAATACTAGAACTCTCTACTTTTTCATTTTTTAAGAAACTCTTACCATATGAGAACATTAACAAATGGTTCAAACAAATCCAGAATCCAATAACTGCCGACTAGGATTTAGCATGCAAGTATGATGTCAGAGTTCGTAGAACCATGAAGTATGGTAAATGTAATCACATACATCAAGATATCATTCAACAATAAATCAAAATATGGTTACATCAAAGCATGTCGTAAAAAGAAATAGCAAATGAGATCAATTACAACCGAATAAGATTTAGAACTTCAAACATATCACAGAAATAAAATATAAGAAAATCACATAATTAAAAAATTATGGCCATAATCCAAAGTGTAAATCAAGTCAAGATGAAAAGAAGGTTCATTTGAAAAGATGAGTTTTGCTATTTTAAATTAACAAATATAATTTATGTACGATCGGTAAGATGAATAACAGTCTTGACTAGATAATAGAATTTTTTTTAAATATACATAAATAGTCTTGCTTCTTAATCGCAAATAAGATGAGTACTCATAAAGAATATGCGTTGATCGCAATTCTTGCTACGGCAGCTGTAGTAGGCATTATGCCAGTATTTGCTTTAACAACAGCAGATACGTCAAATACGAATGTTGGTGTTGGAGTTCATGATCAGTCAATTACTGCATCACCATTGGATTCAACAACAAGTTCAAGCCAAAACAGCCCTGGTGCTGGGTCTCAACAAATCCTGCCAATCGCAGTGTCAACCGACAAAGATGTTTATGACAAAAAGTCAATAGTAATTGTTACAGGACATGTCCAAAATTCAATAGCAGGACAGGCTGTCACAATGAAAGTTTCTGATCCAACAGGAAAAATTGTACAAGTAAATCAGCTAACATTGGACAACAATGGCAACTTCCAAGATAAAATCAACACTTCAAGTCCACTATGGTCTTTAGGTGGAACGTATACCATTTCTGTTCAAGCAGGAGCTCAACAAGGATTACTTTCAACAACAACACAATTTTCACTTCCTGGTGGTGGAGGAGAGACAAGTTGTACACCACAGCAGCTTTCAGCTACAGTAGGTAGCGAGTTGTACTGTATTGATTACAGTATTGATGGAGGAACAGTTTCTGGAGTAACATTGAACACTGCATCTAAGACCCTTGCTGTTCAAATACAAGCAGATAATGAAGGTCAGATCACTCTTAACATTCCAAGATCAGTACTCGATGCAAAAAGTAGTACAACCGACAGCGTCTTTGCAGTCACAATAGATGGTGAAGAAGTACAACAGTTCACAGAGTCATCCACTGACGACACAAGGAATATCATAATTCCATTCCAAGCAGGATCTGAGAAGATTGAGATAATCGGTACACAAATAGTTCCAGAGTTTGGACCAATCGCAGCCCTAGTACTTGCAATTGCAATCATATCAATAATTGCAGTTTCAGCAAAGACTGGACTAAGATTTATGCCAAAATACTAGAACGCTCTACTTTTTCATTTTTTATTATTAACATAGTAAAGGAAATATACAACTAAAAAGCAAGTCCGATATGCGCTATTTACCAATTTTCATGATATTATTTTTCTTAAGCTCAGCACTATCAATTCCCATTTTGGCACAAACACAATCTCCTGCCACAGAGGCATCAATTACAACAACTACTGATAAATCATCATACACATTAGGCGATACAATCGTAATCTCAGGTCAGGTAAAATCAGTAGTTCCTGGAAATCAGCTAACCGTAGAGATTCTTGATCCAAACAATAATCTTGTCAATGTAGCACAGATCGACGTTTCACAGGATGGTAAGTATACAGATTCCATACCAGCTGTGGGAGCATTATGGAAATCAAATGGGGTATACACAGTCAAAGTCCTATATGCGTCCAATGTAACACAGCAGACTAGTTTCACATTCCAAAGTACGCCCACCATCATAAGCAGTGTATTTCAGCTCAAAGATCCTAGTAGTCAACAGACTTTCAACGTAAATTACACCATAAGTGGGGGCACTATGAAAACCATGACGATAGACGCCCAGAGTTTGTCTGTAATTGCATCAATAAATTCCACCAGCGATGGGACCATTACACTACAATTACCGAGAGCCTTGATTGACGCAAAGACAAATTCAGGCCAAGATGATGCGTTCATAATACTCATAGATGGTGCCGAAGTCAAACCACAAAGTGAATCTTCAGACAATAATTTTAGAAACATAATTGTTCAGTTCTTGAAAGGCGATCAGGATATAGAAATAATCGGTACACAAATAGTTCCAGAGTTTGGACCAATCGCAGCCCTAGTACTTGCAATTGCAATCATATCAATAATTGCAGTTTCAGCAAAGACTGGACTAAGATTTATGCCAAAATACTAGAACTAGAAGTCAAATTTTCTTTTATCAATACATAAATACTCAAGATCCTTGATTATTTGCTAGTAGGCATGAGAAGTTCAAGCATTTTGATTGCAGTTTTAGTAATAACAATAGCATTTTCTATACCAGTTATCACTCCGATTTTTGCACAAGTGGGAGGACCACTTAATCCAAATGCAAATGTAACAACAGCATACAAATTATTACATAAGAATGGAACTATTAGTTTATCCACTATATCGCCATTAAGTATCAAGACAGATTTGCCATCATACAATCAGGGAGATTCTATAATTATGTCAGGCCATGTAAGAGACATAGTAAATGGAACAGCTGTTACACTTCGAGTTTTCAATCCATTACCAAATCTAATTACAGTTGCTCAATTAACCCCGGCTTCAGATGGCAGCTTTACCAAAACTTTTCTAGCTACCGGCCCACTATGGAAGGATGCTGGGAATTATACTCTAATTGCACAATATGGTAAATACACACAAGCTAACGCAACATTCCACTATTCTGGTGGTACTGGAACAAGTGAAATAACACCAGCAATCACTGGAACTTATCCATTACAATCAGGAGGTCAGATTTACCAGATTCCATACATTATCAAAGGAGCTACTGTTAAGAGCATGGATATTTTTGCAGACAAGTACACCCTTGAGATTACGTTAAATGCTGCCACAGCAGATGGTTCCATAACAGTTACGCTACCACGTAGTATGATAGATGCAAAGGTACCACCACCACCAAATCCTGACGCAAATTTGACAGGAGCTAAAGTAAATACATCTGAGCTAGAAGATGACAAATTCATAGTAGCAGTAGGGGATAAAGTAGTTACATTCACTGAGACTAAGAACCAAAATGTCAGAATACTTAGCATTCCACTACATACAGGAGATTCCAAGGTTGACATTGTTGGAACGGTAATAGTTCCAGAGTTTGGACCAATCGCAGCCCTAGTACTTGCAATTGCAATCATATCAATAATTGCAGTTTCAGCAAAGACTGGACTAAGATTTATGCCAAGATATTAGACAAAATAACTTTTTTAAAAAAAGATTTCAAAATCACACATATAATGTGAAGAGCAATTATCACATTTGCTTACTTTTATAAATTGAATATCATAGATTATTATACATGAATAATCAAGTACACATATTGGATTTCGAGTTTGAAGAGTTTGATTCTCCTGAAGACATATTTATTGCAATGTCTACTATGGCCCCACCAATGAAAAACGTTTTGCCAATAAACTCGTACAAGGGATACATTTTTTCCATAATTCCCTTAACTCCAGCTTCTGGAAATTCCTATTTGATGATATATACAAAAGGAAAACTTGATGGGAAATTGTTAGAGTTTGACATGAATTTAAAAAAATTCAAAAGTGTTGAAGCTGCAGAAAGATCAGACAAGATCTATTTCGTTGTTTTAACCCCTAAATCAAATACTATTGCAGATGCCGCAATTAGAACATTAGAGAAAAAATCTACCTAGTATAAGAAGGGGCGTTTACAGATCTACTTCTTGCGTATTTTTCCATTATATCTTCTGGAAGTTTACCATTGAAGAGATCTTTAGACAAGCCGCGCAGATATCTCATAATTGCCCAAGTTCCGACTTTTATCATACCATACATAGCAAGTTTCATAGGCGGACCAAATGTCTTGTTTCGGATTATAATAGGAATAATATCGTTAATGACTCTAAGATTATGCTCCCAAGATTTCCAGAATAGTGTAAATTGTGCTTCGTTAAGGTTACCAAAATGCATTGAGTTCTTTTCACTAAAGTCTTGATACAATAATGGTGCGACTAGACCACGCATTCTTGTTTTCCTAAAGTCTTCAATCAAATCTATTGTATATTGAGTCTCATCCGGTGTCTCGTCAGGCCAACCAATTATGATAGTAGCTGCTGGGAACCAATGATTCTCATTTAGTATCCTTGCACCTTCTCTCACAACCCATCCCCATTCATCGGTTGAAAATGGTTTTGTCTTAACTCCAAGGTGTTTCTTGACCATTCTAGGTGCTACCGTTTCAATTCCAAGATTAGTGGCAAGCCATTTTTCGTCACTCATGCCATTTACTTCAGACATGTCATGTAGAAGTTTAGGATCAGCGCATACCGCAGAAAATGTCATGTGAGTAGTTCCAACAAATCTTGCACCCAAGGACTTCAAACCTTTCCATAATTCAATTATGGAATCATAGTTTGGTTGAAAGTTCTTATTATCACAACCATAGAGAAGCATTTCATCAGAATGCAACCAAATAGAATCAAAACCATAATCTAGATTAATTTTTGCCTCTTGCTGCAATCTTTCTAAAGGCAAATCTTTTTTTGATCTTTTATTAACATCGCAAAAGTCACAGCCTCGTCCACATCCTCGCATTGCTTCAATTAATGAGTTAACAGTAGGTCCCTGAATCATAGGTATATTTTGGATATTTTTAACAAAACAATGCATCAGTTCTGGGGCATCGCCTTTTTCTAGATCATGGAAAAGATCTAGAGCTAATTCGTCTGCTTCACCTACTACAACTGTATCAATACCATGAATTTTCATTCTATCAGTTTTTGCAAGTTCCCATGCGCCGTTACCACCAACTACAACATGAAAGTTGTACTTCTTTTTCAGTTGAATTATTTTAGCACACATTCTCTTAAATTTCATTGCAATGTAAGAGAGTTTTTCTGGGGACATTGTAGTGGTAACTGGTGCCATGCCAAGTGGATCCATTACATTAATTCCTACTACTTTAGTATCAGGCCCAACACATTTTTCTAGATAATCAGGATTTGCAATAAATACCTCATCTCGTTTGTAACCCTGTAACAGTGCAGATTCGACTCTTCTTAATCCAACTTGAGCTACCTTTGCTTCACCAGTCACTTGATCAGTTTCAACTGGAGGACAAAATACCTTATCAAAAACCCATTCTGGAACTACCTCATAAGGACCACATGCAATAAAGCCATACAGAAAATTACCTCGATAATTAGTCATCAGGCTACGATCTGCAGTTAGAACTATTCTCCTTCCTGCCATTCTCCTTTCTTCGAGTTCTTTCTATGATATAAATCGTTTACCCAGTTATATCATGAAAACTATTTACTTTTGACATATAAACAGGTATTACACATCTACAGACAATGGGCGGAGTAGAACCAAGACATGTTGAAGCACATCAAAAAGAGAGTAGTTCGATAAGAGATTTCGTATTTGGTTTTGGTGACGGTATAAACACTTCATTAGGGCTTGTAGCTGGAGTCGGAGGAGCTGCAATGTCTTCTAACATAATTATACTTGCAGCCATGGTTGCCATGTTTACAGGTGCTAAAGCAATGGCTGTTCAAAATTATCTTGCTGTAAAATCACAAAGACAGATTCTAGACTCGGAGATTGAACGAGAAAAATGGGAGATGGATAATGTACCAGAAGCAGAGAGAAGAGAGATAGAAGATGTGTACAGGGCAAAAGGATTCACAGGTGAAGATTTAGAGAAAATTGTAAACAAGGTAACATCAGACAAGAAAGTTTGGTTAGATACAATGCTTACAGAAGAACTCAAATTGAATTTAGAAATAGTTGGAAGCCCTCTAAAGAGTGCTTTTCGTATGTTTGGTGCTTTTCTTGTTGGAGGAATCCTACCGATTATTCCTTATTTCTTTCTAAGTGGATATATTCCACTCTTTGTGGCAATTGGAGTGAGTCTTTCTGCATCTTTTATCATTGGTGCAATCAAATCAAAAATTGCCAACATCAGTATGCTACGAGGAGGATTAGAGATGGCAGGACTTGGTACGGGTATTGCTCTCATAGGATATGGAATAGGTTCCGAATTAGGAAGTCTTGGAATTATCAAGACCTGATTTTTTTTCGTATACTTCTATTTGCGACATTAGCTGCAAATGCTCCTGCACCTATACCATTATCAATATTCACAACAGAAAGTCCCAAAGTACAACTTTGTAACATAGATGCCAATGCCGCTACTCCTTTTTCTCCATAACCATATCCAACTGAGGACGGCACTCCAATTACAGGTATATCCACTAGTGATGAGATTATTGATGCTAGTGCTCCTTCCATTCCAGCAACTACAATAATTGCATCCACCTCACTGTGTATCATTTTTTTAACTATAGGAAACAATCTATGAATTCCAGCTATGCCAACATCATAACTACAAATACATTGACAGCCCATAGATTCACACATCAGTCTTGCTTCTTCTGCTACCCCAACATCAGAAGTTCCTGCGGTTAGTATTCCTACTTTTCCTCCCGTGGAAGACAATTTTTTGAAGAAAAGTATAGTTGTAGTATTTTTCCCTGTCTGTATTTTCAATTTGTTTCTTTTAGAAAAAATCAATATTTTCTTGTAGTAACTTTTATTGATTCTTGAGACAAGAACAGAATCAGATTTGGATGTTGTTGCAAGAATTATCTTCTTTAAGTCCAAAAATTCCTTTTTTTCAGCGAAAATAACTTCAGGTATTCCACGTCGTAATTTTCTACTCATATCCATCTTGGCAAAATCTTCAATTTTTTCTACAGAGTAGAGCGAAAGCAGCTTCTTGGCCTTTGGGACGCTTATCTTTCCAAGATCAAGTGATTCTAATATTTCTGTAAGATCCAACATAAATTGATAGTTATAGTGTAGTTAAAAATTTAATCAGAGCTCAAGATTTGAGATGGCGCCCTTGACGCTTTCTACTCCCTTTTTGAACCACTCTTTTTCATTTGAATCCAAGTCTAATTCAATTATTTTCTCAACGCCATTTTTACCTATAACTGCTGGAACACCAATAGTGACATCAGAGTAACCATATTCACCATCAAGATAGGTTGCCACGGGAATAACCTGTCGTGTGTTATTCAATACAGCCTCTACGATTACAGATATGGCATTTCCAGGGGCATGAACTGTTGCACCCTTTAGTTCTATTACCTTTGCTGCAACTTGTCTTGTTCCCTGGACAATTTCTTCAATCTTCTCCTTTGGTAAAATTGAAGAAAGTGGTATTCCAGATACAGTGGAGAATCTTGGAAGTGGGAGCATGTTCTCACCATGTTCACCTACTACAAGTGCACGTATAGAATTTCTCGAGTAACCTGTTGCTTCATGTATAAATTGTGTAAATCGTGACAAATCAAGCATTCCTCCCATTCCAAACACTCTGTTTCTTTGAAATCCTGAGACTTTGTAAGTAAGATATGTCATTGGATCTAGGGGATTAGTTACTGGAACTATCATTGCATCTTTAGCATATTTTTGAATATTTTCTACAACGCCTTTTACTATTGAAGCATTTATTTTTAGAAGATCCATTCTTGTCATTCCAGGTTTTCTGCCAGAACCAGCAACAACAACTACAATGTCAGAGCCTTTCATTTCAGAATAATCATTTGAACCTCTAATGTTTACATCGATTCCTTTTTCTGCCAACATGTGATTTATGTCCATAGCCTCTCCTTGTGGAAGACCTTGAACTACATCTAATAGCAGTATTTCATCTGTAACTTTTCTAAGAGCTGTGAATAATGCAGCTGCTCCGCCCACTTTGCCCGAGCCAATAATTGTAATCACAAAATGCCCTCAATGTAATCTCTAATTAAACTTGACTGTTTTTTATCAGAATTATGATACAGTATTTCTTCAAACAAGTTACGGACAAATTACAATTTATATGCATTCTAGTATGTTTAGAAAATCATGGTACTTGTAATCGATGCACAGATAGCTGGAATCTCTGGGGATATGTTACTTTCTTCATTAGTTAGCATTGGAGCAAACAAGGCCAAAGTCATAGACGGCGTATATTCAGTTGAAGATTATCTCAAAGGTTCTAAAATTACAAAATTAGATTTTGGCAAGGTTGTAAAACATGGAATAGAGGCAACACGTCTTGTTTTAGAGACAAGTGAGAATCACCACGAACGAAAAGGAATTGAAATTCAAGAGTGTATATTGTCAACATCAGATAAAATAGGATTATCTGAGAAAGCCAAAGTTTTTGCAAAGGAAAGCATTAGATCACTGCTTCATGCAGAGTCAAAGATACATGGAGAACCATTAGAATCAGTACATTTTCATGAAGCATCAAGTATTGATACTGTCATAGATATCATTGGTTCTGCCATAGCATTAGATGATCTAAAATTATTTTCAGACCAGATTATTTCAACACCAGTGGCAGTTGGCAGTGGCACTCTAACTTTCTCTCATGGAACTACATCAAATCCTGCAAGTGCTATACTTGAGATATTTCGTAATTCAGATACAATAATTTGCGGAGGACAAGTCAGAGAGGAATTAACCACACCTACTGGTGCAAGTCTACTTGTAAATCTGGCAGATAGATGTTCAGAATTTTATCCAACAATGAAAATAAAATCGATAGGATATGGTGCAGGAAGTAAAGACTTCGAGGGATTTTCCAATGTTTTGAAAATTGTCAGAGGTGAATCAATTGATGAATTTCAGCTAGATACAGTACAAATTCTTGAAACAAATCTAGATGATGTCTCGGGTGAGACAATTGGGCATATGATTGACAAGTTGATTACAAACGGTGCAAAAGATGTTACTGTAACAGGAGCTATAACAAAGAAAGGAAGACCAACCAATCTTGTTTCCGTCATATGTGAACCATCTGTTACAAATAGCCTGATGAGTATACTTGTTTCAGAGACTGGCACTTTAGGCGTACGAGTGAGATCTTCTAATCGATATATTGTTCCAAGAATAATTGTCACAGTACCCATTCTATTACAAGGAAAAAATTTCACTGTGAGATGTAAGATTGTAAAACATGAGGAGACTGTAAAACATTTCAAAGTAGAATCAGATGATGTTAAATTAATTGCAGAGTCATTAGCGTTATCATTTAAAGTGACATCAGACTTGATAGCAGAGGAAGTCAAACGGAGACTAAACATAAAATGAAACAGTTCAAAGAATTAGTAAATTGGTTTTATGGAAAAGAAAAAGTTCTGGTAGCTCTTTCTGGCGGTGTTGATAGTGCGCTTGTGGCACATGCCGCCCAAAAATCTCTAGGTAAACAGGCTATTGCAGTAACAGCTGACTATAAGACACTCTCTCAGGAAGAGTTGGAATCTGCAAAGATAGTTTGTCAAGAGATAGGAATTCGACATATAATTATCGAATATAATGAACTGGATAATCCTGATTTTGTAAAGAATGATCAAAACAGATGTTTTCATTGTAGAACAGAATTATCAGAACATCTTGTCAGTCTAGCAAAAACAGAAAAAATTAGCCTCATCGTTGATGGAACTAACCTGGATGATCTTACAGAATATAGACCTGGAATAGTAGCCCTAAAAGAAAATGGTGTTCAAAGTCCACTAGTGGAAAGTGGATTTAAAAAATCTGATGTTAGAAGAGTGGCAAGAGAGATAGGTCTTTCAATCCATGACAAACCATCCAATTCCTGTTTAGCATCTCGCATTCCATGGGGAAATACCGTTACCGCTGAAAAGCTTGCAAGAATTGAGAAGAGTGAGATAATGATAAAACAACTTTTCGGAGTAAGACAGGTAAGAGTTCGTGACTTTGGAAATAGTGCTAATATAGAAGTAGATAAAAATGAAATTATTTTTCTTAGTGACGAGAAAAAGATGTCAGTGTTAAAGGAATACATGAATCAGTTTGGATTTAATACAGTCTTAGTTGATCCTAGTGGTTATCGATCAGGTAAACTTAATGTGATAACAGATTGATTTACTTAGATAATGCTGCATCTACACCAGTTCATGAAAAGGTCATTGAAGAGATGTTACCTTATTTCAGAGAACAATACGGAAATCCTTCTTCAATACATAGACATGGTAGACTTGCAAATACAGCGATTCAAAATGCAAGGAAAAGAATTGCCACACTCATCAATGCAGATAGTAATGAAATACTCTTAACTTCTGGAGGAACAGAGTCAAACAATACTGCAATCTATGGAATAGCATCACAAACTAAAGGAAGGCATATCATAACATCATCCATTGAACATGATGCAACACTTGAACCCTGTAGACATCTTGAAAAAGAAGGATATCGAGTATCTTTTCTTCCTGTAGATCAACATGGTTTTGTAAATCCAGAAGATCTCAAAAAAGAGATTTCTGATGACACTTGTCTGATTACAATAATGTATGCCAATAATGAAGTTGGTACAATACAGCCCATAAAGGAAATAGCCAAAATTGCAAGAGAGAAGAATATCATCTTTCATACAGATGCAGTTCAAGCAGTAGGAAAAACCCCCATAGACGTCAAGGAGATTGGAATAGATTTGCTGTCAATATCATCTCACAAAATAAACGGACCAAAAGGCGTAGGTGCGCTGTATATCAAAAATGGTGTAAAAATATCACCTCTAATGTTAGGAGGAGGTCAAGAAAGAGGATTACGTTCTGGCACAGAAAACGTAGCAAGTATTGTGGGATTTGGAATGGCATGTAAATTAGCAAAAGATAATGTGAATGAGAATATGACTCATTTCAAAAAATTAACTACAAGATTGATCTCACGGGTTTTATCTGAAATACCAGCCACTACACTTAATGGACATCCAGATATGAGAATTCCAAATAACACTCATTTTACTTTTCTTGGTGTAAGTGGGGAAGATCTAATAATAAAATTAGACGAAAATAAAATATCTGCATCTACTGGTTCTGCCTGTTCTGTAAAGATCCAAAAAGCATCACATGTGCTAAAAGCAATGGGATTTTCGCATGAGCAAATTGCAGGATCTTTACGTCTTACGGTAGGAATAACAAATACAGAACAAGAAATAGATGAAACTGTAGATGTATTAAAAAAAGTTGTTCAAGAATTACGCGCCGTATCTCCATACAAAAGTAAATACAATTTTTAAAAATTCAAGAATTCAATTATGGAATAACTTGAATTTTATATTGGCCATCACCTATGAGTGGCACTAGGGAATCCATCCCATTCCAGACATAGACTTCGGCAGAATAAACTCCAGTGTATGTTGGCGTCCAGTGAATTTCTTCATTCGTAGTTGACAGATTTACAAGATTATCTTCAGACCATTTTAGGAAAACTACTTTGTTGTTACTATCTTTAATCTGAACAATGTAAGAGATTTTCTGGTAGCTAGAAAAATATTTGTTGGAAATCATACTCTTGAAATTTATCGTCTGTCCAACATGTGGGTTTTGGAGTAATGGTCGTCCAGATTGATCACTAATCTGAGTTGACTTTGAAATTGTCTTGTATTGAACTAGAGTTTTTGCAGGCTGTGTAGTAGGTTGTGTTTTAGCAGGTATGACAACTGTGGAACTGAAAACATTTGAACTACCAAATTCATCTCTAAAATCATGATACCATGCCTCAACGGTACCTCCAACAGGCGATATCAGGGCAGTACCATCTTGATTACATATCTGGGAGGGCATTTTAAAAAGACCCTTGAATATTCCTGTACCTGGAGCTGTTTCAGTCAGTGTAAAACCCGTAGCGCCAAGTCCACCATATGTAACTCCATTTATGGTACAATGTTGAAATCTAAATCCCTTAATCCAAACTTCTAGAAGTATATTTCCACTATTATCTCCAACAGTATCAACTGCTGAAGAGTTGGGATCAGTTACAGTTGTGTAAGATACAATTGTATTAGCATCAGTAATTAGATCTAGATCCTTGACTGTAATTGTAACATCTGAACCAATTCTATAATTTGGTGAATCAAGTGTTACTATACCAGTATGGGTAGGAAGACCATGTTGTGATGTAATTGGTACTGTTGTTCCTCCTTGAGTGCCTATAACTGAAAAGTGTATAGCATTGGCATCTACAAGATCAGTACTTACAAGAAATTTTATATTATTTCCAAAAGTTCTAAGACTCTTAATCAGGTTTGGATTAAACTGATTTAATTGATTTATTACAGTATACTCCATGGTTCCAGAAAATACACTGGAATTGGCAGATGTTTCTTGCAGTTCTGCTCTATAGATAGCATTATTCACTATTTGATTATTATTGCTTCCAAAAGAAAATAGATCAAACACTATTGGTTGGGTCTTATTGGGATTTGAGAACTTGCCAGAAGTATTAAAATTAATTTCCAAATACACTGGTAGACTTGATGACATTGATCTGATGGATGCTACTGTAGTATCACTTATCTGAACTAGGCCATTACCAGAAACAATTGTTCCAGGTGCTAAAATTTGTACAGGTGAGCTACCAACAGAGCCAAAATACAATGTCATACTAGTACCAGAAAAGGATGTTATGCCAAGTTGTTGCTGAAAGGACCTCAAATCATAATTAAGCCAGTTAGTTCCATTCGAATTTGTTTGACTTGTATCTATGAACAGGTTCTTAAGAGATTGAGCGGAGATGCCTAGATTTAATGTAATTTTCTGGAAATTAGTCATTGATTGACCCTTTGTATCCATTATCAATCTCAAGGAATTTCTATCAAATACAGTAGATGGAATTGTAAGAGTGTTTGAAGAATTATAAAATTTAACATCAGATGAACTAGTCAATGTGATTGGAGTTCCTATTGTTAATGATGGTATTTTTGCAGAAGTTCTAAAGACATCTAGTTGATCAATCTGATTCGAGTTAAGATTTTGAGTGTCATCCACTAGAGTGATTGTTTCTCTCTGACCAGGATTAAATTGACTTTGACCAGTACCAAGAGTAAGGCTTGCAGTAGAAGTTCCTGATACAATAGAGGCACTTTGAAGATTGTAAGTGATTGAACCCGAGTGATATCTGGGAGCATTTTGTAGTATTCCTATTGTAGATATGCCACTATAGGAGCTTTCAAAGACTCCGGTATGTGGTCCAGTTTCTACAAAAGTGACTAGCTGATTGTATCCACCACTAAGTGATGAACTTGTTTGTACAGAATTAGTTTTCAGATTTACAACATCTGATGTAACCATACTTACTTTTCCATTATCTTTGTATCCAAGACTACTCAGGTAAGGTAATAGATTTACCAATCCTGAACTAACACTGCCCGATTCTGAAAATGCTTGGTAAAATGTAGCTGCTGAAGAACCAATATTAAAAGTCCATGAATCTCGTGATGTAGGATCTATATCCAATTCAGCATCATGTATAGTTGCAAAAACATCTGACCCAGTAGGATAGGCTGTTCTGTCAAGAGTTAATAAAATATTTGGAATATCAAAATAATTAAGTTCTACACTCTGGGTTCCAGTGGAACTAGTGTATTCTATCTGAATAGTATTAGTAAAAGTAAAAAGTTGAATGAGAGGCCAGACATTTGGATTAATTCCTACCTGACCCACTGGAACTTGTGGATTTGAATTCAAAGAGTGAGGATAACGTATAACATTATTTTGACTAGGTGAAGTTGTTGGATTACCCATACATGAGGTAAAGCCGGCAGTTCCTTGGCTGTAACCAGATAATCCTGCTGGAGAAGGAATTGCCACTCCATCAGTCTGGGAAATATCTATTCCTAGAACTGATGAATCTGTAGACCTACCGCAAAAAACACCAAAGTCAGTACTTTGACCTGGAGTTCCAATTGCGGCCTGATCAGCTTGTTGAGCCTTGTCAGCATTTGCAAAAAAAGCATGCCAGTTACCATCAGTACCTTGAACCATTCGAAGATTTTTTCCATCTACTGTAACATGCGGTTCACCTAATGCTTGATCTAATTGGTTATTAGGTTCACTGACTATAACTTCTACTACCATTGGTCCAGAAAAATAATTATTAAAAAGACTATTTTCTGCAGAAACAAAAAGATTAGGATGATTAGAATATGCTTTTGCTTCAGGTATAGTTATTGGTGGTATTATCATTGAAAAAACTAAAAGAATTAGCAGAATTTTGTACAACTTTCTAATGTTAACCGATGTACAAGATAATGTTGTCGAATAATTCATACTATTTTTGATTCATATTTTATGAATATTCATACCAAGTTTTAACTAAGGGTCAGAATTCAAATTCATTGTGATAAAACCTAAATCAATCATAATAACAAGTGGGATACTTGTATTGATTGGAATCGCCATTACAGCATATCAATCTCAAACAACTTCTGAAAATCTTGTAAATCAACAAAAGACTCTAAGTGTTGGAACAGAGATGACCGTTACAAAAGGAATGGATCCGAGCAGTAATCAAAAAGGAGTATATGCTATTCAGGTAACCGATTTAAAAAATGATGATAATGTCAAGGCAATTGTAATCGATCCAAATGGAAATACAATAATAACAAAATCTATAACAAAAAGTACAATTCAGGAAATTTTCAAGATTTCTTCCTCTGGAAATTACACTTTACAAATAGAGAATCAAGGACAGAGAGAAATTCAGATTCTTGGAATTATAGGGTATTATCCAGAGGGTATAGAATTAGTAGATATTTCTGGATTCATTGTACTCATGGCAGGTCTTGCTGGACTTGCAGTTGGTATGATGTACCTTATTAAAAATCGTGTCAAGCCTCAATCTTAGTTCAGATATTGATCTAGTTCGGTTAGTCCATCGACTACATTTTTAAAATTATCGTCACTTTCCATAATTTTATTAAGTTTGTTCAAATCAACTTTAAAAATTTCATTTGTATCATTTTTATCTATTATAACGAAATTGTGTTCTACTACATAGGAAAGGCGTTCTTTTATCTGATTTGATGACAATTGTAGTTTATCTGTCAAATATGCAACATTCTTTTCTCCACTTTCAAGTTCTGCAAGAATACATGATACATCTGGATCTACCAAAGTTTCCATCATTTTTTGTCTATCAAAACTTTCACTCAAATTTACCAACTATTCCTAGAATTTAGTATTTTTTTCTTGTTAGATATAAAATCACTTATTAGAACTCTGTCAATTTTTTCTGGATTTATGTAATATGCTCTGCCCCGCAAATGTTTTTCAAGACTTTCAACATAACTCAATAGTTCAGCTTCTTCGCTTACCATTATAGTATCAATTTCAATGCCTTCTTTTCTACATTTTTTTGCTTCGTGTAATGTTTTTGATTCTACAGCCGGATCAACTTGCCTGTACCTATAACATAGGTAGACCATCTCATCACTTATATCCAGTTTAACGTCTCTTTCATTTTTTATTTTAGAAAGTGTTGTCTCATCTGGTCTGTAAAAGTGAGAATAAGGTTTGTCTGATAGTATTGCATTTTTTTGTGATTCATCATCTACAAAACAGGCACTTGGTTGACCATCAGTTATCATGACAATTCTTTTATTTTGTGAGCCGTCTTTTTTTAGAATCTTTAAGGATAGTCTTAGAGCGGCTTGGTAATTGGTATAATGAAGAAAATTATCATTTGCGTCATAGGTTTTCAGATATGGAATATCATGAGGATTGATTTGTGATGCAAGTGAACCAAATCCAACAATGTAAATAGAATCATTAGGAAAGAATTTTTTGTTTAGTACATACAGTGCCCATAAAGCCTTTTTTGCCGCTTCTATTCTAGTTCCTTCTCCAGAATTTAGAGAATATTTCATCGTAGAACTAAGATCTATGCAGTAAACTACTGCAACCTTTACCTCTTCTTTTGTCTCAAATTTTTCAAAATCATCAAATTCTATTTCAAGCGGAAATTTTATTTGTTCATCTTTACTTTTTTTTCTCTGGATTACATTCATTATTGTCTTTGGTACATTCAGGTGTTTGAGATCATCTCCCACTTCGAGTTTTTTAGTTGTATCAAGTATTGTATCACCTAATCCAATATTCTTAGTTTCGTGAAAACCAGATCCACTCTCATTAATTGCTTTTATCACATCTTCAAGCATCTTTTGTCCAATTTCAAAAAATGCTTTTTTTGTTAACCATTTTTTGTCATCTTTAAGATACCCAAGTTTTTGTAAGTATTTTGTCATAGGTTCACTATTACCATGGACCTCTGTTTCTTGTTGACCTTCATTTTTTTCTTGGTTTTTGTTTGTTTCCTGTGAGATACCTTCTAGCATACTTTCCAGATCTTTCATTGAAGGTGTTTTTTCTTTCAAGATTTGGCGTGCAATTGTTTTGAGTGCTTGCTTAAGTGATTCATCAGATATTTGTGATGAGGAATTTTCAGATTTATTATCTTCACTTTGAAAATAAACAAAGTTAGTATTAGCTCGCAACGTATGTGCCCTCTTTCCTATCTAGAATTTTTGGTTCAAGCCAGCAAAGACCATCAAGTACTAGTTCCACAACACCAGCTTTAAGCTCATTTTGTGCATTTTCAGAAATAATCAGAGTATCATTAGATATTTCATGATTTTTAGTTTCTTTTACAAAGTCTTCCTGATCCAAAATAACTTTTTGATATACACTAGAAATCAAAGTTAGGAGAGAATTGAAATTTTTCAATTGATTATCATAGGATGTTTGAGAACTATTGGAGCCAAGTGTTGCTTGTGACACTTGGAATGATTTGCCTAGAAATTCTTTTTTTATTGAATCAAGAATGCTTGAATCTATACCTGTCAGATATTCCAATGATGTTTCTTTCATAGCATTTGAGATTAGAGTTTTTAGAACTTTTGTACGATTTTCTGTTACATCGTCAAGTTCAGCAAGTTCAAACTTTACCGATTGAGCAATTGAAAATATATCAGATGGTCTTGGAACCGCCATAATATTATGAGTTAGAGACCTAGTTCTTTCTGCTTCACCTACAAGTAATTCTAGACTATGTACTCCCATTCTTACACTGACGCCCTTGTCTTGATTAATTTCATTACTAGAGCGAGCTGCATGAACAATTCTTGTTAAAATTTTCAGCAAGAATACAGGAACAAGTGATCTGGGTATTTTTGCTTCCTGAATTATTATCAGCATTTCATCATGAATTGATCGTGGATAATGAGTTTGAATGTGACTTTTTAGTCTATCATAAAGTGGTTCAATTATTTTTCCAGAATGAGTATAGTCTATAGGATTTGCAGTTGCAAAAAATACTGTTTTTGGTTCAAAGATAATAGGATACGAACCAGTGGTAAACCTTCCTTCTTGTAATACAGACAAGAGCGCCACTTGTTTTCTTGTATCAAGAACAGGCAATTCATCAATACAAAACAATCCATGTTTTGCTTGCATTAATTGACCTGGGGAATAAGATTCAATTTCATACATTTCTGTACCTTTCTTTGTTATCTTGATTGCATCTATCTGACCAACCAAATCTTTTACAGAAATATCTGGAGTTGCCAACACATACTTGAATCTGTGTCTGCCATCAACCCATTCAATTGAAGTATCAAGTTTATTATTACGAATTTTTTCTTTACTGTCACCATCAACGTAAAATTTTGGAATTGACATGTGATTTTCTTTATCCTCCAATAAAGATATCAGATCATTTTGTGGAAGATCCATGGGACAATCATTTGTTATGCTACCTCGAATTAGTGGCATTGGAGAAAGTAGTGTTTCTGCAATGGTTTGTGCTATCCTAGTCTTTGCCTGTCCTATTTGACCTACCAAAATCATATCATGACATGACAGTATAGCCCTATCCAAGGCAGGAATAACATCATCATCAAAACCAATTATTCCGGGATATGTAACACTCTTTGATTTTATCTTTGAAATTAAATTTCTGCGAAGTTGTTCCTTTGCACCAACTATTTTATAATTAATTTCTAAAAGATCTCTTAATGTCTTGATTTGTTTATAGTCCTCAGGAACACCAGCCATGATTTCCGTATACTTTGGTTCTGAACCATAACTTCTATTAACAAGATTTTCAAGTTCCTGAGTCAATATGGTAAATACTCTCCAAATCTGATTTAAACTGTTATTATTTTAGTATGGTTTTTATCGGGGAGGAAGGGGATTTTTTAATACTTGTCTTCACAGGAATTCAGACACATCGTAAGAATTGCGGGTAAGGATGTTCCCGGTGCCAAAAAGACCATAATAGGGGTTGGTCAAGTAAAGGGCATAGGTTATAATTTTGCAAGAGCTCTTTTACAAGTTTTAAAAATTAATCCAGATAGTAATGTAGGTTTTCTCACAGAATCACAAGTAGTAGAAATAGAGAATGCAATGAGAAATCCTTCATCTGTCAATATACCATCGTGGTTTCTAAATAGACAAAAGGATATGGATACAGGAAATGATTTTCATCTAATTACTTCTGATGTTGATTTTAACAAAAGAAACGATATCGAGAGGGAGAAAGGCATGAACAGTTGGAGAGGATTTCGTCACACATATGGATTAAAAGTTCGTGGACAAAGTACGCGTACCACTGGTAGAAAAGGCGGTGCCGTCGGAGTAAAGAAGGGTGGCAAAGTTTTACCAGCTGGTTCTCCAGGTGCTCCAGCTGCTGAAGGTGCAGCTCCTGCAGCAGCTCCAAAGGCTGGTGCAGCTCCTGCAGCAGCTCCAAAGGCTGGTGCAGCTCCTGCAGCAGCTCCAAAGGCTGGTGCAGCTCCTGCAGCAAAACCAGCTGCGGAAAAGAAGAAGTAGGTGAATTAGATGGGAGATCATCCAAAGAATTCGCGCAAAATGTGGAGAAAACCAAAACGTCCTCTTAACTACGATTTACTAAATGAAGAGTTACATGTTTTGGGTACTTTTGGTCTCAAGAATAAAAGAGAATTATGGAAAGCACATACAGAACTTTCAAGAATAAGAAATCAAGCAAGATCACTATTAGCATTAACCCAAGATATCAGAATTACAAAAGAACCAATACTTATGAAATCACTTGCAAGAGTTGGACTTGTAAAAGAAAATGCAACATTAGATGATGTACTCAACCTAAAAGTAGCGGACTTTTTATCTAGACGATTACAAACATTCATTCAGAAAAAAGAATCCATCAAGAGTCCATACTTGGCAAGACAAATAGTGGTTCATGGTCATGTAATGATTGGAGATAGGGTAGTTACTGTTCCATCGTATACAGTAAAAGTAGAAGAAGAAGACCAGATTCACTTGTCACCAGAATTAGATCTTAACAAGGCAAAACAACCTCTCGTACAAGAGGTAAAAGCCGAACAGACAGATGAAGAAGTAAAAACTGAACAACCAGCCGAGTAAAATACACGCAATCATTATTTATCAAGAAAATATATTAAAAATTAACATGTGTTCAATTATAGGATATCTCGGTATCAGTCCTGCTGCTCCAATTATAGTCAAAGGACTGAAAAGAATGGAATATCGTGGATATGACAGTGTAGGAGTCGCAACTTTTTCAGAACATCAGATCAATGTAAGAAAAGGTGTAGGCAAAGTCTTAGAGGTAAATAAAACAGCAAAGCTTGATGAACTCATTGGGACTACAGGAATAGGCCATACGCGCTGGGCTACCCACGGAATGGTAACTGATACAAACGCACACCCACATCCATCAAGTTCAGGAGAAATTGCAATTGTACATAATGGAATAATTGAAAATCATGAAGAGTTAAAAAAAGAACTCCAAACACATGGTTATACTTTTAAAAGTCAGACAGATAGCGAGGTGATTGCAAATCTTCTTCAATATAATTATGACAAGACAAAAGAAATTAAAAAATCCGTAGTAGACACAGTAGCTGAACTAAAAGGAAATTATGCTTTTGTGGCAGTTTTTCAGGATGGTACATTAGCTGCAGCTAGACTCCACGAGCCACTCATAATTGGAGTAGGAAAAGAAGGATATTTCATTTCAAGCGATGTATTAGGATTTGTGGAATATACTGATGAAGTAATTTATCCAGATAACAAAGAATTTGTGATCATTGATTCATCAGGATTGAAGATCTTTGATTTTAATGCAAACCCAGTACAGCATCAAATAACTAAAGTATCAAAGGAATTTGCCGATGTATACAAAGGACAATATGCTCATTACACTTTGAAAGAGATTTCTGAACAGCCTACAACAATATTGAATGCTGGAAACAATACTAAAATTGAAATTGATTTAGCTTCTGATTTGATAAAACATGCTAGAAACTTGTACATTACTGGAAGTGGAACAAGTTATAACGCAGCATTAATAGCAAAATTTCTCTTTTCAAAATATGCAAAGATAAAGATTGATCCATTAATTTCTAGTGAGGCGCAGTTTTCCCCTGACATATTTGAAGAGAAATCAATTCTAATTGCAATATCGCAAAGTGGAGAAAGTGCAGATGTATTAGAAGCTGTAAACATTGCAAAAAAGACAGGATCTAAAATTATATCAATTGTTAACATGATGACATCTTCGCTAGTTCATCAATCATCAATTTCAATTGGACTTAACTGTGGCCCAGAGATAGGAGTTGCAGCGACTAAAAGTTTCACGTCACAACTTGTGGTGTTATACAAAATGGTCGATAAAATATGTGATGGATGTATAGAATTAGATCTTGTAAAGGTGTCAGAGGCAATCAAGAAGATTCTCTCTAATGATTCTAAAATTAAAGATGTTGCAAGGAGACTAAAAGATGTTTCAGATATTTACGTATTAGGAAGAGGCATTCACTATCCAATTGCTTCAGAGGGTTCATTGAAGTTAAAGGAGCTTACATACATTCATGCAGAAGGACTTCCCGGAGGAGAATTAAAACATGGTCCATTAGCATTGATGGATTCAAGTTCTTATGTTTTAATCATAAATCCAAATGATTCTACCTACAATGACATGTTAACATCAGCTAGAGAAATTAAAGCTCGGGGAGCCAAGATAATAGGAATTTCTGATAAACCAAGTGATGTGTATGATTATTGGATAGATATTCCCAGTATTACAGAATCATTGTATCCACTTGTGGAGATAGTGCCCATACAGCTTCTTGCATATTATGCAGCACTTGAAAAAGATACAGATCCTGACTATCCTAGGAACTTGGCAAAATCAGTAACAGTCAAGTAATTTTTGCATATTCTTTTTCAGTTAAATCTAAAAGACCCTTGGCATCAATTCCGGTTTTTAACATACATGCAATAGATGCACCACCTGCTCCAGCTCCTTCTTTTACAAATCCTTCTGCATATGATCGTAATCCAGAAATGCTAGATTCTGCAAGTTTGAGTTTAGCAACTAATATAGGAATATCCAGTATCTGTGAAACAGTCTCGATTAAATTTGCAGATTTATCATCTGTCACATAAGAGGTTGTACCAAGAGCTGTATTTTTTCCTTCAAATCCCATACTTTTTGCAAAAGCAAGTACAGCTGCCATTTGTGTCCCTCCAGCTAATATCACTCTAGATAATTCTGAAGCTGTACTAAGAATACCTGCAACTGTTGGAATCATGGGATCACCCAGTTGTGAAACAATTTCAAATGGATCTTTTGATTGTAATCTGTTTAATGCGTCTTTTACTGTTTGAACCTTAAGTCCTACAGGATTTTCTGGCATGCTGCTACTAACAAGTCCTTTGATTCCAAATCCTTCAAGTACCCCAAGAGCAGTTGTAGTACCACCTGGAATACTTTCACCGACAACAACACAATCAGTCGAAGCCCCTAGGAATCTTCCAATTATTCTACCATATTCTACAGCCTTTCCAACTTCCTCCATACTGAGGGCTGGTTCTTTTGCAATATTTTTTCCATAATCTAAATTCATATCAATAAAAGGAAGTTTTGGTGATACCTTACTACCTGCATTTATGACAATACTTGAAATGCTTGCTGCTTCTAATGCGGTTTTTGTTAATAGTGCAGGTGTCGGTTTTCCATCAGGAGTCATAGGAATTACAGAAATACTCTTGCAATGCCCATAATGGATAAATTCAGCATCAGCAGGTCCAGTGAATTTTATTAGATCAGGATTTTCTCCAGCTATAGTTATTCCAGGTATCTCAGATGTTGCAGTATAAGAAATAACCAGAGAGAAAATGAATTTTTTTTGTTCAGTTTGTTTTATAAATTCTAAACCTTTTTGCTTGTTTCCAAATATTTCAATGTCTTCCAATGATTAATCACTGCCCATAAAATTCAGAAATTCTTCTTCAGTTCTAGGCTGTAATACAAAGTTAGTTTTCTTTTCTTTACCTAATGTAGAATTTGGAGAGATTCCATAATTATGTCCAGGATACAACATGAGAGTATCATCAAGTTTGTAAATAATATCAAACAGACTATGATAAAGCTCTTTTGCACTTCCTCCTGGCAAATCAACTCTTCCACAATTTCCTACAAAAAGTGCATCTCCTGAGAAAATTTTTCCATCCCCAACTAGACAAATACTATCTTTTGAATGGCCAGGAGTATGTATTACAGTAAGTTCAGAGTTACCAAATTTTATTTTTTCACCATCTGTTAACTGCATATCATTTTTTAGTGTAGAGGATTCATGTTGCAAGATTTTAGATTTAGTGTGTTTTACTATTGCATCATTTCCTATTGTATGATCAAAATGATGATGTGTGTTTATTACATATTTGATTTTTAGAGTATTTTTTTCTAGAGTTTCAATTACCAAGTCTAAATCCCAAGATGGATCAATGATAACTGCTTCTTTTGTCTCTTCATCTTCAAGAACATAAGTAAAGTTTTGCATATTTCCTACTTGGAGTTGATGCACTTTCATAGTACACCAATCTCCGCTTCTGGCGGTATTCCTATTTTTTCAACAATTATCTTACCACACATATCTAGATTTTTTGGCATTCCAATTTTCATTTTATGAAAAGTTATAGTAACATCAGCTTTTACACACTTGTCATTTACTAATCCTGTGTCTGGATCAAGACCAGATGGTACATCAACAGCCAATTTGAAAGCATGCGATTGGTTTATGAGGCTTATTGCTGATGAATAAGGTTCTCTAATATTTCCAGATATACCTGTTCCAAGTATTCCATCCACTATAATTTCTGCATCATTTACAAGTCCAACAGTATCAGAT
>Ga0208566_1000067_pt1 | contig 73217 bp, 79 predicted proteins | sample PL_2010_150m_FD_184159 | JGI IMG/M metagenome (GOLD analysis project Ga0208566, IMG submission 184159) | Freshwater microbial communities from Powell Lake, British Columbia, Canada to study Microbial Dark Matter (Phase II) - PL_2010_150m... | ecosystem: Environmental > Aquatic > Freshwater >...
ACAAAAAGCCCAACCTTTATCGGTTGGGCTTTTTGCGTTGGGCGTTGGAGGAAGTGCTTGCGTTGGGCGCCTGTCGTTGCGATGGAGCGCAGGCGTCTCGCCTGCCTGCGGGCAGGATGCCCGCGCGTCGGCTAGCTGTAGTGTTTGGCTTCTTTGCGTTTGCCGGGGATCTTTTTTAGGATGATGACGCCTTTGACTGGGCTGAGGTCGTCGAGGGGGATATTGGGATAGAGCGCGTTGAGGGGCTTTAACATCCAGCCTTCGGGGTGTTTGATGAGTTGGCGGAAGATGAGTTCGCCGTTGGCATCGGCGATGACGAAGGAGCCATCGTGGGCCAGGCCTTCGGGCTCGATGACGATGATCTCGCCGTGCATGAATTCGGGTCGCATGGAGTCGCCTAAGACCATGAGGGCGTAGGGCTCGGCCTCGGAACAACTACCCAATTCGATGGGCGCCTCGGCCTCCGGTGGGGTGAGGGCTGGGGCCACGCGCACGGGGATGGGGAAGGGTTTTTTTGTGGCGTCTTTCATTACTGTCCTTGCATAAAGAATTTATCGATGTCGCTGAGGCTGATCTGCTGCCAAGTGGGGCGACCGTGGTTGCATTGGTCGGCGCGTTCGGTGCGTTCCATGTCGCGTAAGAGGGTGTTCATCTCGCTGACGCTGAGACGATGGTTGGCGCGCACCGCGCCGTGACAGGCTAGGGTGCTTAAGAGGGTGTTGCGCTCCGCTGTGACGAGCGCGCTGTGTCCGGTCTGTGCCAGGTCGTGTAATACGGCGCGCGCTAAGGTCTCGCTGTTGCCGTGCGCGATCTCGCTCGGCAGGCTGCGGATGGCGAGGTGGGTGGGGGAGACGGCGTGCATCTCTACGCTCATCTCGTTTAAGGCTGTTTGATGTTCGGCCGCTGTGGCCATCTCGGTGGCGGTGGCGGCAAAGACGATGGGGATGAGTAGGGCTTGTTGGGTCTGTCCTTGGGTGGCCTTGAGTCGTTCGTAGAGGATGCGCTCGTGGGCGGCATGCATGTCGACGATGATGAGGCCGTGGGCATTTTCAGCCAAGATATAACGGCCACCGAGTTGGGCGAGGGCGTAGCCTAAGGGTGGTACCTCCTCGCTGGCGGGTTCGCGGGTTACGCCCGTGGCCCACGCGGAATCAAACGGGAGCGCGCCACCCATGGGGGTGGCGGGGAGGGTGGGACGATAGGTGGCTGTTGTGCTGTCGCGCAGGGCGAAGGCGGTTTGCGTGGGCTTGCCGCTGGGCCACGCATGGGAAAGGACGGCGGCGGCGGGCGTAAAGACGGCATCCATGGGTGCATTCATGGGGTCGGCGCGATCGGCTAAGACGCGCACTAGGGTGTGAAAGACGAAACGGTGGATGCCTTGCGATTCGCGAAAACGCACCTCGGTCTTGGCGGGGTGACAGTTGACATCGACGCCCTCAAACGGGAGTTCGAGAAAGAGCGCAAAGGCGGGGTGGCGTTGGTGATGCAGGATGTCGCGATAGGCCTCGCGCACGGCGTGGGTGAGGAGTTTGTCGCGCACGAAGCGGCCATTGACGAACAGGTATTGCGCGTCGCGACCGGCTCGGCTGTAGGCGGGTAGGGCGGCCATCCCGGAGAGGCGTAGGTGTTCGGCGCGGTGTTCAACAGGACGCGCGGCGGCGCGAAATTCGTCGCCCATCAGGTGATGGATGCGGGTCGCCGCGTCCTCCGGTTCAACGCGCCAGACGATGCGGGCCCCGTTGCGGAGTTCAAAGCCGATCTCGGGACGGGCGAGGGCGAGACGGCGCAGGGCCTCTTCGCAATGGGCGTATTCGGTGGCGGGGGTCTTGAGGAATTTGCGCCGTGCTGGGGTGTTGAAGAAGAGGTCGCGCATCTCGATGACCGTGCCGGTTTGTAGGCTGGCGGGTTCAGGGGTGCCGAGTTCGCCATCTTGAGCCATGATTTGCCACGCGTGCGCGGCGTGGGCGGTGCGTGAGGTCAGGGTGAGGCGCGAGACGGCGGCGATGCTGGCCAAGGCCTCGCCACGAAAACCTAGGCTGGCGACGGATTCGAGGTCGCTGAGGTTGCCGATCTTGCTGGTGGCGTGACGGGCTAAGGCTAAGGGGAGTTCGTCGGCCGGGATGCCGCCGCCGTCATCCGTGACGCGCAGAAGCTTGACGCCGCCTTCTTCGAGGTCAACGCGGATGTGGGTTGCGCCGGCGTCGATGCTGTTTTCGACCAATTCTTTGAGCGCGGCGGCGGGCCGTTCGATGACCTCACCGGCGGCGATCTGGGAGATGAGCAGATCGGGTAGTAGGGCGATGCTCATAGGGCAATGCTCATGCGTGAAAAGGGTCGCGCAGGTTTTTTAGATGGTCGTGGTAACGCGCGCGGTAGAGCAGACGGCGATGTTCGGCGCGGTCATTAAAACCCGAACGCGTGTGCAGGGTGTTGTTGCAGAGTAGGCCCATGCCGGGCTCGAGTTTTAAGGTGAAGTGTCCCTGCGGTTGGCTGGCCAAGAGGGTCTCGATGGCGGCGACGGCGGCGCGGGTGGCGGGGTCGTCTTTCCAGGCGATGCTCTTGGTGCGCGCGGTGTAGCGTAGATGCAGGTGGCCGTCTTCGACCGAGAAGGCGGGGCCGGGCTCGGCTGCACGGGCGATGCCGTTCGCGTCCTCGCGGGCGGGGATGAGCATGGCATCTTCGGCCATCAGGGCATGGATGTGCTCAGGGTCTAGGTCGCGCAGGGCGATGTAGGCGAGGTCGTGATCAAAGAGGTCGTTGATGCCGCCCGCGTCGGCGGCGCGTACGCAGTGCAGGGTCATCGCCCAGATGCGCCGCTCGGGTGGGTTGTAATAGCCGTCGGTGTGCCAGCGGATGGGTTTGTGGGTGTAGGGGATGTAGTCGCCACGGATCTGTGCGTCGTCGTCGTGCGGCGTTACGCTGCTGATGCCGTCTTCGTCGGCGAGCCAGTTGGCATCGAGATGGGTGAGGCCAAACTGGGCGGCGAGGGCGTGGATAGGGGCCTTGTCTTCGGACTCGCCCATGCGTGTGGCGTAGAGGGCCATCTGCGTCTTTTCGATGCGTTGCCAGAGGGCGATGTATTCGCTGTGCGTTAGGTGAGAGGGGTCGTTGACCTCGACGATGAGGTCGCTGCCGTGTTGCGGATAGCCCGCCAGTTTGCGCGTGCGCCAGGCCTGATACGCCGGTTCGTTGTCGGGATGGAAGGGGGAGTGTGTGGGGATCATGTCGCGTGGGGGATGGGGGCGTCTGTGAAAAAGCCATCGACCTGTTTTTTGACCGTAGCCATGGCCTCGGGGACATCGATGTCCATGAGCTGGTCTTGGATCCAGGATTGATCGCTGGCCAACATGACCTCGCGCACCATCAGGCTGAGGTAGCGCAGGGCTTGGTAGCTGGCCTTGTCGACCGGGAAATCGAAGGTGGCATAGTCGACATTGCGACGGTTCATTAGGTCGATGAAGCCGGCGCGATGATCGTAGTCGGGGTCTTTTTGGCCGCCATTGAGGTCGATGATGTTGTCTTCCATGGTCTCGGCGAGACGGTGGGCGATGGCTTCGATGATGTCGGCGCGAAACGCCTCGTCGGCGCGTCCGTAGATCAGGCGGTCGGCGTAGTGGGCGAGGAAGCAGCACAGCTCGGCGATGACGAGAAAGCCGCGTTGCGGGGTGAGGATGGCGTAATCGGCCTCAGTGAGTCGATCGACGGTGCTGTCGGCGACGCGCCAGATGGTGAGGGCGATGACGCTGCCGGTCTCAAAGGCGGGGCGTTCTTGATCGCTGTCTTTGAACCAAGTGGTTTTGACGCGCATGGGTTTGGCCATCTTATTCTCCTGTGGCGATGGGGTGGGCGGGGTCCGTAATCCACTCGCTCCACGATCCGGGATAGAGGCGCGAACCGGGCAGACCGGCGACCTCCATGGCGAGGAGGTTGTGACAGGCGGTGACGCCGGAGCCGCAGACATGGATGACCTCGCTCGGGGCGCGGCCTTTGAGCAAGGCTTGATAGGCCTCGCGCAGGGCCTCGGGCGGCATCAGCGTGCCATCGACATCGAGGTTTTCTTCGAATACCCAGTTGATGGCGCCAGGTAGGTGGCCGGCGACGGGGTCGATGGGGTCGTGCTCGCCGGTGAAGCGCGTCTCGCTACGGGCATCGATGAGGAGGTGGGATTGCGCCGCGACGATGCCTTCCATCTCGGTGGTGGAGAGCCATAGGCTGCGTTCGGGCAGGCAAGGGCAGGCGGCGGTTTGCGGCGCGGGTGTCGTGTTGTCCGTGCGGCGCAGTTCACGCGCCCACTTGGGCCAGCCGCCATCGAGCAGGGCAACGGCGGGGTGGCCGAGCCAGCGCAGCATCCACCACAGACGCACGGCCATCGAGCCGAAGCTGTCGTCATAGACGACGACCTGACGGTTGACGCCGACGCCGCAGCGTTGGATGGCTGCACTAAGACGGGCGGGGTCGGGCAAGGGGTGGCGGCCGGTCTCGGGCGTGATGGGGCCGGAGAGGTCTGCGTCTAGGTGTAGATAGTGGGCGCCGGGGATGTGGGCCTTGGCGTAGGCGCGGCGGCCGTGTTCGGTGTCGGCGAGGCTGAAGCGGCAGTCAATGATGATCCAGTGTGGATCTCCCAGATGCGCGGCGAGTTCGTCGGTGGAGATGAGGGTGTTGCTGTACATGGATGCGCATCCTCAGGTGATAGTCCGTAGCCACTTGCCGTAGCAAGAGGGTTAGAAACCACTGTAGGAGCGGGCTTGCCCGCGAATGGTGTTGTTCGCCAGCAAGCTGGCTCCTACAGCGCTAAGGCTTAGTAGCCGCCCTTGCCGTAGGGCTTGGGCAGACCGGAGACCATGGCGGCCTGACGGTTGGGTTGGTTGGGGAAGAGTTCGTAGAGCACCTTCTTCCAGTCTTGGCTGTCGTCTTCCTCGTCCAAGAGGGCGAGCATATTGCGGAAGTTCGGCGTGTGGCCGTCTTCTTGATAACGCTCGCGCATGAAGCGGACGACTTGCCAGTGCAGGTCGTTGAGGGTGATCTTTTGCGCGGCGGCGATCACCGGGACGATGTCGTCGTTAAAGTTGGCTTCGAGTAGAAAACCTTCTTCGTCGGCCTCGATGTCTTCGCCATTTAGTGTGTAGATTACGGGGGTACCCATGGGACTTCTCCTTGATAAGTTAAATTACGGTACGGTGAATTAATCGCGGGCGACTTCCTTGATCGACTTGTGCGGGACAAAGACCCCGCACCCATATTCTGCCCCCCAGCCGAGTCCGAGTTCTTGGAGTAACAAGGATTGCTCAGGCGGGAGGCCATGTATCATCAAGCCAAAACCATGGACGCTACCGTTTGGGATCAGGATTATACGCGGCTTGTTGCAGATTAGGCCGCCGGCGATGCCGATGGCGTTAAGGTGTGTGCGGGCCTCAGCCATAAAGGCGATCTCGTCGGTTAGATCGAGGCAGACCAAGGGGGCGTGCAGATCGGTGTAGGGCAAGAGGGGACGCGCTTTGACGGCGCCGATACGGAGCGTCCCCGTGCCGAGGTCTATCGCTTGGCCTTCGAGGGCGCTGGCGAGGGCGACTGCCGTGGTCGGGACACGCAGGATGAGTTTGGCGCGCCGATTGAGGACGAGGTTGCCGTCGTCGCGCCCGCTGGCGGCGCCGCTGATCGTGTGCAGGGCGAGGCCGATCGTCTTGAGGGCGGGCACGCAGGCGACCAAGGCGAGATATAGGGCGTGACCATGGTCAGCCGGGATCGTGCGCCCATCAAGGTCAAAGACGAGATCGACGCGGTTGCTCTGGAGTTCGGAGTGGTGTATCGCCTCCCACTCGGGGTTGAACATGCGCATCAGGGGGCGTCCGTGGTATCTGTGGCGGCCACAGTCGCGATCGTGGCCGTTGCCCACGCGGCCATCTTGCCCGCCCAGTATTGAGCGGTCACCGGATCCATGTCGAAAACGGTAAAACGGGCGCCGCGCTCGCGGATGCGGATGCGTAGCATGGGGATGCCACCGGCATCAAGACGCACCTCTTGCAGCTCGATCTCTTGATTGCCAAAAGGGTTGCGAAAGGTGTCTAAAACAGTGATCTGATCCATAGCGCTGCGTGTAAAATAGGTGGTAGAGATTATCTGACGATTTTAGTCGGGTATTCAAGTCCCCGCTACGGGTATTGAAACCTATCCTTTCGGGTAGGTGCTAATACTCCCTTCGGGGGCGTCGTCCCCCTCATTAGGGCGATGGCGGGGGGGGTGAAGTTTCTCTAATATGCGCCCACTCGTCTCTGCTTGTTGACGGCGGATCGTTGATTGTGGGTCCTCGGCAATTTTTGTCGGTCACAGTGAATGGTCGCAAGAGTCACCTACCCGGCCTAGTCGCCGGAACACTTAAGGAGCAATAAATGGCAAAGAAACAATATGACACTCCCAACCTGGATCAGTTGGAATCTGGTCCGTGGCCGTCCTTTGTGACCGGTCTGAAGCGTCTGGCAGAAGATAACGATATGGCCGTTGACCTGATGGGTCAACTGGAAACCTCCTACCAGACCAAGTTGGGTTACTGGAAGGGCGGCACCGTGGGTGTCGTTGGTTACGGTGGTGGTGTGATCCCGCGCTTTACCGAGCTAAAGAACGCGGACGGCACGGCGAAGTTCCCTGCTGCGGCGGAGTTCCACACCCTGCGTATCCAGCCGCCGGCGGGTATGCACTACTCCTCTCAGTTGCTGCGCGATCTCTGTGACGCATGGCTGGAAACCGGTGGTTCTGGTTTGATTGCCCTGCATGGCCAGTCTGGCGACATCATGTTCCAAGGCATCAAAACTGCCGATGTGCAACGCTCTTTTGACAGGCTCAACGAGATGGGTTTTGACATGGGTGGCGCAGGCCCGGCCTTGCGTACCTCCATGTCTTGCGTCGGCGCAGCCCGTTGCGAGATGTCTTGTTTTGATGAAGCGCGTGCCTTGCGTACCGTCATCAACAACAACTTGGACGACATGCACCGTCCGTCCTTGCCGTATAAGTTCAAGTTCAAGTTTTCCGGTTGCCCGAATGACTGTATGAACGCCATTCAGCGTTCGGACATGGGCACGATCGGTACATGGCGCGACAATATCCGTGCCGATGAGACGATTGCGCGTGACTGGATGGCTCACCATAGCATGGAAGACCTGATCAACATGGTCGTCAACCATTGTCCGACCAAGGCGATCCAACTGACCAAGAATGACGGTAAGGCAGCGGCTGAGGGTGTCACCAAGGTTGCCGTGTCGGATGCTAACTGCATCGAGATCGACAACCATAACTGTGTGCGTTGTATGCACTGCCTGAATGTGATGCCGGGTGCGTTGTTGCCGGGTATGGACAAGGGTGTCACCATCCTCGTTGGCGGTAAGGGCGTGTTGAAGATTGGCGCTTCTATGGGCACAGTGATTATCCCGTTCATGAAGATGGAATCGGATGAGGACTTCGAGAAGCTGAACGACCTGGCGCGTAGCATCCTTGATTTCTTTGCTGAAAACGCGCTGGAGCATGAGCGTACCGGTGAGATGATTGAGCGTATCGGTTTGGTCAACTTCTTAGAGGGCCTGGAGATCGATGTTGATCCGAATATGATTAGCCACCCGCGTTCCAACCCGTACTTCCGTGCTGATGACTGGGACGAAGAGGCGGCTAAGTGGTTCGAGCGTAAGGCTGCTGCTTAATGTGAGCGCATGGCGTGCCTCACAGGCACGCCATGCTTATGCTCATTAATCGAATACTCATTAACTGATTGAACAACGGAGAATAAAATGGCAGAACGCACTCATCAGACGATTGAATCCGGTGCGCCGGATCCCATGCCGTACATGCACCCGACAATGCGGGATAACTATGGCAAGTGGGTCTTCCACAGCCATCCCAAGCCGGGCGTGCTGTATCACCGCGCCGAGAACGGCGCTGAGATTTGGACCGTTAAGGCGGGCAATCAACGGCAGATGGATCACTATACGATCCGTCAGTTAGCCGATATCGCAGATCAATACGCCGATGGTTTCGTGCGTTTTACGACACGATCGAATATCGAGTACATGGTGACCGAGCAGGCCAAGGTTGAGCCGCTGATCAAGGCGCTGACCGACGGTGGTTTCCCGGTCGGTGGCACCGCTAACTCGGTGTCCATGATCGCCCACACCCAAGGTTGGTTGCATTGCGACATCCCGGGTACCGATGCCTCTGGCGCCGTCAAGGCCCTGATGGACGATCTGTACGAAGAGTTCATCAAGTGCGAGATGCCGAACCGCGTCAAGCTGTCCACCTCCTGCTGCGAGATCAACTGCGGCGGTCAGGCTGACATCGCGATCGTGATCCAGCATACCAAGCCGCCGAAGATCAACCATGATCTGGTCGCCAATGTCTGTGAACGGCCGACCGTCGTGGCGCGTTGCCCGGTGGCCGCGATTCGTCCGGCCCTGATCAACGGTAAGCCGACGCTGGAAGTGGACGAGAAGAAGTGCATCTGCTGTGGTGCGTGCTTCCCGCCCTGCCCGCCGATGCAGATCAACGATCCGGAATTCTCCAAGTTTGCGATCTGGGTGGGCGGTAAGAACTCCAACGCCCGTTCCAAGCCGGCCTTCCACAAGCTGGTCGCCTCGGGCATCCCGAACAACCCGCCGCGTTGGCCGGAAGTCTCCGTCGTGGTCAAGAAGATCCTCGGCGAGTACAAGGCCGATGGTCGTCCGTGGGAGCGTATGAACGACTGGATCGACCGTATCGGTTGGCCCGCCTTCTTCGAGAAGACCGGTCTGCCGTTCACCAAGCACCACATCGACAACTGGCGCGGTGGTCGTACCAGCCTCAACGCCTCGACGCATATCCGTTTCTAATGGCGGTCTGAACAGGTCCCCCTCGGGGTCTGTTCGCTCGAGATAATTTACTTAGGGATGTTTAGATGAAATTTGGAATTCTGGTTAACGAAGGTCCGTACACGCATCAAGCGTCGGATACGGCGTTCAAGTTTGCGCAAGCGGCGATTGCCCAAGGGCATGAAGTCACCCGCGTGTTTTTCTATCACGACGGGGTCAACAACGCCTCGCGTCTGACCGTGCCGCCGGTGGATGACCGTCATGTGGTCAACCGCTGGGCCGAGCTCGGCGAGAAGCACGGCGTCGATCTGGTCGTTTGTATCGCGGCGGCACAACGCCGGGGTCTGTTGGATGATAACGAGGCAAAGCGTCAAGGGCGTGATGCCAACAACATCCATCCGGCCTTCCGTATCTCGGGCCTGGGTCAGTTGGTTGAGTCCGGTATCCAGAACGACCGTCTGGTCACCTTTGGCGATTAAAAAGAGGAAAAACGATGAGCGACGATATGGATATGGATGAAGGCGGTACGATCAAGAAGTTTATGTTCGTCAACCGCAAGGCGCCTTACGGCACGGTGTATGCGTTAGAGGCCCTAGAGGTGGTGTTGATCTCTGCCGCGTTTGAGCAGGATGTCAGCATGGCCTTTGTGGACGATGGCGTGTATCAACTGATGAAGGGCATCAACACCGAGGCGACCGAACTGAAGAATTTCTCGAAGACTTACCGGGCCTTAGATGGCTACGATATCGAAAAATTGTATGTGGATCAGGAATCTCTCGCGGCCCGTGGTCTGACCGAGGATGATTTGCTGGTGGATGTTACGGTGATGTCCTCCGCTGAACTGGCCGCCATGATGGCGGATCAGGATGTGGTCATTAGCCACTAATCAAAGGGAGACAACTATGTTGCACATCATTAATAAATCGCATTCAGACCGTAGCATCGAAACGGTGTTGCGTCTGGCGACTCAGGGTTCTGCCATCTTATTGATCGAAGATGCGGTCTATGCCGCAACGACGGGCAATGTGATAGCAGCAAAGATCCAAGCGGCGATGGCCGATCTGAAGATCTATGCGTTGAAACCAGATCTGGACACGCGTGGCATGGCCGGTCGCGTCATGGAGGGCATTACGCTGGTGGATTACGCAGGTTTTGTTGATTTGGTCGCTGCGCAGCCTAACTGCCAGTCTTGGCTGTAAATTTTTTTAAGGAGTATGGTATGCCGATGGTAACGATTGCAGGTAAAGAAGTTGAACTGGACGAAGAGGGTTTTCTGACCAACTTGGGCGACTGGACTAAGGATGTGGCTGACTATCTGGCCATTGAAGAGAAGGTCGAGATGACCGAATCGCATTGGGAAGTGATCGACTTCCTGCGCGAATATTATGACGAGTATCAGATCGCCCCGGCCGTTCGCGTGCTGACCAAGGCGATTGGCAAGAAGCTCGGCCCGGACAAGGGCAACAACAAGTATCTGTACGAGTTGTTCCCCTACGGGCCGGCCAAGCAGGCGTGTAAGATCGGTGGCCTGCCGAAGCCGACCGGCTGTATCTAAGCGTAACTAAGCGATACTGCCGTCTCCTAACCCTTTGTTGGGTTAGGAGTCAAAAGTGATTTTTTTGTTCGTTCGTTTGAAAAACATCGTCAAAATCATTTCTGACTCCTAACTTGCTGTTTGTCTAGAGGAACACATGTCTGCACTAACAGGTTTTTATATCGCCCTGCTGTATTTCGCGACCTTTATCCTCGTGGTGGGCGTTGCCTATCGTATCTACGAATACAGCCGTATCCCCGCGCCTTTGAAGATCCCCACCACGCCCGCGCCGACCACGCAAGTGGGTGTTGCCTATCGCATGGCGCGCGAGGTGGTTTTGTTCGAATCCTTGTTCAAATCGAACAAGTGGATCTGGGTCTTTGGTTGGGCCTTCCATGTCGGTCTGCTCCTCGTGTTGCTGCGTCATCTGCGCTATTTCCAAGAGCCGGTGTGGTTTTGGGTTGATATCGTGCAGCCCTTCGGCATGTATGCCAGCTTCGCGATGGTCTTTGGCCTGGCCGGTCTGTGGGCGCGGCGTTTCTTGGTCGACCGCGTGCGCTATATCTCGACCCCGTCCGATCACCTGATGTTGGCCTTGCTCATCGCGATTGGCTTGTCGGGGATGATGATGACCTTTGTCGCCCACACCGATATCGTCGCGTTGAAAGCCTTCGCCTTGGGTCTGGTGGTGTTTGATTGGCAGCCGTTGCCGTCTGACCCCGTTTTGCTGGTGCATCTGGGTCTCGTCGCCCTGTTGATGATCATCTTCCCGATCAGTAAGTTGTTGCATGCCCCGGGCGTCTTCTTCAGCCCGACGCGTAACCAGGTGGATAACCCGCGCGAGCGGCGCCATCAGGCGGCGTGGGCGGCATCTTTGGATAAGTCGTAACAGGATCTGACCTTAAAGATTAAGTATAAGGAATCACGATGGCAGCCCCAAAATTTGAAGTGCCCGCGCTAACCGAGAACTCCTCGACCACGCCAGTCCCCAAGATCCAAGAAGGGTCGATGGGGCACATGAAGTCCTTTACGGGCAACGAAAAGGTTCAGTCCTTTTTGGGTTATCCGTGGGAGTTGGGCGAGGACTGGAAAGAGCGCGCGATCGATAAGATGGGCGACCTGCTCGGAAAATACCGCTCCTTGCGCGTGTTCATGGATGCCTGTGTGCATTGCGGTGCGTGTACCGATAAATGCCATTATTTCCTCGGCACGGCTGATCCGAAGAACATGCCGGTGGCGCGTCAAGACCTGATGCGCAAGGTCTATCGTCGCCATTTCACCCTGCCAGGCAAGGTGGTTCCGTGGCTGGTCGGCGCGGAAGACCTGACGAAGGAAACGCTGGACGACTGGTATAACTATTATCACCAGTGTTCGGAGTGTCGTCGCTGTTCGGTCTATTGCCCGTATGGCATCGACACCGCCGAGATCACCATGGCGGGGCGCGAGATCCTCAACCATGTGGGTATGGGGCAGAAGTATTCCAACGAGATCTTGGGCAAGGTGCAGAAGATCGGTAACAACCTCGGCCTGCCCGGCCCTGCGCTGGAAGATACCCTGCTCGGCCTAGAAGAAGATGTCTTGGAAGCGACCGGCGTGGCGGTGAAGTTCCCGCTCAATGTGGCGGGGGCCGAGGTCTTGTTGGTCACCCCGTCGGCCGACTTCTTCTCCGAGCCGCATGTCGAATCCTTGATCGGCTATGCCAAGGTCTTTCACGCCGCCGGCATCTCGTGGACGCTGTCCACGGCGGCCTCGGAGGCGGGTAACTTCGGTCTCTTCAATGGTAGCTACGAGACCATGCGTACCGTGGCCAACCGCATCCGTGACGCGGCCTTGGAGCTAGGATCAAAGCGTATCGTGGTCGGCGAGTGTGGGCACGCATGGCGTGTCGCCTATTCGTTCTGGAACACCCTCAACGGCGTGGGCTATGGAGGCGACGACCCGTTTGCCAAGCAGTTACAACAGCAACTCGATGCGCGTTACCCGCAGCCGCAGCATATCTGTGAAATGACCTGGGACCTGATTCAACAGGGCGCGCTAGAGTTCGACAAGTCGCTCAATGACGACCTCGTCATCACCATGCACGATTCCTGCAATGTGGCACGCGGTTCGCGCATGGGCAACGAGGCTGGCGGTCAGTTCACCATCCCGCGCAACATCATCAAGGCGGTGGCGAATAACTTCCACGACATGGCCTCTGAGACCATAGGCGAAGGCACCTTCTGTTGCGGTGGCGGTGGCGGTCTGTTGACGGATGACCTGATGGAGGTTCGCGTCAAGGGGGCTTTACCGCGCATGAACGCCTTGAACCAAGTGGTGCAAGGCCAGCAAGTGAACTTTATGGCAACCATCTGTGCGATCTGCAAGGCGCAGTTCACCAAGGTATTACCGTATTACGGGTTTGATATGAGTATGGTTGGCGGCGTGCATCAGCTCGTTGCCAAGGCGATCAAGTTAGATTGATTTTATGGGTTGCTGTTCAGAAAAAACAGCGGCAATGTTGCATTTATAGGAGAGCAAGATGGCGGTTACATCCAAGGATCTGAAGAAAACTGAAGGCAAGATTTGGCGTCGTTATAAGGACGACGAGACTGAGTCTGACTATCGTAGTAACCAAGACAAGATCTTCCAGGCGAGCTGGACGCATAAGTGTCCGGAGTATGTCCAATCGGCCCCGCCGTGCCAGGGCGCGTGCCCGGCCGGTGAGGATATCCGTGGCTACCTCAATATCGTGCGCGGCATCGAAAAGCCGCTGGGTGGTCAGAGCTGGCAAGAATATGCGTGGCGTCGTCTGACCTCGGCCAATCCGTTCCCGGCTGTGATGGGTCGCGTTTGCCCTGCACCGTGTGAATCCGGCTGTAACCGTAACCAAGTCGAAGAGAATGTCGGCATCAACTCCGTTGAGCACTTCTTGGGTAACTGGGCGCTGGATAACAAGATTGCCTTCATCAAGCCCGAGGTCACCCCGTCCGGCAAGAAGGTTGCCATCATTGGCGGCGGCCCGGCTGGCTTGGCGGCGGCCTATCAACTGGTCCAGAAGGGCCATGCCTGCACCATCTTTGATGACCACGCCGAACTCGGCGGCATGATGCGCTACGGCATTCCCGGTTTCCGTACCCCGCGTGAGGTGTTGGATGGCGAGATTCAGCGCATCATCGACCTCGGCGTCGAGACGCGTATGAACACCCGTATCGGCACCGATGTCTCGATGGAGCAGATTGAGCAAGAGTTCGACGCTGTGCTGTTTGGTCTCGGCGCACAAGCGGGTCGCGCCTTGCCCGTTGAGGGTGCGGATGCCCCGAACTGCGTAACCGCCACCTCTTTCCTGCGTGCCTTTAACGAAGGTCGTTTGCAACATGTGGGCAAGAAGGTCGTCGTCATCGGCGGCGGCGACACCTCGATCGATGTGGCGACGGTGGCCCGTCGTCTCGGTAAGGTGACCAACGCAGCGACCACCGATTTGCCAGAGAATGTCCTGGCCGGTCATACCGCCCACGATGTCGCCAGCATTGCTGCGCGTCAGGGCGTGGAAGTGGTGCTGATCTCGCGCTCGACGGTGGATAAGATGGCCGCCAACAAGCACGAGGTCGATCAGGCCAAGGCCGAAGGCATCGAGATCATCGGCGGGGTCACTCCAGTGGCCGTGATCAAAGATGCCTCGGGCCGTGCCATCGCCCTGCGCGTGGCCGAGTTTGAGATGGTGGGTAAAGAAACCGTCATCAAGGCCGGTACCGAGCGCGACATCGAGGGCACGCTGATCGTCTCCGCCATCGGTCAGGGCGTGGATTTCACCGGCCTCGAAGGCTTTAACAACAACAACGGCCTGATAAAGACCGACAAGAATTACCGTTTCCCGGGCAAAGAAAACATCTTTGTCGCCGGCGATGTGATCCGTCCGCACCTGTTGACCACGGCCATTGGCCACGCGCGTATCTGTGCCGAGGGCATCGACGCCTACCTGAATGGTGTCGAAGCGACCAAGCGTCCTAAGGTCGATGTGGCGCACTGGGATATGATTCGTCAGTGGATCGACTCCGGCCATGAGTATGGCGAGCATCATGGTCAAGAGATGGGTACTTCCGAGTGGAAGGACACCCTGCACAACTTCGATGACCGTTCGGGTCGCTACATCATCCCGTCCACGCAGTTGTTCTTGGGCCATTTCCAGAATGTGCCGCGTCTGCATCGTGATGTGACGGTGTTGGACAAGGATAGCGCGCTGGGTAACTTCGACGATCGCCTGCACTCCTTGGATGAGAAGCAATCGGTGGCTGAGGCCAAGCGTTGTATGTCCTGTGGCCAGTGTTTTGAGTGCGACAACTGCATCATCTATTGTCCGCAGGTCGCTGTCTTCAAGGTCAAGAAAAAGGATAACCCGACCATGGGCCGTTATGTCGATACCGACTATGGCAAGTGTATCGGTTGCCATATCTGCGCCGATGTCTGTCCGACTGGCTATATCCAAATGGGTATGGGTGATTAAGTTTGGTTGGGCTAACTCTTTTTAAGGAATCGGGCATGACGGCTCAGTCGCTAGTAAATTCTTTGATCGGCGCGCTTGCGCTCTCGGCCCTGCTGGGGCTGGGGACTGTGGCTCAGGCCGCTGCCGACACTCCAAAAGTGTCGGCAGCCAAGGGCGACAAATGCGTGGAGAACACGGATTTTATGCGCCGCAACCATATGGATCTCTTAAAGCATCATCGCGATGACACGATGCGTTTAGGAATCCGTACGACGAAACACAGCTTAAAAGGGTGTGTGGAGTGTCACGCGAGTGATAAGACAGGTAGCGTGGCCTCTTCTAAAGAGGATTTTTGTGTTGCTTGTCATAGTTACGCTAGCGTTAAGTTGGATTGTTGGGACTGTCATGCGACCAAACCGGGCAAAAAAACTCGGGGCAAGAGTGATGCCAAGATGCCCATCGACCATGCTGCGCATGATCATATCCATGCGAGGGGGGTGAAATGAACACTAATAGTGGATCTACGACAGCCGTAGAATCGCGTCGTGCCGTTCTCAAGGCGGGTGCGGCGATCACGGCCGCCACCTTGGCCCCCGGCCTGATGTTCTATGGCGTGGCGCATAGCCGGCCAGCCGAAGAGCCTGCCTCCAAGGATGTCCGTTGGGGCATGTTGATCGACACGCAAAAGTGCGGCGATGGTTGCAAGTCCTGTGTGACAGCCTGTAACGAAGAGCACGGTCTGTCGGGTAAGACCGGCCCGCAGGATTCGCAGTGGATCCGCAAGGTCGATATCCGCAATCTGCAAACCGATGCACAGCATGCGTTACCTATGCTTTGTCAGCATTGCGAAAACCCGCCCTGCGTCGATGTCTGTCCGACGGGCGCGTCGATGAAGCGGGCCGACGGTATCGTCTTGGTCGATAGCCACCTCTGTATCGGTTGCCGTTATTGCATGATGGCCTGCCCGTACCAGGCGCGTTCGCTGGTGCATGAGCCGTTGACCGATCAAAAACCCGATGTTCCACGGGGCGTGGGGTGTGTGGAGTCGTGTACTTTTTGCGTACAGCGTGTCGATCGTGATGAGACGCCGGCCTGCGTCGAGGCTTGTACGGAAGCCGGTCACAACGCCATGTTGTTTGGCGATATCAATAACCCCGAGACGCCGATTGCCAAGGCGCTCAAGGCCCGGGCCAGCACCGAAGTTCGCGCTGACCTCAACCTCAATACCGGCGTGCGTTATCAAGGGATCTAACGATGAACATCGCATTTCGTGAAATTCAGGCCAAACAAGGCTATTGGTTGACCATGGCTGTTTTGGCAGCCTTGGCCGGTGTGGGCGTGCTGTCAGCCTTGTACATGGAACATCACGGCCACATCGTGACGGGCATGACCAATCAGATTGTCTGGGGTCTGCCGCATGTGTTCGCGGTCTTCCTCATCGTCGCGGCCTCGGGGGCGCTCAATGTGGCCTCTATCGCCACGGTGTTCGGCAAGACGCTGTACAAGCCGCTCAATCGTCTCTCGGCCTTGATGGCGCTGACCTTCTTGGCGGGCGGTCTGATGGTCTTGGTTTTGGATCTAGGCCGTGCCGATCGCATCATCGTGGCGATGACGGAATACAACTTCAAGTCCATCTTTGCGTGGAATGTCATCTTGTATAACGGCTTCTTCGTGATCGTCATCGCCTATCTGTGGACCATGATGGATAGGCAGGGTGGCCCGTGGTACAAGGCGGTCGGCACCTTTGCCTTCGTCTGGCGCCTCATCCTCACCACCGGTACCGGGTCCATCTTTGGTTTCTTGGTGGCGCGTGAGGCCTATGATGCGGCCCTGTTAGCGCCGATGTTTATCATCTTCTCGTTCAACTACGGCCTCGCCTTGTTTATGCTCATCCTCATGGGCCTCTATAAGGGCGACCAACGGCCGCTGGGCGACAAGTTGCTGGGTCGTATGCGTAGCCTGCTCGGTACCTTTGTGGCGGCCAGTCTGTACTTCACCTTGGTCTATCACCTGACCAACCTGTATTTCACCAAGCATCATGGTCTGGAGGCCTTCTTGCTGCTCGAAGGCGGCGTGCATACGCAGGTGTTCTGGCTGGGTCAGGTGCTGGTCGGCTATGTCGTGCCGATGACGATCTTGTTTAACGCGGCCTTGAGCGGTCGCGGCTGGACGGTGATCGCGGCGGTGGCGGCGGTGCTGGGCGGTCTGTCGCAGATGTGGGTGACCATCGTCGGCGGCCAAGCCTATCCGATCGAGATGTTCCCCGGCTATGCCGTGTCGTCTAGTTTCTATGATGGCGCGGTGCATGCGTACAGCCCGTCTATGGTTGAGGTCCTGCTCGGCGTAGGTGGCTTGGCGACGGCCATCTTGTTGACCGTCGGTGCGTGTAAGGTGTTGCGTTTCATGCCGGAGCGGCTGGATGACGAGACCCTCGCCGCCTTGCACGGTAAGCACTAATCGGAGCGTAGATGACCTGAAAACCGGCCTCCTATGGCCGGTTTTTACATCCTGAAAAATAACCCTGCATGGCGTGTCTATATCTCTCTGCTGCACATAAATCCTCGGGCAAGACCACGGTCACGCTCGGGCTGGCGCGCGCGCTCAAACAGCGCGGCCAGCGGGTGCAGGTGTTCAAAAAAGGCCCCGATTACATCGACCCGATCTGGCATGGCTTAGCATCGGGGCGGCCTAGCTATAACCTCGATTTTCACATGATGCAGGCGGCGGAGATCGACGCGCTTTACGCACAGCATGTGCAGACCGCCGACATCGGCCTCATCGAGGGCAACAAGGGCCTCTATGACGGCATGGACTTGGACGGTAGCAACAGCAATGCGGCCTTGGCTAAACGCCTAGGGGTGCCGGTGATCTTGGTGTTGGATTGCGTCGGCATGACGCGCGGGGTCGCGCCCTTGGTGTTGGGCTATCAGGCCTTTGACCCGGCGGTGCAGATTGCCGGGGTCATCCTTAACAAGGTCGGCGGGCCGCGTCACGAAGAAAAGTTGCGCGCGGTGATGACGCGCTATACGCAGGTGCCGGTGCTGGGCGTGATCCCGCGCGATGCGCGCTTGATGGTGGCCGAGCGGCATCTGGGTCTGACCCCCGGCAATGAGCAGGAGGACGCCGAGACGCGTATCGATGCGATGGCCGAGGTGATCAAAGCGCAGTGCGATCTCGATGCCTTGCTGGCGGTGGCACAGACGGCCGCCCCGCCCCGCGTGTCCCCGTTGGCGCCCCCGTCGCAGGCTTCGCTGCCACGCTATGCGGGCCTGCGTCTGGGCTATCTCCACGACCGTGCCTTTGGGTTTTATTATCAAGAAGACCTCGACACGCTACGCGCGGCGGGTGTGAGCTTGCAGCCGATCGACACCTTGCAGGACACGCGTTTGCCTGCCTTAGACGGTCTGTTGATGGGCGGGGGTTTCCCCGAGGTGTTTATCGAGGCCTTGACCGCCAACACCGCGTTACGCGCCCAGTTGCGGGCGGGCATAGACGCGGGCCTGCCCACCTATGCCGAATGTGGCGGCTTGATGTATCTCGCCGAGACCATACGCTGGGCCGAGCGTAGCGGCGCGATGCTGGGCGTCATCCCGGCGACCGTGACCATGGGCGAACGGCCCGTGGGACGGGGCTATGCCAGTCTGCGCGGTACCGGCGCGTCGCCCTTGGCCGTTGCCGGGGTGGACTATCCCGCGCATGAGTTTCATTATTCCGCCTTGAGCGCATTGCCTGATACGATGACCCCGGCCTATGCGATGTTGCGTGGGCGCGGTTTTGATGGTCGTCAAGATGGTTTCGTGTACAAGAATCTGCTGGCATCATACTGCCATCGTCGAGGCACCGGCCCGCAAGGTTGGATCGCCCCGTTTTTGAAGTTATGTGCGCAAGTGGCTACCCCCACCGCACATTAAATACCGTTCTAGAAAGGGACACTGATGTTAAATTTAACTGAAACGGCCGCCGAACAGGTGCGCCAGGCTGCAACACAAAGTGCTGCCGATGACATGGCCCTCCGCGTTGCGGCGCGCATGAATGACGAGGGTGAGATCGAATTTGGCCTCGGTTTCGATGCGGTCGATGAGGCCGATATCGTCATCGACGCGCATGGCGTTAAGGTGCTGGTCGCGCCGTCCAGCCAGCCTTTGTTGACCGACATCACGCTGGATTTCAGCGAGGTCGCACCGGGCGAGATGAGCTTTGTGTTTTTGCGCGCCAACAGCGGCGGCGGTGGCGGTTGTGGCACCGGCGGTGGCGGCGGTGGTGGCGGTGGTGGCGGTTGCGGTAGTTGTGGCAGCGGTTGCGGTAGCTAATCCCCGCCGCGCAAACGGCGATTTAACCGAGTAACTAGCGTTGTGAGCGTCTCCTGATGAATTACCTACCTATCTTTATGGATCTGCGTGATCGCGCCACCCTCGTGGTGGGCGGTAACGAGATCGCCGCGCGTAAGGCCGGCTTGTTGCTCTCTGCGGGGGCGCGCGTCGTGGCGTTGTGCCCGCAGCCCTTGGTCGCTGCCTGGGCCGATCTGGCGGGTGGCGATCGGGTGCGCCATCAGCGTGCGGCATATAGCGATGCGTCTCTGGACGGCATGGCCCTCGTCATCGCGGCGACGGGCGATGCGGACTTAGACCAGCGCATCTCTGCGGCGGCGCAGGCGCGCGGCATCCCGGTCAATGTGCCCGATAGGCCGACGCTATGTGGTTTTATCCTGCCGTCCATTATCGACCGTTCGCCCATCATGGTGGCGGTGTCCAGTGGCGGCGAGGCGCCCGTCTTATCGCGCCTCATCCGTGCCCGTTTAGAGACCTTGATCCCCGCCGCCTATGGTCGTCTGGCGGCCTTGGCCGGGCGTTTCCGTGAACGGGTGCGGGGCGCGATCAGCACCGGCGAAGCACGGCGCAAGTTCTGGGAAAAGGTTTTCCTCTCGCCGGTAGCCGAGATGGTCTTCGCCGGTCGTGAGGCCGAGGCCGATGCGCGTCTGGCGGCGATGTTGGCCGACCCTGCCGCCAGCGATGCACGCGGTGAGGTCTATCTGGTGGGCGCCGGCCCGGGCAACCCAGATCTGCTCACCTTCCGCGCCTTGCGCCTGATGCAGCAGGCCGATGTCGTGGTCTATGACCGCCTTGTCTCGCCGCCTATTTTAGAGATGTGCCGCCGCGATGCCGAGCGCATCTATGTTGGCAAGGAGCGCGACAACCACGCCGTGCCGCAGGACGAGATCAACCTGCTCTTGGCGCGTTTGGCCTTGGAGGGTAAGCGGGTGCTGCGCCTCAAGGGCGGCGACCCGTTTATCTTTGGGCGCGGCGGCGAGGAGATTGAGACCTTGCGCGAACATGGGGTGTCCTTCCAAGTCGTCCCGGCGGTCACGGCGGCGGCGGGCGTGGCCTCGTATGCCGGCATCCCGCTCACGCACCGCGACTATTCGCAGGCCTTGGTCTTCGTCACGGGACATCTCAAAGACGGTAGCATGGATCTCGATTGGGACATGTTGGCGCGGCCGCGTCAGACCATCGTTGTGTATATGGGCTTGAAGGGCCTCTCGCACCTGTGCGCGCAGATGATCGTACACGGCCTAGCGGCGGACACCCCCATCGCCGTCGTGCAACAGGGCACGACGCTAAACCAAAAGGTGGTGATCGGCACGCTGGCCACCATGCCGGACAAGGTCGCCGCGGCTGAACTCAAGCCGCCCACCCTCATCATCATCGGTCAGGTCGTGCAATTGCACGACAAACTCTCGTGGTTCAACCCCGATGGCGCGCCGGCCACCGTCAGCCCCTTGGACAGCCCCGCGCACCTCAACCTTTAAGATGGCTCTATGCGGTTTGTAGGGCGTGATTATGAAAACCGCTACGGCCGCCTTGGATAGGTCGATGCGCCTGTTGGCCTTTGTTATCGTGGCCTTGTGGCTCAGCGGCTGCGCCCAGACACGGAAGGCTAGTTCGCCGCCGATAACCTTATGGCGAGTGGAAAATCTCGTCGGAGCCTCGGCCGCCTCGGTGGCACTGCGCGCGCAAGATGGCACGATCCATCACCACCTTGCGACCGCCAGGGTCAAGCACTTGTTGCGTATCGCACGGCGCGTAGAAACGGCGGCCGGGGAGGTGCGGCCACACTGGGTCATCGCGACGGGCGAGAAGGCCAATGCCTTTGCGACCTACCAGAAGGAACAGCCCCTGATCGCGGTGAATGTGGCCCTGTTAGACCTGCTCGGCGATGACGCGGACGAATTGGCGGCGGTGCTCGGCCATGAGTTGGCGCATCTGTATGAAGGGCATGGTCGATTACGGCGTGCGCGCAAGGACAATCTAACGGCTGCCTCGCAGGTGGCTGGCCTTGCGTTGGGTCTCTTGGGCGTGCCTGGCGGCGGCTATCTGACGGGCTTTGCGGCGAACGCCTTAGACAGCGCCTATTCGCGGGATGAAGAACGAGATGCCGATCGCATCGGGATGCGCTTTGCGTGGCAGGCGGGCTATCACCCGCTAGGTGCGGTGCGTGTGCAAGAAAAACTGGAGCGGATCTCGACGGCGCATTGGATCCCGCTGATGAATACGCATCCGCCCAGCGCAGAGCGGACGCAAACCGTGCGCGATATCGCTGTGGCGTTGATGCGGGAGGGCGGGACGCCTTAGTGGGGGGGTACTGCGTTTCTTTGTTACATGCTTAATTATGGTTGTAAGGATGCAGACATCCTAGCCGTTGTGTTGTGTTTCAGGCTTGGTCGGAGTCTTCAGCGTGCCAATCAGGTGATGGATGGTGGTGCGATTACAGTCACAGAATTCGGCAACCTTGGTCTTGTTGTAGTTAAAGCGTTTGAGCGCAACGGTGAGGTAGATGCGCTGAAAGGATTTCTCGGCATCCTTCATGGGTAGGTCCATGATCTTGGCGAATTCATCGGGCAGAGGGGCGTCGCCGGATAGGCCGAGGCGTTGGCTGACGGTCTCTTTGTCCAGTGCTTGTTGCTCAGTCAGGAGCAGTAGGCCGGTTAGGTAACGGCGTAGTTCGGCCTCATTTGCCTTCCAAGGGCGCGCCGTCTGTAGCACTTGGATGGCCTCCGGGGTTAGGGTGCGCTAGCCTAGTCCGTGTTCTTTTACGATCTCCGGCAACCATGCTGCGATCAGGGCGGGGATGTCTCCCGGGCGCTCGCGTAGCGGCGGGATACGCACCGCGTTGTCGCAGATGGCGGCGTAAACCTTTTTGGAGAAACGACCTTCGTTGGCCCATTCGCCTATGGCCTCGGTCGTCCCGCAGATCACACGCACGCCGTATTCCGAGGCACGGTCTAGGACGATCTCTAGGCCTTTCTGTGCCATTCTGTCGAGTGTGGCCACATCGGGGATGATCAGGCTCCCGTTCTGCACTTGTTCAAGCAGATCCTTCGTCGCGTAGTGCTACTTTTGAAGGCCCCTAAAAATGGGGGGATTACCCCATGGTTTGCTCCTCATGGGCCTGCATGGTATGGCCGCTGTGATCTTATTAACCTCATTGGCGGATATACGGGACAGGCCGTGATAGGGGTGTCGGAATAATTCTACACTTGCGTTTATGGTTGTTTGCGCGTGGCCATCAATGCGTAGAAACCATTGATAACCTCATGCATCTCCTGCGGCACATAGCCTCAGGCCTGTGCGCCGATCGCCTCCGGGAGACTGAATATGGTGCTCCGATGTGGGTTGCGATGAGCGTATTGTCCACGGGGTGATGCTCACTAGGTGAGCCTGTTTGAATTTATATGAGATTTAGTGTACACGCAGCGATGGATAGATTCGTACCATTTGCATGGCTTGCCTGCCCGGGGGACAATCCAGCGACTAAACATGAGGGGCGCGTTGATGAGGGCAATCGGGATATTCGTGTGTGGGTTGATGGCGTGGTTGGCGACGCCCGCATGGGCGGAGGTGCGCGACCCGCAGCAACACTTCTTTCAGCAAAAATTTGGCGAGCTGAATGCGGACTTGGTGACGGCCAAGCAGGAGGGCAAACGCGGCATCCTGCTGGAGTTCGAGATGGAGGAATGTCCCTTCTGCGAGCGGATGAAAAAGACGGTGCTGAACCAGTCGCAGGTGCAGGATTATTTCCGCCAGCATTTCTTGGTCTATAGCATCGATGTGCGTGGCGATACGCCGCTCGTTGATTTTGCGGGCAAGGCGACGACGGAAAAGGCCTTTGCCTTGGAACAGCGCGCACGCGCCACGCCGGTGTTTATCTTTTTCGATCTGGACGGTCAGGTGATGACGCGCTTCACCGGGGCGACTCATGTGGAGGATTTTCTGCTTTTGGGCCGCTATGTGGTCGAGGGGCATTATAAGACGCTGCCGTTTAACGCCTTTAAGCGGCAGCCTCGGCCATGAGGCATCTTCTGTGGCTGATCGCTATGGCGTTCACAGCGGCGTTTGTGGCTGCATCTGTGGCAGCGGCGCCTTTGACGCTGGACGCGGTGCTGGCCGAGCTGGATGCGCCGCATCCCGAGGTGCGCGGGCAGACGGCACTCTTGGCCTTGAGCCAGGCGGAGCGCGAGGTGGCCGAGGGGCTGAGTGACCTGCGGGTGACGCTGGAGGCGGGTTTGCGTGGCGGCTCTAATCCGGTGACCGATCGTTTTACCGCCGACAATCTGTTGCGCCTTAATGTCAGGAAGACCGTGTTGGATACCGGCCTGTTGGCGGCGGGGAGCTTGGCGGCACGGGAAGAACAGGCGGCGGCGGTGTTGTACTGGGCGGATTTTCGGGCGCAACGACGCATCGCCTTGATGTCGCGTTTCTTCGATGTGGTGTTGAACGACATGGACTATGCCGCGATCAACGAGTTCGCTGCGGTGGCCTTTGTGCGGTGGGATAACGCGAAAGAGCGGCATCGCGTTGGGCAGATCTCTAGCCCGCAGTTGGCCGAGGTCGAGGGCGCGTATCAAGGCTGGCGTGTGCGCACCAACGATACGCAACGGCGCGGCCGTGAAAAACGCGCGCTGCTGGCCAATGCGATGAATCGCCCCGGCGACCTGCCGTCCGAGGTGGTCGATCCGGCCTTGCCGATGAATGATCGCGTGCTGCCCAGCTTTGATGATATGTTGCTCAAACTCAACGCCAATAACCCGCGTCTGGCGGCCTTGCGCCTGCAACTGGAGGCGGCGCGGCAACGCATCCACGGGGTGCGGGCCAGCGATGGACCGCGTCTGGAGTGGGAGGCCGAGGTGGGCGCGTATAGTCGTGACAGCAGCACCCGCGATACGGCGCGCACCGGCCTCAACCTTGTCTGGCCGATCAGCCAAGGGCGGCGTTTTGATGGCGAGATGGCGCGTGAGCAGGCGCGCCTATCGCGTCTACAGGCCGACTACGACCTTGCGGCGATGACGCTGCGGCAGTCTTTGTATGAGGTGCTGCAAGAGGTCGTTTTTTTACGGGACATCGAACGCAAGGCGGTGTTGATACAGTCGCAACAGCATGATCTGGCCTTGGAGCGGGCGCGGGCGGAATATGATCTGGAGATGAAGAGCAATTTGGGCGACAGCATGGCCGAGACGCAACGGGCGCAGATGCGGCAGCGTTCGGTGGAATATCGTCTCGCCCTCGCCTTAGCGCGGTTGGACGCATTGCTGGGCGTGGCGCCTGGTCACAAGGAGAAATAAACATGAAGAAACGCTGGCTAGGTATGGCCGCTGCGGCCGCCTGTGGGGTATCGACCGTCGCATGGGCGGCGGGAGGGGCCGCTGAGATCGCGGCGCAACTGGATTGGTCGCAACGCGTAGCGCTTGCGCCCAGCGTCTCGGGCGTGGTGCGTGAGGTCTTGGTGCAGCCGGGTCAGACGGTGGCGGCGGGCAGCGTCTTGTTGCGCTTAGACCCGGTGCCGTTTAAGGCGGCCTTGGCCGGCGCGCGCGCGGACATCGAACGCTTGAGCGAGGAGATGGCTGAGGCTCAGCGAGAGCTGGATCGGGTGCGTGATCTCTATGCGCGCACCGTCGCGTCCACGACCGAGCTGGATGCGGCGCGTCTGCGTCATGCGCGGGCCAAGGCCGAGCTTACCGCCGCCCAAGCGCGCAGTGAGCAGGCGCGTTATCAACTAGACGAAACAGAATTACGCGCCCCGTTTGCAGCAAGGGTGCTGGAACGACGCGCCGAGCCGGGTACGGTCGTGGCTACGCAGTGTCAGCCGCCGACGCTGTTGGTCTTGGCGCGCGCCGATCAACGCCGGGTGTTTGCGCGTTTGAGTGGGGCGGCAGGGATGGGACTGCTCTTGGGTAGTGTCGCGCAGGTTGTGGTCGGCGAGGTCAGTGTGCCGGCGACGCTGCAGGCGATCCAGTCGTTGCCCGAGGGGCGTCACGAAGGGGTTTGGTTGCTGGATGCCGCTGCCAGCCGCACGCTCGGTGCATGGCCAGGTGCGACGGTGACGCTGAGGCTGCCGTAGCGTTATGCGCTACGCGCTTGGCCTACTTGGTAGGCGGCCAGCAAGGCGGCCTTAAGGTCGGCCTGGGCGTTTAGGTCAGCGATGCCGAGATGCTGCGTGGCGATGGCTTGCAGCGCCGCCCAATCGTTATCGTGCGGTTGCCGTGCCGCGTGCGCGGCGTAACTTGACCCGTCGAAGTGTTCTGCATGGCAGTAGGCGACGGCCATCCCCGTGGGCTCAGAGAACGCGATTTCGTGCGATTCAATAGCCTCGTAGAGATAGGAATAGGGGTCGATCCCGCCCGCCTGGGCGAGGATGGCATGAAAGTTGGGCGTCTGCGTAGCGTGCAGGTGTCGGTCGAGATCGATGACCGTGTCGAGCGTGTGGGTCTCGCCCTTAAACGAGAAACAGAGGCGGGCGCGGAGGCTGTTTAGGGGGCGCGTGGAGGGCGGCATTATTGTGCGATTGTCTGTACGCCGTCCTTCGTGCCCATGAGGAAGATATCCGCGCCGCGCTGGGCGAAGAGGCCGTTGGTGACCACGCCGACGATCTGGTTGATCGCGGTCTCTAAGGCGACCGGGTCGAGGATGCGCAGGCCGTGGACATCTAAGATGACATTGCCGTTGTCGGTGGTAAAGCCTTCGCGCAAGACGGGGTTGCCGCCGAGTTTGACGAGGCGACGGGCGACATAGGAGCGCGCCATGGGGATGACCTCGACCGGCAAGGGGAAGGCGCCCAAGACATCGACCAGCTTGCTGTCGTCGGCGATGCAGATAAACTTTTTGGCGCAGGCGGCAACGATCTTTTCGCGGGTCAACGCGCCGCCGCCGCCTTTGATCATGGCGCCGAAGCGGGTGATCTCGTCGGCGCCGTCGACATAGACCTCCATCTCACCGACGCTGTTGAGGTCTAGCACCGGGATGCCGTGTTTCTTGAGCCGTTCGGCGGTGGCGTTGCTGGAGGCGACCGCGCCGTCGATGCGGCCTTTGATGCTGGCCAGCGCGTCGATGAAGTGGTTAGCGGTCGAGCCGGTGCCAACGCCGATGATGCCGCTGGGGATGTGTGCGAGCGCGGCGCGGGCCACGGCTTGCTTTAATTCGTCTTGAGTCATGATGTGTTTCCCTATGAAGTTCTGCAGAATACGGAGAGAATAGCGGGGATGCGTGTTTATTTCAAATTACTATGACTGATTACCTCGAAAAGATCCTCCTTGCCCGTGTCTATGATGTGGCGATCGAATCGCCACTCGACAAGGCGACTAACCTGTCGCGGCGCATCAACAATACGGTGTGGCTAAAACGCGAAGACTTGCAGCCGGTGTTTTCGTTCAAGCTGCGCGGCGCGTATAACAAGATGGCGAGCCTGACCCCCGCGCAGTTGAAGCGCGGCGTGGTGGCGGCCTCGGCGGGCAATCACGCGCAGGGCGTGGCCTTGTCGGCGCAGGTCTTAGGCTGTGCGGCGACCATCGTCATGCCGGCGACCACGCCGCAGATCAAGATCGACGCGGTGGCGGCGCGGGGCGCGACGGTGGTGTTGCATGGCGATTCGTATGACGAGGCCTATCATCACGCCAAGGGCATCGCCAAGACCTCGCGGCAGGTGTTTGTCCATCCCTATGACGACCCGGAGGTGATCGCGGGGCAAGGCACGATCGCGATGGAGGTGTTGCGTCAGGCGCGGCAACCGATCGACGCGGTGTTTGTGCCGGTCGGCGGCGGCGGCCTGATCGCCGGCATGGCGGTGTATCTGAAACGCTTGAACCCCGCCATCAAGGTGATCGGCGTCGAGCCGGAGGATGCCGATGCGATGGCGCGTAGCCTGTGCAAGAAGGAGCGCGTGCGCCTGTCGCAGGTGGGTCTCTTTGCCGATGGCGTGGCGGTGAAAGAGGTCGGCGAGGAGACCTTCCGTCTCTGCCAGCTCTATGTGGACGAGATCATCCGCGTCGATAACGATGCGATCTGCGCCGCGATCAAGGATGTCTTTGAAGACACGCGCTCGATCTTAGAACCCGCCGGTGCGCTGGGCGTGGCCGGGGCTAAGGCGTGGGCCGTGCGCGAAAAAGCCAAGGGCAAAAACTTGGTTGCGGTCGCCTCGGGCGCGAATATGAATTTTGACCGTCTGCGCTTTATCGCCGAGCGGGCCGAATTGGGCGAAAAACGCGAGGCGGTGTTGGCAGTGTCTATCCCCGAACGGCCCGGCAGTTTCAAGGCCTTCTGCACCTTGTTGGGGGCGCGTAGCATCACCGAGTTCAACTATCGTTTTTCGGATCCGACGGTGGCACACATCTTCGTCGGCGTGCAGGTGGGCAATCGCGTTGAGGGCGAAAAACTGGTCGCCGCATTGGAGAAACACAAACTGCCGGTGCTGGACCTGACCGAGAACGAGATGGCCAAGTTGCACATTCGGCACTTGGTCGGTGGTCGTGCGCCGCAGGCCGAACATGAAGTCCTTTATCGTTTTGAGTTCCCCGAACGGCCGGGCGCGTTGATGCGGTTTTTAGAGAGCCTGAGCGATGGCTGGAACATCAGCCTGTTCCACTATCGCAATCACGGCGCAGACTATGGTCGCGTGTTGTGCGGGGTACAAGTCCCGCCCAAGGACACGGCGCGCTTCCAAAGGTTTTTGGACGGTCTGGGCTATCGCTATTGGAATGAAAGCCGCAACCCGGCGTATAAACTCTTTTTGGCCTAGCCCGTCCTCTGGCGAGGGCGATAAAAAACCGACCGGTTGATGCTATCGCACGGTCGGTGTGGCCTGGGTTTACTTCGCTTACTTCGTCTTACAGGTCTTGATGCCGAAGGGCAGGTAGGCCGGGCACCAGCCGATGGCGCCGGTGGCGAGCGGGACGATGCCGACCCACGCCCACACGGGACCGCCTAGCAAGGCCGCCCACGCAACCAAGGCTGCACCGAGGACGATGCGAATAATTTGATCTATACCGCCGACATTTTTGTTCATAAGTGACTCCTAATATTTGTGGAGAGCGAATTGTATAAGCAGAATGATGGCCGGTGTAAGAATATTTTATAGGTCTGGGGCAGCCCAGCGCGCACACGCGCCCGTGTCGCTGTCTTTGGCATCGACCCAGTGCGCGCCGTCGGCGGTGGTCTCTTGCTTCCAGAACGGGGCTTGGGTCTTGAGAAAATCCATGATGAACGCGCAGGCGGCGAAGGCCGCGTCTCGGTGGGCGCTGGCGACGGCGACCATGACGATGGGGTCGCAGGGCGCGAGGGGGCCGATGCGGTGGATGACGGTGACGCTGTGTAGCGCCCAGCGTGTTTGCGCGTTTTGAACGATCTCGGCCAAGGCCTTTTCGGTCATGCCGGGGTAGTGCTCTAGGCACATCTCGCTGACGGTGCCGGCCTCGTTGCGTACCGTGCCGAGAAAACTGGCGACGGCGCCGACGGCGGGGGTGTCACGATGCAAGGCGGCGATCTCGGCACCGAGGTCGAAGGGCGCGGCTTGAACGGCGATCTTGATGGTCATGTGTTTACCCTCCTGTCACCGGTGGGAAGATCGCCACTTCGTCGCCATCCGCTAGCACTGTGTCGGCTGGGCAGAGGTCTTGATTGCGGGCGAGGCGAAAGTTGCGTCCGACGGCTAAGGCCTCGGCCCACATGCCACCGCGCCCGCGCAGGGTGTCGAGTAACAGGGCGAGCGTGGCGGGCGCGGGTATCTCGAGCGTCTCTTTGGCCGTCCCTAGGGTCTCGCGCAGGCGGGCAAAATAGAGGATGTGGATCTTCATGACACGAGGCTCGCCAAGGGCAGGTAACGCACGCTGTCGCCGCGCTGGACGGTGGTCTCGGCGGGGATGTCGACGAGACCGTCGGCCCACGCTAAAGAAGACATCGCACCGGAGCTTTGGTTGGGGAATAACACGGCGTGGCTGTTTTCGATACGGGCGCGCACGAACTCGCGCCGGTTGCCCGCCTTGGGCCAGTCAAACCCCGCCGGCACGGAAAACGCGACCGGCGCGGTCGGCGTGAGACCTTGCCGCGCTTGCAAAAACGGGCGCGCAAAGAGGCAGAAGACGACGAAGGCGGAGACCGGGTTGCCGGGCAGACCAAGGAAGTCTGCGTCGCCGATGCGACCAAAGGCGAGCGGTTTGCCGGGCTTCATTGCGACCTTCCACATATCGAGTCGGCCGAGGTGAAGGAGCGCGGCCTTGACATGATCTTCTTCGCCCACCGAGACGCCGCCGCTGGTGACGATGCAATCGGCGACCTCGGCGGCTTTTTTGAGGGCATCGACGGTGGCGGCAAAGGTGTCTGGCACATCGCCGAGATCGATGATGAGACAGCCCATCTGCGCCAAGAGCGCGCTGATGGCGGCGCGGTTGGAGTTGTAGATCTGCCCTGCGCCTAAGGCTAGTCCGGGCGGGATGAGTTCATCGCCGGTAAAAAAGACTGCGACCTTCAAGGGGCGAATGACCTTTAAGAGGGCCGCACCGGCCGCCGCCGCGATGCCGAGTTGCGCCGGGCCTAGGCGCGTCCCCGCTGTGAGGATGGTTTGGCCTATCGCAAAGTCTTCCCCGGCGCGGCGGATGTGTGCGCCGACGACGGGTGCGCGTGTGATGCGCACCTGTTCGCCTTCAACTGTGCAATCTTCTTGCATGACGATGGCATCCGCGCCGGGTGGGACGGGCGCGCCGGTGAAGATGCGCGCGACGCTGTGGGGCGCGAGGGCTAGTCCAACCGTGCCGGCGGGGATGCGTTGCGAGACGGGAAAGGCGCGGCCTTCGGCCCATTCTGCGGCGCGCACGGCGTAGCCATCCATGGCGGAGTTATCGAGCGGCGGGACGGCGACCTTGGAGCGCAGGGGTTCGGCGAGGACGCGGCCCTGCGCGAGGGCGGCGGGCAGCCATTCGTGTGCGTCAAGCGGACGCGCGGCTTGGAGGAGTTTTTCGAGGGCGGCTTCGATCGTTAGCATGCGATGTCCAAGGTCTTTAGGGTGAAATACTCCCCCATCCCCCACCTAACCTCCCCCTTGAAGGGGGAGGAACTGAGTGCGTACGGGACTCCCTCCCCTTCAAGGGGAGGTCTGGGGTGGGGATGGGGTTAATGGCCGGTTTCATGTCTTGGGGATGACAGTGGCCATGACCGTTAGGATAAAGGCGGCGATGGCCGCAGGGTCGTTGATGTCCAGATGAGGGCGGTCGCCCGGCGGTGCTTGGTCGCTGGCCACGGCTACGATGTGCGGGTCATGTGGATGCAACCACGGCTGTCCGTTGGCGGCGCGCCAGACCTCTAGCTTGGGCAATTCTGCGTGCCGAAAACCTTCGACTAGGCAGAGGTCGCAGGGGCTTAGGCGGGCGAGGTGTTCGGCCAAGGTCGGCTCGGGTGCGCCGCGCAGTTCGCCGACCAGCATCCAACGCTGGGGCGAGGTGAGGAGGGTCTCCACGGCGCCCGCCTGACGATGGCGCCAAGAATCCTTGCCGGGCGTGTCGACCTCGACAGCGTGGTGACTCTGTTTGATGACGGCGACGCGCAGGCCGCGTGCGTTAAATTGCGCGAGCAATTGTTCGATCAGGGTGGTCTTGCCCGCGCCGCTGTAGCCGGCGATGCCTAGGGTCTTCATGTCTCGGTCGCGGCGAGGGCTGCGCCTTTGAGGCCGATGTCGGGGTCGAGCACGATATGCAGCGGGATGGCCTGCATCCAGGGGGTGAAGCGCCCCTTGCTGATAAAGGCGTGTACGAACGATGGGGTTTGCAAGAAGGGCAAGATCTGCGTGGCGATGCCGCCAGCGAGATAGACGCCACTCTGCGCGCCGGCGATGAGCGCAATGTCGCCGGCCACTTGCGCGTAGATCTGTGCAAAGAGGTGGAGCGCGGCCTCCGCTGAGGTGTCAGAATGGGCTAAGGCCGCTGTGCTGATGGCCGCAGGGTCTTGCAGTACCGGCGTTTGATTGTGTTGGTTACATTGAAAACGGTACAGGGCTAGGAGGCCCGGGCCGGAGAGGATGCGTTCGTTGGAGACGCGTCCTAGGGTGTTGCGCAAGAAGGCTAACAAGGTGTCTTGTTCGGCATCGGTGGGCGCAAAGGCGATGTGCCCGCCTTCGCCGGGCATGGGTTTGTGCTGTTTTCCCTTGCCGCCGGGCGCGCAGATTGCAACGCCGAGGCCGGTGCCCGCGCCGAGCACTACGAGCGAGGCATCGGCGTGTGAGCGGCCCGTTTGTAGCGTGAGCGTGTGTTCGGGGCTGAGCGCACCGATGCCCCAGCCGACGGCGGCAAAGTCGTTGACGAGCGACATGCGTAGGTTGAGTTCGGCACCGAGGTCGGCGGCATCGATCTGCCAGCCGAGATTGGTGAGGCGGCAGGTCTTGCCATCGGTGGGGCCGGCCACGGCTAGACAGGCGCGGGTCAGGCGCGGGTGACGCGCGAGATAATCGCGTAGCGTGGCGGTTAGATCGGCGTGGGCGGCGTTGAGTAGCCGTTCGACGGGGGAGAGTCGCACGCGCCCGCCAATGCCGACCTCGGCGATGGCGAGACGGGTGTGGGTGCCGCCGATGTCGCCGACGAGGAGGTTCATGATGTGAGGCCTTTGATCCAGTGTGTGTAGAGGCGATCGGCGATGGCGGTCATGGCGGGCAGTTTGTGGGGTGTTTCGGTCTGCATCACGGCGGCAGATTGCACCGCCGGACTGCCTTGCGCGGCGTTGAGGTAATCTGCCCCGACGCGACACCATTCGTGGATCATGGGCGTGGTCATCTCGACATGGCATTGCAGGGCGAGGTGCGGCCCGAGGGCGAAGGCTTGGTTAGGACAATGGGCGCTTTTTAGGATGCGCGTGGCGTTGGCGGGGATGGAGAAGGTCTCGCCGTGCCAATGAAAGGCGTCGAAGCGGGTCGTGTCGCCGAACCATGCCCGTGCGCTCGGGTTGTTTAGGGCGCTGACGGGCTCCCAGCCGATTTCTTTGATGGGGGTGGTGGTGATCTCGCCGCCGAGGGCACGGGCGATGAGCTGGCCGCCGAGGCAGTGACCCAAGACGGGGATATCAGCGGCAATGGCGTGGCGGATCAGCGCGAGGCTGTCGGCTATCCACGGCAGGTCGTCGTTGACGCTCATCGGCCCGCCCATAAAGACCAACCCGGCGTAGGCCTCGGGCGACGCGGGGATGGGGTCGCCTTGGTCAATGAGACAAGTCTGGAAAGGGATGCCCCGCTGCTGTAAAAAAACGGCGATATGCCCGGGGCCTTCGGTGGGTGTGTGACGGAAGATGAGAACGGGTTTCATGGTAGGCGCAAGGTGAGATTTGCGGCATTATGCCATTGCTATAAACAGATGGCTTTAGACAAGGTGGATGCGATGAAACAATTTTTGCGGTGCGGGGTATTGGCCTGTGGGCTGATGGCGTTTGGCAGCGGGGCGACGGAACCCGTATCGATGCCGTTAATCTTGGCGGAGGTTTGTCCGGACACGGTGGACCCCGCGCCCTATTGGGTGAGTGAAAAGCTCGACGGCGTGCGCGCGCAGTGGGACGGTGAGACCTTGCGTTTTCGCAGTGGCCGACCGATTGCCGCGCCGGCGTGGTTTGTCGCTAGCTTGCCCAAGGTGGCGTTGGATGGCGAGTTGTGGATGGGGCGCGGCCAGTTTGAACGGCTCTCGGGCGCGGTGCGTAAGGCCGTTCCCGTCGATGCAGAATGGCGGCAGGTGAGTTATGAGATCTTTGAGTTGCCCGGTGCGGCGGGCGATTTTACCGATCGCATCGCGGCGATGCGGCGCTTGGCGGCGTTTGCAAACAGGCCGTGGATACACGCGGTGGAACAGTTTCGGGTCGCTGATCGTGCTGAGTTGCAACGCACGCTGGCGGCCGTTGTGGCGCAAGGTGGCGAAGGCCTGATGTTGCACCGCGCCGATGCGCCGTTTGTGAGCGGTCGCTCCGCTGCCTTGCTGAAACTAAAGCCGTGGCTGGACGCCGAGGCCGTGGTCATCGCGCATCAGCCGGGGCAGGGTAAACACGCCGGTCGTCTGGGTGCGTTGCGGGTGCAACTACCAAACGGCATCGCGTTTGACCTGGGCACGGGTTTTTCTGATGCGGAGCGCGCCAACCCACCGCCTATTGGCAGCACAGTGACCTATCGCTACAGCGGGCTGACCGCCGACGGCGTGCCGCGCTTCGCCAGCTTTTGGCGACGCCGGGCGGCGGAGTAAGTGTCAATCGTTGCGTAAGTGCTATTCGCCAGCACGCTGGCTCCTACGGTGGTGGCCACTACGAACTGCCGTAGGAGCGGGCTTGCCCGCGAAAACTACGGTAGCGAGAACCGCAAGAACTTTCGCAATAATTAATACGCTGAGTCGTTACGCCGTCTTGTCGCGCTCGATCAAGGCGTAGGCGGAGTGGTTGTGGATCGATTCGAAGTTTTCGGCCTCGACCACATAGGCATCGATGCGGGCATCGGCGTTGAGGGCGGCGGCGACATCGCGCACCAGGTCTTCGACGAACTTGGGGTTGTCGTAGGCGCGTTCGGTGACATATTTTTCGTCCGGGCGTTTGAGCAGGCCCCAGAGTTCGCACGAGGCGTTGTCTTCGGCGAAGCGGACGATCTCTTCGATCCAGACGAAGCTGTTGGTGCGTACCTTGATCGTGACATGGGAGCGCTGGTTGTGCGCGCCATAGGCAGAGATCTTTTTAGAACAGGGGCAGAGGCTGGTGACGGGAACGATGATCTTGATCCATTGACGGTAGGCGTCTTTATCCACCTCGCCGATAAAGGTGACATCGTAGTCGATCATGCTCCGTACGCCAGAGACCGGCGCGGTCTTGTTGATGAAGTAGGGGAAACTCATCTCGACATGGCCGGATTCGGCCTCTAGTCGGAGCACCATCTGGCGCAACATCTGTTCGAAGTTTTCAACGGAGATCTCGCGCTCGTGGCTGTTGAGGATCTCGATGAACCGCGACATGTGTGTGCCTTTGAAGTGGTGCGGCAGGTACACATACATGTTGAAACTGGCGACGGTGTGTTGCACGCCTTCGGTCTTGTCGGCGACCTTGATGGGGTGGCGGATGGCCTTGATGCCGACCTTGTCGATGGCGATCTGCCGCGTGTCGGCGAAGTTTTGCACATCGGGCATGGCCGTGGTCTTGCTGTCTGTCGGGCAAGGGGCGTTACTGTGGCAGGCGGTGTCGCAATCAGTCGAGGGCATAATTAGGTTTCAAAATAGGTGTGCTTGGATTCTACCCGAGACTAATACCAAAGTAAATTAGTCAAGTAATTGGGTGGCAAGTACGCGGCGTAGGGCGGCCTCGATTCCGGGCGCGTCTAGGCCGCAGCGCGCCAAGAGGACGGCGGGGTCGCCGTGTTCGACGAAACGATCGGGGAGGCCGAGCGCGTGGCAGCGGATGGTGATGCCCATGGCGGCGAGGGCCTCGGCTACAGCAGAACCCGCACCGCCCGCGAGGGCGTTTTCTTCAACCGTGAGGAAGGTGTGGTGGGTGCTCGCTAGGGTGCGGAGGAGATCGAGGTCTAATGGTTTGACGAAGCGCATGTCGGCGACCGTGGCGTTTAGTGTGGCGCTCACGGTCTCGGCCGCAACGAGCGCCGGGGCGACGCGGCTACCAAAGGCTATGATGGCGATGCCTTCACCCTGACGGCGGATCACCCCGCGACCGATCTCGACCGTGCCAAGGTCGCTGGGGATGGTGACGGTCGGCCCCGCGCCACGGGGGTAGCGCACGGCCGAGGGGCCATCGTGTTGATAGCAGGTCGAGAGCAAGAGACGACATTCGGCGGCATCGGACGGTGCGGCGATGACGATGTTGGGCACACAGCGCAAAAAGGAGAGGTCGAACGCGCCGGCGTGGGTGGGGCCGTCTGCACCGACGAGGCCGCCACGGTCGATGGCTAGCAAGACCGGCAGTTTTTGCAGGGCGATGTCGTGGATGAGCTGGTCGTAGGCGCGTTGTAAGAAGGTGGAGTAGATGGCGACGACGGGTTTGACGCCTTCACAGGCAAGGCCGGCGGCGAAGGTGAGCGCGTGTTGCTCGGCGATGCCGACATCAAAATAACGCTCGGGGTAGCGTGCGGCGAAGGCGACCATGCCGGAGCCTTCGCTCATCGCGGGGGTGATGGCGACAAGGCGCGGGTCGACGGCGGCTTGGTCGTTTAGCCACTGACCGAAGACCTCGGTGTAGGTAGGTTGGCCGGGCGTGGAGGCGATTAGGCCTTCTTCGACATTGAATTTGCCTACGCCGTGATAGCGTGTCGGCTCGCCCTCGGCGGGTTCGTAGCCTTTGCCTTTTTTGGTGACGACATGCAGGAGTTGCGGCCCGTTCATCTGCTTGAGGTTGCTGAGCGTGGTGATGAGGGTGGGCAGGTCGTGACCGTTGATGGGGCCGAAATAGTTGAAGCCGAACTCTTCGAACAGGGTGCTGGGCGTGACCATGCCCTTCATGTGTTCTTCGGCGCGGCGGGCGAGTTCGTAGAGCGGCGGCAGGGTGGAGAGGATCTTTTCGCTCTGTTTGCGCATGCTGCTGTAGAACCGTCCCGATAACAGTCGGGTGAGATAGTTGGACAGCGCGCCGACATTGTTGGAGATCGACATCTCGTTGTCGTTCAGGACGACGATGAGGTTGGCGTCGGAGGCCCCGGCATTGTTGAGGGCCTCGAAGGCCATGCCCGCGCTCATCGCGCCATCGCCGATGACGGCGACGGCGCGGCGGTTGGAGCCGGCGCGATTATTGGCGTATTTAGCGGCAATGGCCATGCCCAGCGCGGCGGAGATCGAGGTGCTGGAGTGACCGGCGACGAAGGTGTCGTATGGACTTTCATCGCGTTTTGGAAAGCCGGAGAGGCCGTCGGTTTGGCGCAGGGTGTGCATGCGGGCGCGACGGCCGGTGAGGATCTTGTGCGCGTAGGTCTGGTGACCGACATCCCAGACGAGACGGTCGTCGGGGGTGTTGAAGGCGTAATGCAGGGCGAGGGTGAGTTCGACCACGCCGAGGTTGGAGGCTAAGTGGCCGCCGGTGCGGGAGACGCTGTGGATGATGTCGTTGCGCAATTCGCCTGCCAAGACCTTGACCTCTTCTAGGCTTAATGCGCGCAGATCGGCGGGGCTGTTGATGCGATCGAGGAGGGGTGTGGCGGGCGCGGTCATGGTTGGGCTTAAGGATTAAAAGGCGCGGCTGACGATGAAGCGGGCGATGTCGATGAGCCGTTCGGCGGCGGGGCCGAAGGCGGCGCTGGCATGGGTGCAGGCCTCATCGACCAGCGTCTGTGCATAGGCGCGGGCCTCGTGCGCGGGCATCAGGGTGAGGTAGGTGGCCTTGCCATGCGCCGCGTCTTTGCCAGCGGTCTTGCCTAGGGTGGCGGTGTCCATCTCGGCGTCGAGGACATCGTCCATGACCTGAAAGGCGAGGCCGATGCCGTGCGAATAGCGTTCTAAGGCGTGGCGTTGTTCGGCGTTGAGCGCGGGGCCGCACAGTCCACCCAACAGGACGGCGGCGCGGATCAGGGCGCCGGTCTTGTGCAGGTGCATAAACTCTAACTCGGCGAGATCGAGTTGTTTGCCGGTGCTGGCGAGATCGACCGCTTGTCCGCCCGCCATGCCACGCGAGCCGCTGGCGTGGGCGAGGATGCGTAGTGCTTCGCATTGGGCGGCCGGGTTGGGGTGTCCGGCGCTGGCGAGGTGGTCGAAGGCGAGCGCTTGTAAGGCGTCGCCCGCCAAGAGCGCGGTGGCCTCGTTATAGGCGACATGGCAGGTGGGCTTGCCCCGACGCAGATCGTCGTCGTCCATGCAGGGCAGGTCGTCGTGGGTGAGCGAATAGACATGGATAAATTCGACCGCACAGGCGGCGATCTCGGCGAGTGTGGCAGCACCACCTACCGCCTCGGCGGCGGCAAAGACCAGCATGGGGCGTACCCGTTTACCGCCGCCCAGGCTGACATAGCGCATCGCGGCGTGCAGGTGTTCGGGCGCGACGCTATTCGGGGGGATGGCGCGATCTAGGGCGTCCTCCATCCGGGCTTGGGTGGCGCGCGACCACGCGGCAAAGTTAGTCATCGCGAGGTGTGTCTAGGGTGAGTGCTTGCAGTGTGTCGCCTTCTAAGACGGCGAGTTGCTGTTCGGCTTGGGTCAGGAAGTGTTGGCAATAGCGGGTCAGTTCTACGCCGCGTTTGTAGGCGGTGAGCGAGGCATCCAGCGGGAGGTCGCCCGCTTCTAAGGTGGCGATAAGGGCTTCGAGTTCGGCGAGTGCAGTCTCGAAGTCTTTGGGCGGTAGGGTTTTGAGGGTCTTGCTCATGATGATGGATGACGGAAGCAGGATAGGTGGGCGATGATAGCCGATAAAGGCCATTGCTGCGTGTCTGACAACGCCCCGAGCCTAGGGTAGGGCGGTTATAATGGTGCGTGTGTAGGTTTTTTAATGTGTCTTATTATGTATGAACCCCTACGGGCCACGCTGGGTGCGCCTGGCCAGGCCTTGCCTGTGGCGAGCTATTTTGATCAGCAGATCTATGATTTGGAGCGGGAGCATCTGTTTCGTCAGGGGCCGGGCTATGTCGGCCACGACCGGATGGTGCCCGAGCTGGGCCAGTATCAAGTGCTCGATTGGTATGCCAAGGGCGGCAAGATGCTGGTGCGCAATGCGGCCGGTGTCGAGTTGTTGTCCAATGTCTGTCGTCACCGTCAAGCCATCATCTTAAAGGGGCGCGGCGAGGCGCAAAACATCGTCTGTCCTTTTCATCGTTGGACCTATGACCTTGAAGGTCAGTTGTTGGGCGCGCCGCAGTTTCCGCAAAATCCGTGCCTGCATCTCGGAAAAAAACCGTTACAAAACTGGCATGGTTTGTTGTTTGAGGGCGGCCGCGATGTCAACGCTGACCTCGCCGGGATGTTGGCGGCGGTCGATCTGGACTTTGCCGGTTTTGTCTATGACAAGACGGTGGTGACCGAATACGCCTTCAACTGGAAGACCTTTATCGAGGTCTATCTGGAGGATTACCATGTCGCGTCGTATCATCCTGGCTTGGGCAACTTCGTCGATTGCGAGCAACTAAAGTGGGAATATGGGGCGAACTGGTCGGTGCAGACGGTGGGGGTGAACGATCACCTTAAACGCGCCGGGTCGCCGGTGTACAACACATGGCGACAGCAGGTGTTGCGTTATCGCGACGGTGAGGAGCCGAAGCAGGGCGCGATCTGGCTGACGCTTTATCCCAACATTATGGTTGAGTGGTATCCGCACACCTTGGTGGTGTCCCACATCGTGCCGACCGGTGTGGCCTCGTGCCTCAATGTGGTTGAGTTTTATTATGCCGAAGACATCGCCTTGTTCGAGCGCGCCTTTGTCGAGGCGGAGCAGGCGGCCTATCGCGAGACGGCGGTGGAGGACGACGATATTTGTTATGGGATGCAACACGGTCGCCGTGCCTTGTATGAACAAGGCCTGACGGACGCGGGCCCCTATCAATCGCCGACCGAAGATGGCATGGTGCATTTTCATGAATGGTATCGCCGTAACCTCGCCGCCCATCTTTGATGCGCTGCTCCCCGCGCCGTTTGGTGCCGTGGGGGTGCGGATGGCGGGCGAGCGTCTGGCGGAGCTGGTCTTTTTAGAGGGCGGTGTTGTACGCATCCCCACGCCGGTGCGCGCGGTGGCTGAGGCCTTGGCCGCGTATTTTGAGGTGGGGCGGGATGCATCCCGCCTAGAGGCGTTAAGCGTGTCGTTACCCGGAACCCCGTTTCGTCAGCGTGTTTGGACGGCCTTGCGCGCGATCCCTGTGGGTCAGACGACGACCTACGCTGCGCTGGCGCGGCAGATCGGCAGTAGTGCACGCGCCGTCGGGCAAGCTTTGGGCGACAACCCTATCCCCATCATCGTCCCTTGTCATCGCGTCGTGGGGGCGCAGGGCTTGGGGGGATTTATGCACACCGAAGACCCCTTTCCGCTGACCGTCAAACGCTGGTTGCTGAGCCATGAAGGCTATCGTTTTAACTGAGTTAGATGCCTTCTGCGACGCGCTCTGGCTGGAGGACGGCTTGGTGCCGAGCAGTCTGGAGAGTTATCGTCGCGACCTGACCCAGTTTGCGCTTTGGCTTAAGACGCGTCACGCGACCTTGTTGACGGCCGATGCCGTCGCCGTGCAGGCCTTTTTGGCCGAGCGCACCTTGCAACAGGGCATCGCGGCGCGTTCGCTGGCGCGGCAATTGACCGCTCTGCGTCGTTATTATCGTTGGCTGGTGCGCCAAGGGCTACGCACCGACGACCCGACGCTTAACATTGAGGCACCGCGCCTGCCACGGCTTTTGCCCAAAAACCTCAGCGAGGCCGAGGTGGAGGCCTTGTTGGCCGCGCCTGACACGGCGACCGCGCAAGGCCTGCGTGATCGGGCGATGCTGGAAGTGCTCTACGCCTGCGGCCTGCGCGTCACCGAGTTGGTCAGCCTGCCGTTTGCGGCGGTGCAGATGCAGCAGGGCGTGGTGCGCGTGATGGGCAAGGGGCGCAAGGAACGCCTCGTGCCGATGGGCGAGGAGGCGTTGGATTGGTTGACGCGCTACAACAAAGAGGCGCGCGGCGCGTTGTTAAACGGCAAGGTCAGCGATGCCCTGTTTGTGACCGCACGCGCGGCTTTGATGACGCGGCAGGCCTTTTGGTATCGCATCAAACACCATGCCGCCGTTGCCGCTATCCGCACGCCGATCTCGCCGCACACCCTGCGCCACGCCTTTGCGACCCACTTACTCAACCACGGCGCCGACCTGCGTGCGGTGCAGATGTTGTTGGGCCACGCGGACATCTCCACCACGCAGATCTACACCTTCGTGGCGCGCGAACGCTTGAAAAGACTACACGCGGCGCATCACCCACGCGGCTGAGGGTTTGTTACCACGCTTTGATCCATAACGCGCAGCCGCTACCGATGAGGGTGAGGCTGATGAGGCGGAGCATCTGCGCTGGGCTGAGGCGACTGTGGACATGGCTGCCGAGCCAGAGTGCGCCCAAGGTGACGGGGACGGCGGTGGCGTAGGCGATGAAGATATCCGTGTGCAATAGCAGGCCGCTGGCGGTGAAGGTGGCGATGCGGGCGAGGCCTTCGATGAAGAAGACACCGGAGAGGGTGGCGCGGAGTGCGCCTTTGTCAAAGATACGGTGCGAGAGGTAGATGACATAAGGCGGCCCGCCGGTGCCGAACATGGCGCCGACTGCGCCGCCGCTGATGCCTGCCGGCCACGCCCAACGCGGACTGATGGGGCGCGGGTGGTCGGTGTTGAGGAGCAGGTTGCGCAGGGCGTAGAGGATGACGAAGCTGCCGAGGGCCATCAACATCGGTGCGCTGGGGAGGGAGATGAGCAAGTAAGCACCCACCAGCACGCCGATGAGGCTGGCGGGGAGTAGGCGGCGCACCTCGTCCTTGGCGACCCGGTCAAGGTTGAGGCCGCCCAAGACAAGCGAGGCGGTGAAGTCGGTGAGCAGGATGAGCGGGACGACGAAGGTGAGCGGCAGGTTTAACGCCAACAACGGTACGGCGATGAGGCCGGAGCCAAAGCCGGTGATGCCGCGGATGAAGTAGGCGGCTAGGAGGATGGGCAAGGCCCACGCTAGGGCGTTTAAGTCGGGCATGGTGTGGCGAGCAAGATGCCCGCGCTCCGGTTAACGCATGCCGGGCATACGCGCCGCCATGCCTTGCATCATCTTGGCCATGCCGCCGCCTTTTCCCATGGACTTCATCATCTTTTGCATCTGTTCAAACTGGACGAGGAGGCGGTTGACATCTTGCACCTGCACGCCCGCGCCGGTGGCGATGCGGCGTTTGCGGCTGGCTTTTAAGATCTCGGGTTTGCGCCGTTCTAGCGGGGTCATGGCGTTGATGATGCCCTCGATGCGTTGCATCTGTTTCTCGCCTTGGGCGATGTCGTTGGCGCCGAGCTTGGCCGCGCCGGGGAGTTTATCGACGAGGCTGCCTAAGCCGCCGAGTTTTTTCATCTGCTGCATCTGGGATTTGAAGTCTTCGAGGTCGAAGCCTTTGCCAGATTTGAGCTTTTGCAGCGTCTGCCGTGCGCTGGCCTCGTCTACGCCTTTTTGCGCCTCTTCGAGCAGCGAGAGGACATCGCCCATGCCGAGGATGCGGCTGGCCATGCGTTCGGGGTGGAAGACCTCGATGCCGCTGAGTTTTTCGCCCACGCCGACCAGTTTGATCGGCTTGCCGGTGATGTGGCGCACCGACAAGGCCGCGCCGCCGCGTGCGTCGCCGTCGAGCTTGGTGAGGATGACACCGGTCAGCGGCAGGGCCTCGTTGAAGGCCTTGGCGGTGTTGACCGCGTCTTGACCTTGCATGGCATCGACCACGAACAGGGTCTCGACGGGGGTGACGGCGGCGTGGATGGCCTGGATCTCGGCCATCATCGCGGTGTCGATGTGCAAGCGGCCGGCGGTATCGACGATGAGGACATCGAAGAAGTGTTTTTTGGCGTAATCGTGCGCGGCGCGGGCGATCGCAACCGGGTCTTGGCCGACCTCGGAGGGGAAGAACTCTGCCTCGGCCTGCGCGGCAACGACCTTTAGCTGTTCAATGGCGGCGGGGCGGTAGACATCGGCGGAGACGACGAGGATCTTTTTTCGACCCATCTCGCGGATAACGCGCACCAACTTGCCGGTGGTCGTGGTCTTGCCCGCGCCTTGCAGACCGGCCATAAGGAAGACGGCGGGCGGTTGGCTGGCAAACGACAGCGGCACGGCGGCCCCGCCCATGAGCGCGGTGAGTTCGCTGTGCACCACGCCGATCAGGGCTTGACCCGGCGTGAGGCTGCCGATGACGGCGTGGCCCATGGCCTTGACCCGCACCTGCTCGATGAAGGTGCGCACCACGGGCAGGGCGACATCGGCCTCCAAAAGGGCGACGCGAACCTCGCGCAGGGCATCTTGGATGTTGGCCTCAGTGAGACGGCCTTGACCGCGTAGATTTTTGACGACCGCGCCGAGGCGCTGGGTTAGGTTATCGAACATCGTTTTGTAGGGGGAAAGTAGGCTAGAATCGTGACCGTCAGTCTAACAGAGAGACCCGTTCGGATGCCTGATTTTCTGCCATTCCTGATTTGCGCGGCGGCGTATGCGGCCCAAGCTGTGGTCTTTTGGCCAGGGCGTAGTACCTGCGAGCGCCCCGGTTATTGGCGGCTGGTGCCGGTGGTACCGTTGCTGTTGCATATCGGCCTGTTGAGCAGCGCCATCTTCGTGGGCGGCGGCATGGCCTTGGGCTTTGCCACCATGCTGTCGGCCATCGCGGCCTTGTCGGTGTTGGTCTATGGTGTGGCCTCGTGGCGTTATTGCTTGGGTGGGATGCAGGGCGTGGTGTTGGCGATTGCGGCCGTGGCGGTGTTGTTGCAGGGTTTCATGGTTGGCGACACGCTCATCCCGAATAGCGATAACCCGGCCTTCCGCGCCCATCTTTTTATGTCGATTACGGCCTATAGCCTGTTCTTGATCGCGGCCTTACACGCGGTCTTCTTAGCGGTGGCCGAGCGGTCTTTGTCGCGGCCCGGGCCTGCTGTGCCGACGGGGATGTTGCCCTTGTTGACCATCGAGGCCTTGTTGTTTCGCCTCGTAGAGGTGGGCTTTGCCTTGTTGACGATGACCTTGCTGACCGGGGTTTTGTTTTCTAAGGCGACCTTTGGTCAGCATCTGCCGGTCACGCACATGACGGTGTTTGGCATCGCCTCGTGGCTGGTCTTTGCTGGCCTGTTGCTGGGTCGGCACCGCTATGGTTGGCGCGGTCAGCGGGCGATCTATGGGACGCTGATCGGTTTTTTCATGCTGTTCCTGTCCTATATGGGCGCGCAGTTTGTCCTTGAAGTGGTGTTGCAGCGTGTTTGATGCGTGTAACGGTGTCTTGTGAACGCGGTGTCTCGTGAACGATATCCCCCTTAATGTCCTTTTTATTGCCTTAGGCATCTTGTTGCTGTTGTCGGCCTTTTTCTCGGGGGCCGAGACCAGCATGATGGCGGTGAATCGTCATCGGCTGCGCCATCAGGCGAAGCTGGGGAGCCGTGGCGCACGGTTGGCGGAGGGCTTGCTGGCGCGTACCGATCAACTTTTGGCGGTCATCCTCTTGGGCAACAACCTGCTCAACGCCGCCGCCGCCGCGCTAGTGACCTTGATCACGATGCGTTTGTTTGGTCAGAGCGAGTTCGCCTTGACGATGGCCACCTTGGCCGTGACCTTTTTGATCTTGGTGTTTTCGGAGGTGACGCCCAAGGTGGTTGCGGCGGCCCATGCCGATCGCGTCGCGCCGTGGGTGAGCTTTTTGTTGGCCCCCTTGACTCGATTGTTGAGCCCCGTGGTGTGGTTCATCAACCTATTCGTGCGTGCCCTGATTCGTCTATTGTGCATCCGTTTACCGGACGCGGGCGCGGTCAATCAGATGGGCGTGGAGGAGTTGCGTAGCGTGTTGGCCGAGTCGGGTTTGTTCTTGCGCCCCGCGCATCGCAACATCCTGCTTAATCTGTTTGAGCTGGAAAAAATCACGGTGGATGATGTGATGCACCCCCGTAGCCAGATCGAGGCCATCGACCTCGAGGCTGAGGATGAGGAGTTGGTGCATCAACTGGAGACCAGCCATCATGCGTGGTTGGTGGTCTATGCCGGCGATCTGAATGAGGTGAAAGGGGTGGTGTCGGTGCGTCGTGTCTTGACGCATCTGCGCGATGATCGTGATCAGGCTTTTGATCGTGAGGCGTTTGCGACGCATCTGCGTGAGCCGTACTTTATCCCCGCCGGTACGCCGCTTTTATCGCAATTGGCGCAATTCCAGCGCGGTCGTCATCGTATCGGATTGGTGGTCGATGAGTATGGTGAGCTGTTGGGCCTGGTGACGATGGCGGATATCTTGATCGAGATCGTCGGTGAGTTTGATCTGGGTCATGCGCTGGAGGGGCCTGAGTGGTTGCCGCAGGCGGACGGCAGTTTTCTGGTGGAAGGTGGCGTCAACCTGCGTGAACTTAATCGTAAATTGGGCCTGTCGTTGCCGATGGAGGACGCGCGCACGCTCAACGGCCTGATCTTGGAACATCTAGAGGCGATGCCCGAGCCGGATGTGACCTTGCGTATCGCGGGCTATCCGATTGAGTTGTTGCAGGTGCAAGATCGCATGGTTAAAACGGCGCGGATCTATCCGCGCTTGGCGTCTGGATATGACGCATGACCCCAGACTTTAGGGTGGGTTGGGAAGGTTTTCCGGAAGCCAAACCGGTGGTCGATGAGGCCGCGTCAGATGCCCTCGTGTTGCGCACAGTAGATGCCTTGTTGATGGACGCCTTGAGCGAGGAGGCATCGGATATCCATGTCGAGCCGGGTGAGCTGGCCGCACGGGTGCGTTATCGCCTCGATGGGGTGTTGCATGAGGTGCAACCGTTGACGGTCGACCTGCATCTGCGCGTGGTGTCGCGGTTGAAGATCTTGGCACGCCTCGATATTGCCGAGCGGCGGGTGCCGCAGGATGGCCATTTTAAATATCAATACCGCGATGGCCATGTCGATCTGCGCCTTTCGACCTTGCCGACCTTGCACGGCGAGAAGGCTGTCTTGCGTATCCTAGATTCGGCCGCTGCCTTGCGCCGCGAGTTGGAGGATCTGGGCTATGAGCCTACGCAGATGACGATCGTGCAGGAGGCGATCGCGCGTCCCTACGGGATGATCTTGGTCACGGGGCCTACGGGTAGCGGCAAGACGCTGTCGCTTTATGCCTGCCTGCGCCGTTTGAATGGGCAGGGTGCGAATATCTGTACGGTCGAAGACCCGGTGGAGATCCAGCTTGCGGGGGTGAATCAGGTCAATGTCCACGAACGGGCGGGGCTGGATTTTGCGACGGCCTTGCGCGCCTTTCTGCGCCAAGACCCGGACATCATGATGGTCGGCGAGGTGCGCGATGCGGAGACCGCCGATATTGCGGTGAAGGCGGCGCAGACCGGGCATCTGGTGTTGTCTACACTGCATACCAACGATGCCCCGGCGACCTTGGAACGCTTGGTGCGGATGGGCGTGGCGGGCTATAACCTAGCCTCGTCGGTGTTGTTGGTTACGGCGCAACGCCTGGTGCGGAGGCTGTGCGTGCATTGCCGTGAGCCGTTGCCGGATGCGAGCGAGGCGCAGGAGTCCTTGCGCTATGCGGGCTTGCTTGATACCGATAAGGATGCAGATAGGGGCGCGGTGGTGACGGTGTTTACGGCGACCGGTTGCCCGCAGTGTCGGGGGACAGGCTACCGGGGGCGTACCGGGATCTTTCAGGTGATGCCGATCAGCACGGCGATTCGTGACCTTATCGTGGCCGGGGCGACGACGACGGAGATTGCCGCTCAATCGGCGCGTGAGGGGCATTTGAACCTGCGTCAGGCGGGTTTGTTGAAGGTGGCGCGGGGCGAGACCTCGTTGGCCGAGGTGATGGCGGTGACCAATGACTGAATCGTTGCCGTGGGATGCGCCTCGCGTGCGTCCGTATGCCTGGGTGGGGCGTGACGCGGAGGGTCAGGCGGTGCGTGGGGAACGCCTAGCAGCAGGGGTGGCGAGCTTGCGCTGGGCGTTGCAGGTGGGCGGCATCTCCATGGAGCACGCCCAGCCGGTGCGGCGCGTAGGATTATGGACGCGCGGGGCGGTTCATGCTCGTGTTCATGCCCGCGATCATGTCATCTTCATGCGTCAATTGGCGACCTTGTTGCGCGCGGGGGTTCCGGTGTTGCAGGCCTTGGAGATTGCCGAGGTCAGCCAAGCGGAACCCGTCTTGCGGACGGTGATCGGCAATGTACGGCAACGCTTGGCGGCGGGGCAGACCTTGTCCGATGCGATGCAGGCGCATCCGCGTCATTTTGAGACCTTGACGACCCGCATGATTGCCGCCGGTGAGCTGTCGGGTGCGTTAGATGCGATGTGCGATCGTGCGGCGAGTTATCAGGAGCGCATGCTGAAGCTGCGCGATACCGTGCGCACGGCGATGTTTTATCCGGCGATGGTCCTGTCGTTGGCGATGTTGTTGACCTTGGCCTTGTTGGTGTTTGTGATCCCGAGTTTTGCGCAGTTGTATGCCGATGCGGGGGCGTTGCTACCGTGGCCGACGCGGTGGGTGATGGCGGTTTCGACCGCCTTGATGGAGTATGGTCTGTGGTTGGTTGTGCTGGCATTGGGTGTGGGGGTCGTCTTACGCCGGGCGTGGGGGCGTTGGCCTAGGGTGCGAGGGTGGATGGACGCGTTGTTGTTTCGTCTGCCTATCCTCGGCGCGGTCATGGCCAAGGCGGCGTTGGCGCGTTGGGCGGGGACCTTTTCGGCCTTGTTCGCGGCGGGCATCCCCTTGCATCAAACCGTGTCTGCGGCGAGTGGTGCGGCCGGCCATCTGCGTTATAGCGAGGTCTTGGGCGCGTTGCAGGCGGATATCTCGGCGGGGAAAACCGTGTCGGCCAGTTTGCTACGGTCGCGGGTGTTTCCGCCCATGATGGTGCAGATGGCGGCGGTGGGCGAGGAGAGCGGCAGCTTGGATAGCCTGATGGCCAAGGTGGCCGAGTATTACGAACACGAGGTGGCCGAGGCGGTGGCGCGGATGTCTAGTTTGATCGAGCCCTTGATGATGGTGGTGCTGGGGTTGATCATCGGCGGCGTGGTGATCGCGATGTATCTGCCGGTGTTTCAGATGGGGAGCGTGCTATGACGCTGATGTTAGCGGCCCTGTTGGGGTTGGTGATTGGGAGCTTTCTCAATGTGGTCATCCATCGTCTGCCTAAACAATTGGCCTACGATTGGGCGCTGCAGTGCGGTCAAACGCCGAGCGAGCCACGCCTGGGTCTGGCATGGCCGGGGTCACATTGCCCTGCGTGTGGGCATCGTTTGCGCTGGTTTGAGAATGTGCCGGTGTTGAGTTTTATCGTACAACGCGGTCGTTGTCGAGCCTGCGCGGGGGCGATTCGTTGGCGTTATCCCGTGCTTGAGGTGGCGGCAGCGGCCTTGGCGGTGTGGGCTGTGGCGCAGTTTGGGTTGCACGGGCAGGCCGTGGCGGCGATGGTGTTTTTGTGGGCCTTGCTGGCCTTGGCGGTGATTGATCTGGAGACGATGTTGTTGCCGGATCGTCTGACCTTGGGGCTGTTGTGGCTGGGCTTATTGCTTAATCTGGATGGGACCTTTGCACCGGTGTCCGTGCCGTTGTCGGAGGCGGTCTGGGGCGCGGTGGCCGGTTATGGCAGTTTGGCGGGGGTGGCGTGGGCGTATGCGCGGCTGGCCGGGCGTGAGGGCTTGGGTCTGGGCGATGCTAAATTGTTGGCCGCCTTGGGTGCGTGGTTGGGTTGGACGGTGTTGCCGTTGCTGGTTTTGCTGGCCAGTGTGATGGCGTTGATCGTGGGCCTTGCTGCGATGTTATTGGGGCGTGCCGATCGGCATACGGCCTTGCCCTTCGGCCCGTTCTTGGCCTTGGCGGGCGTGGCCGCGTTGTTTTGGGGCGAGCAATGGATAGGTCTGTGGCTACGGTGATCTATTGCGTCGGTCTGACCGGCGGCATCGGCAGTGGCAAGAGCACGGTTGCTGCCTCGTTTGCCTCGCTCGGCGCGACGATCGTCGATACGGATGCGCTTGCACGGGAGGTGGTGGCGCCGGGGCAACCCGCTTTGGCGGAGATTGCCGCGCAGATGGGCGCCGCGTTTGTGCGTGACGGCCAGCTCGATCGTGCCGCCGTACGTCGTTGCATTGCGCAAGACCCCGTGCGACGGAAACAATTGGAATCTATTGTGCATCCGCGTATCCGTGCCTTGGCCGCGCAGCGTGTGCAGGCCGCTACGGGCGCGTATGTGATCGTGGTCGTGCCTTTGTTGGCAGAACATCGGACGCAGTATGCCGATCTGCTGGATCGTATCGTGGTTGTCGATTGCTTGCCGGGGCAACAGATCGCGCGTGTGATGCAGCGGGATGGAGTGTCTAACGCTGAGGCACAGGCGCTACTGGCGATGCAGAGCGATAGGGCGACGCGTTTGGCAATCGCGGATGACATCCTGGACAACACAGCAGAAAACGCGGATCTTAGTGCGCAGATCGCCGCGTTAGATACGATTTATCAGGGTTTTGTACTTGCGCGATGTCAATAAGTGTGGCAAAACGCACCGTCATGATCTCCTACGATTATCCGCTTAACGAAAGAGTGCGTACTTGGTTACGCATTGAGGACCTATTCGCCAAGGCGGATGCCTTCGTTGCGCGGGAGGATGTGCGCGATCATCACGCGGCGTTGCAGGCCCTATTTGAGTTGGCGGAGGTGATTACGCGGCCTGATCTTAAGTCGGAATTGCTACAAGAGATCGAGCGTCAACGCGTCAGTTTTGATGCGTGGCGGAACAACCCTGCGGTGGATGGGGCGGTGCTCGCGGCGGTCTTGGCTGAGTTGCAACTGACGCGCGAGACCTTGTTGGCGACGACGGGCAAACCGTGCCAAGAGATACGCGAAAATGAATGGCTGTCGATGATGCGTAATCGGTGTTTTATCCCCGGTGCCTCGTGTAGTTTTGACATCCCGACTTATCATTATTGGCTGAACCTGCCGGCAACTGAACGGCGGACGGATTTGCTGGGTTGGCTGGCCGTTTTGGCGCCGATACGGGAGGCGGTTACGCAGGTGATGCGTTTGTTACGCGAGGGGCGGAAACGCGCTTCGGTACAGGCGATAAAGGGCCTCTATCAGGTTAATCTGGGTGGCCGTAGCCCGATGTTGTTAACCCTAGTCGTCGCGCCGGACTATCCGTGTGTGCCGGAGATTAGCGCCGGTAAGCACGCCATTAATCTACGCTTTGTGACGATTGATAAGCAACATAGACCGCGCCTGTGCGAGCAGGATGTCGCGTTTGAGTTGATGCTCTGATCAGGCGCATCGCAAACTATCAATCGTTGCGTAAGTAAGTGCTGTTCGCCAGCACGCTGGCTCCTACGGTGGCGGCCGCTACGAACTGCCGTAGGAGTGGGCTTGCCCGCGAAAACTACGGGCAGCGAGAACTGCAAGAAATTTCGCAATAATTAATAATGGGGGGCTATCCCCAATCAACGGGGGCGGTTGGCGGGCTTCAGCTCGCCAAACTAATGTAGCGTGTAATCGGGTCAGGATCTACGCGGGGTAGATCGCGCCTAAGATGCGCGCCCCACGGGCACCGGTGACGGCGGGCAAGTTGCCTGTTCCCCCCTCTAGACAGCGTTTGGCCAGCCATGCAAAGGCAATCGCCTCGACCCAATCGATGGGGGAACCGAGCGCGTCGGTTTTCTCTATCGTTAACGAGGGTAGGTGTGCGCGGAGTCGTGCAATGAGGGTGAGATTGTGCGCGCCACCGCCGCAGAGATAGACCTCGGATGCGCCAGAGCAGTGCTGGCGGATGGCGTCGCTGATGCCGTGGACGGTGAGTTCTAGCAGGGTGGCCAAGACATCTTCGGGCGAAGTGTCGTCTTGGATGAGGGTCATTAACCACGCCACGGTAAAGTCTTCGCGTCCCGTGCTTTTGGGCGGCGGCGCGGCGAGAAAGGGGTGCTCTAGCATCTGCGTTAACAGGGCGGCATTGACCGTGCCACGGGCGGCAATGGCGCCGCCGGCATCGTAGTCACAGCCAAAATGCAGGCGCGTCCATGCATCCATGACGAGGTTGCCGGGGCCGCAGTCCCAGCCGCGTACGGGGCCGCCGGGCGGTAGATCGGTGAGGTTGCTGATGCCGCCGATGTTGACGATGACGCGGTGCGCGTTGGCCGCGCCAAAGACGGCGGCGTGGAAGGCGGGGACGAGGGGCGCGCCTTGCCCGCCGGCGGCGATGTCGCGGCTACGAAAATCGGCGATGGTGGTGATGCCGGTGCGTTCGGCGAGTCGTGCGCCGTTGTTGATCTGTAGGGTGTAACCCCGTGCAGGTTGGTGGCGCACGGTCTGGCCGTGACAGCCGAGGGCGCGTACTTGTGCGGGCCCCACACCCGCCTTAGTGAGGGCGGCGAGGGTGGCCTCGGCATAGAGATCGGCGAGGCGATTGGCGATACGCGCACTCTGGTCGAGTTCGTTTTCACCGGGTTCGTGCAGGGCGAGCAAGTCCGCTTTGAGGTCGTCTGGATAGGCTAGCCAGTGGGTGGCGAGCAACCGTGGCTGGGCAGCAGAGAGATCGACCAAGGCGGCATCGACACCATCGAGGCTGGTGCCGGACATCAGGCCGACATAGAGGTCTTTCGTTGTCTTAGTCAAACGCGGAGAGATTGTGGCCACGGATTAGGCGTAGCTGGTCGGATAGGGGTGCGCTGGCAAGGTTGAAGGCGGCACGGTCGCGCGCTTCAAGCGGCACGGAGGTCGGCAGGTTGAGCGCTAAGGGGTTGCGTTGTACGCCGTTGATGCGGAACTCGTAGTGCAGGTGCGGGCCGGTGGCGAGGCCGGTCTGGCCGACGAAGCCGATGACTTGGCCTTGCTTGATGCGTGCGCCACGACGGATGCCCTTGCCAAAGCGGGACATGTGGCCATAGGCCGTGCTGTAGGCGCCGCTGTGTTGGAGTTCGACGAGGTTGCCGTAGCCGCCTTTGCTGCCGACGAACTGCACCGTCGCGTCGGCGATGGCGCGGATCGGTGTGCCGGTGGGCGCGGCGTAATCCACGCCGCGATGGGCGCGCCATTCTTGTAGGACGGGGTGGTAACGGGCGTTGCTAAAGCCTGACGAGATGCGCGAAAAGGCCATCGGCGATTTTAAAAAGGCGCGTTGCAGGCTACGCCCGGTGGGGGTGTAGTAACGGCTATTGAAACGGACGGCTTGGTGTAAGTCTTGGCCGTTGACATATTCGGCGGCGAGCAGGTTGCCGGTCTGCACCATCTGGCCGTTGTAGAACTGCGCCTCGTATAACACCGAGAACTGGTCGCCCTCTTTGAGGTCGCGGTGGAAGTCGATATCAGCGGAGAAGATCTCGGAGAGTTGTGAGGCGAAATGGTCGGGTACATCGGCCGCGTCCATCGCGCTGAATAACGAGGTGTTGACCACGCCGCTACGCATCAGGGTGCGCGTTTCGAGTTGGATGATCTCGTCCTTGGCCGTCAGTGCGTCGCCTTGGCGCTGGATGCTGACGAGGCGTTGTTTGTCGCCGAGGTGGCGTAAGAGTAAAAGCTGGCCACCGGCGCTGACGCGGGCGAGGATGGTGCGGCCAGGCTGAGGTTTGTTGAGCGCCGGGTGTTTACGGGCGATGGCGATGACGCGTTGCGCCTCTTCGGCGGCAACACCGAGGCGGCTTAATAGACCCGCTAGGGTGTCGCCACGGAGGACGCGTTCTTCACGCCAAAAATCGAGTGGTGCGATCTCGGTTGGGGTTGCCGCCGGTAGGGTGATCGTGCTGGTGACCGTCTCGCGTAGCATCCCGTCGGTATCGGTGTCCGGTGCGATAGCAAAGGCCGCTACACCGCCAAACAGCGGCAAGGCGAGTAGGCCGAACAGGCCTTTGCGTAGGCGTGGCGAGAGGTTCGGCAGATGCCGCGTTAAGAAATCTAAGATAGGCGTTTTTGCAAAAAACATAGCGGGTGACGATAGCACAACTGTGCCGATTCGTCTGTCCTTGTTTGTTAAGGGTTGACCTGCACCGTTAATCCTAAGGCGCGGATGCGTTCGGCATAGGCCTCTAGCCACACGGGGGGGAGGGCTGAAAGGTGTTCCGCACCGGCTTGCAGCGAGGGGCGAGCAAGGCCGTAGAGAAGGACGCCGGCAAGGGGTATTCCAGCGGCCAAGGCGCGTTTGAGGAGGGCGAGGTAGGCGCGGGTCTCGGTGTCGCTGGGTGAGCGACCGTCGGTGGCGAAGACGCAGGTCTGCACGCGGGTGCGACAGAGACGGGCGGCGCTGGCGAGGCGGCGCAGGACGCGCTCGGGGTCTTGGCGCAGGCCGTTGATGCGCGCGGTGCCTTTGGGCAGAGCGGAGTCGATCTTGAACCAAATCTCGCCGTCTAGTTCAGCCAAGGCGGCGAGACCTTTTTGCACCCGCGCCTGCGCGATGAGGCTGCCGTTGCTGATCAGGATGACCTTGATCTGGCGCACGAGACCTAGGTCGGCCATGACGCGGGCGACGAGGGCGACGGCGGCGGGGAACTCCTTCGCGCTGGTTGGCTCGCCGTTGCCGGAGAAGGCGATGTCCTTGAAGACGCGCAGGTCGGCGGGGACATGATCGACCATGAATGCGCCGTGCAGGATTGCGTGCAACATCTGCCGCAACTCGCGCTCTAGTTGCGCGAGGTCGATTGGCGGCGGCCCGCCTCGACTCAGGTTGGGGACTTGGCAATAGACGCAATGCCAGTTGCAGGCGTTGTTGGGGTTGAGGTTGATGCCGACGGACACCCCGCCGGCGCGGCGCGAGACGACGGGATAGACATAGGTCATCCCGGTGATGTTGCGGTTGTGGTCGATCGGGCTAAGGAGGATGGGGGCATCTGCTGTCATGATGAAGATTGTGGCACACTCCGGGGCATGAAAAATACCTTTGCATCGCATGTCGTGGCGTGGCAACGCGACCACGGTCGTCACGATCTGCCGTGGCAGGGGCGGGATGCCTATGCCGTGTGGGTGTCGGAGATCATGTTGCAACAGACTCAGGTCGAAACGGTCATCCCGTATTACCTGCGTTTTATGGCGCGTTTTCCTACTTTGACGGCGTTGGCCGCCGCGAGTGTGGACGAGGTCTTGGGGCTTTGGAGTGGCTTGGGCTATTACGCACGCGGGCGCAATTTGCATAGTGCGGCGCAACAGGCGGCAGCTTTAGGCGGCTTCCCTGTGGCGTTTACCCGTTTGTGTGAATTGCCCGGCATTGGCCGTTCAACGGCTGGGGCGATTGCCGCACTGGCGGGCGGGGAACGGCACGCGATCTTGGATGGCAATGTGCGCCGTGTCTTGTGTCGTGCCTTTGGGGTTACGGGTTGGCCGGGTGAGGCGGCGGTGCAGACGCGGTTGTGGACGCTGGCTGAGTCGTTGTTGCCGGACGCAGTCGATATTCGTCCTTACACACAAGGGCTGATGGACCTGGGCGCGACGCTCTGTACCCGCGCGCGGCCGCGTTGTGCGGAGTGTCCGTTGCAGACGGACTGCGTGGCGGCGCGTGAATCGCGGCAGGCCGATCTGCCGCAGGCGCGGCCTAAAAAGGCGATCCCGTTGCGCGAGACGGCGATGATTATGCTCTTGCACGCGGGCCAGGTCTTGCTCGAACGGCGACCGCCGACAGGGATTTGGGGTGGGCTGTGGTCGTTGCCCGAGGCCGCGCTGGATACGCCCACGGCGGTATTGGAGCAACACTTTGGCGGCGAGTTGGAGGAGTTGGCGGCGGTACCGGCCTTTGTGCATGTGTTCAGCCATTTCCGCCTGCAGATCCAGCCGCGCCGTTTTGCCGTGCGGCGTTGGACAGCACGCACCGAGTCGCCGGGACGGATCTGGTTGCCCTTGAGCGAGATCGCGGGCGCGGCCCTGCCGACACCGGTGCGGCAGATCTTGCAAAAGGAGTTGGCGCCATGAAATCCTCCGTGCGTATTCGCCACATACCCGCCGTAGGAGCGGGCTTGCCCGCGAACTGGCAGAACTGAGGATGAGGGTTGATACCTTGATCGACACCCATTGCCACCTCGACGCGGCCGAGTTTGCGGCCGATCGCGATGCCGTGTACGCGCGAGCCATAGCGGGGGGCGTGGCCGTGCAGATCATCCCGGCGGTGAGCGCGACTAACTTTGCGGCGGTGACGGCGACCTGTACGCGTTATGCCGGTTGTCTGCCGGCGTGGGGGTTGCATCCCATTTATACGCACCAGCCAGAAGACCTCGTAGCCTTGCGCGCGCAGATCGCGTTGCGGCGACCGGTCGCGGTGGGCGAGATCGGTCTCGACCTGTTTGAAGGTCACCCCGATTTTGCGGCGCAAGAACACTTTTTTGTCGCGCAGTTAGAGATCGCCCGTGAACACGATCTGCCGGTCATCTTGCATAGCCGTCGTGCGGTTGATGTGTGTCTCAAACACCTGCGCCGCATCCGTGTGCCGGGCGGCATCGCGCACGCATTTTCGGGTAGCGCGCAACAGGCGGAGGCCTTCATCGCTTTAGGTTTTAAGTTGGGTTTTGGCGGTGCGTTTACCTATCCCCGCGCCACCCGTTTGCAGGCCTTGGCGCGTGACCTGCCGCTGTCCGCCATCGTCTTGGAGACGGATAGCCCGGACATCCCGCCGGCGTGGTTGCCTAGGGAGGCGCGGCGTAACGAACCGGGCGAGCTACCCCGCATCGCGGCCCTGTTGGCGCAGCTACGCGGTTGCGAAAATGCAACACTCGTCGCCGCGACTAGCGTTAATGCGCGGGCCGTGTTGCGCTTGGATGGGGTATTCCCGTAGGGTGCATGGCATGAATCGTCTTTACACCCTCCCCAACATGCTCACCTTGGTGCGCTTTATCCTCGTGCCTTTTGTCGCGTGGCGGCTGTTGGAAGGTGACCTTCCCGGTGCCTTTGTTTATTTTACGATCGCGGCGGTAACGGATTTCTTCGATGGCTATCTGGCCCGTCTGCTGAATCAAAAAAGTGTCTTGGGTGCGTGGCTAGATCCGCTGGCGGACAAGGCCATGCTCCTGACGGTGATCCTGATCTTGGCGGCACAAGGTGGGCTGCCGATCTGGCTGGCCTTGATTGTGGTGTTGCGCGATGTCGCTGTCTTGGTTGGCGCGGCGGCGTGGCTCAACCTCACCGGTCGTTTGGATGTCGCGCCTACGCGGGGCGGCAAGATTGCTACCTTTGCCGAGTTTTTCTTGGTCTGCGTATTGCTAGGACAGGCGTGGCTAGGCGTTGATCTAGGCATGACGCTCGACGCGCTGATCGTGCTCACGGCGTTGCTGGCGGCGTTCTCGGGGACGCAATATATCTGGCGCTGGACGCGTAAGACGCGCGAATGGCTGTCGGTTAATCCGAGCCATTAATGTGTTGGTGCGCTTAATAAGAGGCCGGTTACCGAGGGCCATCCTTGCATGGATGGCCTTGTTATGTGTGGCGGCGTGTAGTGAGATCGCTCCAATCCGGCCGTATACGGAGGTTCATGCGGGTGATGGACCGCATCCTGGTTACCTCACGGCATTGCGTACCCGTGAGGGGGTCGGCAAGTATTACTTAGGGCGCGAGATCGCCCACTATATGTCGCATCAGGGTGCGAGTTGGCTGGAGCGACCTGAGCGTGCAAAGGAAGAGCACCCGGATCTGCTGATGACAGCGCTGGCCCTGAAGCAAGGGGATGTCGTGGTCGATATGGGGTGTGGTACGGGCTATTACAGTTGGCGTGTCGCAGAGCGGGTTGGCGCGCAAGGCAAGGTGCTGGGGGTGGATATTCAACCGGAGATGCTGGCCTTGTGGGCGAAAAATATGGCGGCGCGTAATCTGCTCAATGTTGAGGCGGTCCTTGGCACGACGACAGACCCAAGGTTGCCAGCAGAGAGCGTCGATCTCATGTTATTGGTGGATGTCTATCACGAGTTTGACCATCCGTTTGAGATGACCCGTGCCATGATTCGCGCGCTCAAACCGGGTGGTCGTATCGTGATGGTGGAATACCGTCTTGAGGACACGCGGTTGCCGATCAGTACTGCGCACAAGATGAGTGAGGCGCAAATCAAGAAGGAGATGGCCGTACATCCCGTGGTCTGGGTGGAGACGAACCATGCGCTCCCATGGCAACACATGGTGATCTTTCGGAAGCAGTGAGCGTGGCCTGACGGCGTTAGCGCCTCAATTCCGCCAGCCGTTTTTCGAGCCGTTTGACGGAGACGGGTTCGGGGGTTTTGAGTTCTTGGGCGAAGAGTGAGACGCGCAGTTCTTCGAGGTGCCAGTGGAAATCACGGGGGTCTTTGAGCGTGGCGGTGGCCTTGATGAGGGGGGCCATCTCGCGCATGGATTGGGTGTCGCGGGCGGGGTCGCGGGGGAGTTTTTCTAATCGTTTTTCGATACCGGCGAGGTAGCGCGGCAGGTGCTGCAAGCGCGTGGGCGGGTGCGTGGCGATGAAGCCGACCGCGCAGAGGGCGGCGAGTTGTTGTTGGATGTCGTCGTGGGCGGCGCGGTATTGAGCGGGTAATTTGGCAAGGCGGCCGTGTAGGGCGTGGGTACGGGCGATGCAGTCGGCGGCGATCTCGGCGAGGCGTTCGGCATCGCTGCTGAGGGCGGCGGCGGGTATCTTGCTGAGGGCGTCGAAGGCCTTGCGGTCGCGCACGCTGGCGGGGTCGGCGGGGGCGAGTTTGAGCGCGGCGGCGTAGAGGATGTCGCGCACCAAGATGTCGTTATCGCCGCGCCATAGACCATAGGTTAACGCGGTGGCCTTGAGGTGCGCGGCGACGGCCTTGTGCGTCTGTTTGAGGCGTTCTCCGTGTCCTAGCCAGTAGAGTCGTAACACGCCACGGCGGTGGGCGGTCTCGGCGGCGGCGCGATGGTCAAAGGGCTTTAAGGCGACGCTGCCATCGGGCTCTTCTGCCAATGCGGGCCAGGCGTGCAGGGTTTGTTTGCCGCGAAGGAGGGCGATCTGTTCGGGGAGGTTTCCAAGAGCATCGCCAAAGTCCCATAGTGTGAGGTTGTCGCGTTCGAGATGGGCGGAGACGCTGGCGAGTTCGTTCTGTGCGATGTGGCCGTGCGCGGCGCGTAACGGGGCGAGGTCGCGTCCCTCAGTTTGGGTGCTGCCGCCGGCGTCGTGCAGACGGAAATTCATCTGCAGGTGCAGGGGGAGCGTCTCGGGTCGCCAACTGTCTGCAGGGATGCGCACGCCACTACGGGTCTCTAGAAAATCGGCTAGCGCACGGGTGAGCGAGTCATCGCTCGCGTGTAGGGCAAGGCTGGCGGCGCGGGCGTAGTCGGGGACGGGGACGAAGTTGCGGCGCAAGCCTTGCGGTAGGCTACGGATGAGGGCCTCGATCTTGGCCGCGATCAGGCCGGGGACTAGCCATTCGCAGCGGCTTTCCGGGATCTGGTTGAGGGCCTCGATGGGGGCGCAGAGGGTGACGCCATCATCGCTCGCGCCCGGTTCAAAACGGTAGGCGAGACGCCAGTGTTGATCGTTCCAGAGGAGTTGTTCGGGGTAGGCGTCGAGATCGAGGGCTTGCTCTGGAAAGAGGTCTTTGCGTTCGAGAAAGAGCAGGCGCGGCTGGGTCTGTTCCGCCGTGCGTCGCCAGCGATCGAAGCTCGCGCCGGTGTGGATGTCGGCGGGGATGCGGGCGGCAAAAAAGGCCGTCACGCGCTCTTCATCGACCTCGATGTGCGCGTTGCGGGTGCGTTGGCCGAGTTCGTCGAGTTCGCCTAGGAGATCCATGTTGTGGCGGAAGAAGGGGGCGCGGGAGTCCCACTCGCCGCGCACGAGGGCGTGCAGGATGAACAGCCGGTGACACAGCGCGGGGTCGTGTGGGCCGTAGTGTTTGCTGCGGTCGTTGATGATGGGCAGGCCGTAGAGCGTGGCCTTTTGGAGGGCGTTGACCTGCGCGGGGCGTTTTTCCCAATGCGGGTCGTGGTAACTGAACTTGAGTAGGTGGGCAGCGGCGGTCTCGATCCACTCGGGTTCGACACGGGCGACGCTGCGGGCATAGACGCGGCGCGTCTCGACGATCTCGGCGGCCATGATCCACTTGGGGCGATTCTTGGGGCCGATGCTGGAGCCGGGGAAGGGGACGAAACGGACCTCGCGCGCGCCGAGGTAGCTGCCATCCTCGGTTAGCCAGCCGAGGTTGCCGAGCAGCCCCGTGAGCAGGGCTTGGTGGATGGGGGCGTAGCGCGTGGCCCACGGGTCGCCGTCTGGCTCGGCGGGGGGCTCGTGCGGGGTTTCGTTAATCGGAAAGCCCAGTTCGCGCACCAGTGTGGCGAGTTGCTTGTAGACCTCGCGCCATTCGCGGAGGCGGAGCGGGGAAAGGAACTCGCTGTGTAGTTGTTCGCGCAGTTTGCGTTGTGAGAGTCGATGCGTCGTGCGGTGCGTGATCAGGCCGTCGCTGTGTTGCCAAAGGTTGAGGATGGCGATGAAATCGGAGCGCGGGTGTTGAAAGCGGCGGTGCCTTTCGTCGGCGGCCTGCGCCTTGTCCATGGGCCGTTCGCGTGGGTCTTGCACCGATAGAAAACTGGCGATGACGACGGTTTCGTGCAGGCAGGCGTATTGGTGGCCGGCAATGAGGATGCGGGCGATGCGCGGATCGACCGGCAGACGGGCGAGTTGCTGACCGATGGCGGTGAGGTTTTGGTCCGCGTCGAGCGCGGCGAGTTCGCTGAGGAGCTGTTGACCGTCCGTGATGCGGCGTGATTCGGGCGCGTCCAAGAAGGGAAACGCGCTGATGTCTGGCAGGTGCAAGGCCTTCATGCGCAAGATCACGCCGGCCAGCGAGGAGCGCAAAAGTTCGGGCGTGGGGTGGGCCGGGCGGGCTTGGAAATCGGCCTCGGCGTAGAGTCGAATGCAGATGCCGGGGCCGAGTCGCCCGCAACGACCGGCGCGTTGGTTGGCCTGCGCCTGTGCGATCTTTTCGACCTTGAGTTGCTCGATGCGGTTCTTGAGCGAATAGCGTTTGACGCGCGCTAAGCCCGTGTCGATGACCGCGCGGATGCCGGGCACGGTGAGCGAGGTCTCGGCGACATTGGTGGCGAGGATGATACGCCGCCCGGTGTGGGGCTGAAAGATGCGATCTTGTTCGGCGACCGAGAGGCGAGAGAAGAGCGGCAAGATCTCGGTGTGTTCGGGGTGGTGTTTGCGCAAGGCCTCGTGCGCGTCACGGATCTCGCGTTCGCCGGGGAGAAAGACGAGGATGTCGCCGTCTGGCGTGTCATGGGCAAGCTCGTCGGTGGCGTGCAGGATGGCGGTGTTAAGGTCGGCCTCCTCCGCTTCGTCGCGTGCTTCGATGGGCGAAAAGCGCATCTCGACGGGGTAACTGCGACCGGAAACCTCGATGATGGGCGCACTGTGAAACCACTTTGAAAACCGATCCGCCTCCAGCGTGGCGGACGACAAGATGAGCTTGAGATCAGGACGGTGCGGCAGCAGGATGTGCAGAAAGCCGAGCAGAAAATCGATGTTGAGACTGCGTTCGTGCGCCTCGTCGAGGATGATCGTGTCGTAGGCCTTGAGTCGCGGGTCGCCTTGCGTCTCGGCCAAGAGGATGCCGTCGGTCATCACCTTGATGCGCGTGTTGGGGCCGGCGTTGTCGGTAAAGCGCACCTTCCAGCCGATGAACTCGCCGAGTGCCGTTTCGGTCTCGACCGCTAAGCGTTGCGCGACGCTGCGCGTGGCGATGCGCCGGGGTTCGGTCATGCCAATGCGTTTTTTCTGCCCGCGTCCAGCCAGCCACGCGAGCTTGGGCAGTTGCGTGGTCTTGCCCGAGCCGGTCTCGCCACAGACGATGATGACCTGATGCGCCCGGATCGCCGCGATGATCTCCTCGGCGTGCGCGGCAACGGGCAAGTTGGCTGGGATAGCGATGACGGGGTTCATGTATAGGGGGATAGGATCGAATATACTGTGCCGCGATTTTATGCTGGAGCGGCGAGATAGAGGCCGGTGATTTGCGATGCGTTTAGCCTTATTTGATCTTGATAACACGTTGCTAGCGGGCGACTCTGATTTTGAGTGGGCGCAATTTTTGATCAGCCTAGGGGTCGTGGACCGCGAGCTGTATGAGGCGCGTAATCAGCAGTTTTATGACGATTACAAGGCGGGTTGCCTAGATATCCACGCCTTTTTGGATTTTCAGCTAAAGCCCTTGGCACGCCATACGCGGGTGCAGTTAGACGCGTGGCATGCCGAGTTTATGCAGACTTGCATCTTGCCTATCGTGGCAAAAGGGACGCCGGCCTTGTTGGCTGAACACCGTGATCACACCTGCGTGATCATCACGGCGACCAATAGTTTCGTCACCGCGCCGATCGCCCGCGCCTTGGGCGTGCCGTATCTGATTGCGACCGAGCCTGCGGTGGGTTCGGATGGCGAATTCACCGGCGGTGTGCTGGGTCTGCCGTCGTTTCGCGAAGGCAAGGTGGCGCGCCTAGAGGCGTGGTTGGCGACGCAGGGCCTAGGGTGGGCGGATGTCAACGAGAGCTGGTTCTATAGCGATTCTCTGAATGACCTACCCCTGTTGGCGCGGGTGACGCACCCGGTGGCGGTGGACCCGGATGCCACCCTGCTCGCCCATGCCGAGGCGGCGGGCTGGCCGGTGCGTTCGTTACGCTGATCGGTGTTTATCGTCGAGTTGTCGGCGCCACAATTCGGCATAACGACCCTCTTGCGCGATGAGGGCGGCGTGGTTGCCGCGCTCTTTGATGTGGCCTGCCTCTAAGACGAGGATTTCATCCGCGTCGATGATGGTGGAGAGACGGTGCGCGATGACCAGCGAGCTACGGCCTTTTGCGGCGTGGGCGATCTCGGTCTGGATGGCCTGTTCGGTGACGGTGTCGAGCGAGGAGGTGGCCTCGTCAAAGACCATGATGGGTGGGTTTTTGAGCAGGGCGCGGGCGATGGCGACACGCTGTTTTTCGCCGCCGGAGAGTTTTAGGCCGCGCTCGCCGACGCGGGTCTCCCAGCCTTCGGGCAGGCTGGCGATGAAGCCGTCGAGGTGCGCGGCACGGCCGGCCTCTATTACCTCATCGCGGCTGGCCGAGGGGCGGCCATAGGCGATGTTGTAATAGAGCGTGTCGTTAAAGAGGACGGTGTCTTGCGGCACCATGCCGAGCGCGGCCCGTAGGCTGGTGAGGGTGCATGAACGGAGGTCTTGGCCGTCGACCAAGATGCGCCCTGCCGTGGGTTCGTAGAAGCGGAAGAGTAAGCGCGCGAGGGTGGATTTGCCACTGCCGCTGGCGCCGACGATAGCGACGGTGTGGCCGGGTGGGATCGTGAAACTGATCGCGTCCAAGATCGGGCGGCGCGGGTCGTAGGCAAAACTCACCCGTTCAAAGCGCACCTCGCCCGCCGTGACGACGAGGGGCGGAGCAAAGGGCGCGTCGCTGATCTCGGGCGCGGTGTGTAAAAGGCCAAAGAGCTTTTCCATGTCGGTGAGCGCGTTGCGGATCTCGCGATAGACCGTGCCGAGGAAGTTGAGCGGGATGAAGAGTTGGATCAGGTAGGCGTTGACCAAGACGAGATCGCCCAAGGACATGCGCCCGGCGGCGACGCCATCGACGGCCAGGGACATCATGGCGATGAGGCTGGCGGAGATGATCAGGGCTTGGCCGGTGTTGAGCCAGGCCAGCGAGGCCTCGGTGCGCACCGCGGCGTTTTCAGCATCGACCAAGGCGGCTTTGAGCCGGTCGGCCTCGAAGCCTTCGTTGCCGAAGACCTTGACGGTCTCGAAGTTGAGCAGGCTATCGACGGCGTGGGCATTGGCACGGGCATCGGCGGCGTGCATGGCGCGGCGGTGTTCGAGTCGCCAGTTGGTAATGAGGAGGGTGAAGGCGATATAGACCGCGAGGGTGAATAAGGTGATGACACCAAAGGCGGGGTCGTATTTGTAGAACAGGATGCCGGCGACGAGGGCGATCTCGAGCAGGGTGGGGCCGATGTTGAAGAGGGAAAAATTGATGAGAAAACGGATCGAACGGGCACCGCGTTCGATCTCGGCGGCCAGCGCGCCGGTGCGCCGGTTGAGGTGAAAGCGCAGCGAGAGGGCGTGCAGGTGGCGAAACACATCGTGAATCACGCCGCGCATGGCGCGTTGTAGGACGCGGGCAAAGAGGCCGTCGCGCAACTCGGTAAAGAGGGTGTTGGCGAGCCGCAACAGGCCATAGGCCACGACCAAGGCAAAGAGCGAATGGGTGAGCGTGGCCGGGGTTTGCAGGCCATCGACGATCTCTTTCAAGATCAGCGGGACGCTGACGGTGGCGAGTTTCGCGGTAATGAGCAGGGCAAAAGCAGCCATCACGCGGCCACGATGCTGCCAGATATAGGGAACTAACGAAAACGCGGCCCGCCATTGGTTGAGCGTAACCGGTGCCGTCGATGCGCCGCCGGGGTGTTCTGTCATGTGGCGTTATCCGCTGCTTCCTCGAGCAGCGGTGCTTCCTCGCTTGGGGCCTCTATCGTTTCGCGCAGGATGCGGAACAGTTCGCGGCTGGACTTGGGCGGTTTGCTTTGTTCGGCCTCGCGGGCGGCGTTGCGGATGAGGGTGCGGAATTGTTGCGCGTCGGTTTCGGGGTATTCGGCCATCCAGGCGGTGAGGCCGTTGGGGTCGGTGAGTAGGCGTTCGCGCCAGCGTTCTAGGCTGTGGAAATGCGCCTTGGCGGCGGTCGATTCGCCTCGGATGTGGGCGATGGCCTCGAGGATGGGCGCGGGATCAACCTTGCGCATCAGGCGGCCGATGTATTGCAACTGGCGGCGTTGTGCTTCGTGTTTGGGGAAGCGATGCCAGTCTTGTACGGCGTTGCGGAGGTCGTCGGACAAGGGGACGCGTTTGAGTTGGTCGCGAGCGAGCTCGGTGAGGGTGCGGCCTATCGTTTGTAAGGCCTCGACTTCGTGTTTGCGTTGTGTGCGGCTGGGGGAGGCGTCGGTTTCGTCGTCGATGAGGTCGTCTGTGTGCATGGTGCGTTAGTTTGGCTGCGTGTGCCTGTATCATAACGGCTTTGCGGGTTTGAAAAGACAAAGGATTGATCGTGGCGGCAGAACAGGGTTTTTCATATACGGCGGACGCGTTGCGTGGCTTGGCGCAGCAGGTGTTGGATCTGGCGCGGGCGGGTGGGGCGACGGGCGCAGCGGTGGAGGTTTCGGAAGGGTCGGGTCAGGGGGTGACGGTGCGTCATGGTGAGATCGAGACCTTGGAGCAGAATCGCGATAAGTCGGTGTCGGTGACGGCGTATCTGGGGCATCGCAGCGGTCATGCGGCGACCTCGGATTTTTCGTCGGCGTCGTTGCGGCAGACGGTGGAGAAGGCGATTGCGATTGCGCGTTTTACGGCAGAGGATCCGTTTTCGGGCTTGGCAGATCCGGCGTTGCTGGCTACGCAGGAGGCTATGGCGCTGGACTTGTTCCATCCGTGGGGCTTGGCGACGGATGCGGCGGTGGCCTTGGCGCGGGCGTGTGAGGCGGCGGCCTTGGCGGTGGATACGCGTATCAGCAACTCGGAGGGTGGGCAGGTGAGCCAGCAGCAGGCGCAGTTTGTGTATGCGAATTCCAATGGGTTTATGGGCGGTTATCCGACCTCGCGGCAGTCGATCTCGTGTTCGGTGATCGCGGAGGCGGACGGCGCGATGCAGCGCGATTATTGGTACACGACGGCGCGTGCGGCGGAGGATTTGGATACGGCGGAGGCGGTGGGTCGCCGTGCCGGTGAGCGGACGGTGCGGCGGTTGAATGCGCGGCGTTTGCCGACGCAGAGTTGTCCGGTGCTGTTTGAGGCGCCGATTGCGACGGGGCTGATTGCGAGTTTTGTCTCTGCGGTGTCGGGCGGGAGTCTGTATCGTAAGGCGAGTTTTTTGCTCGATAGTCTGGGGACGCAGGTGTTTCCGTCCTTTATGCAGATCGAGGAACGGCCGTTTGTGGCGCGTGGCTTGGCGTCGTCGCCGTTTGATAGCGAGGGCGTGGCGGTGCGGGATAGGACGGTGGTGAAGGACGGCCGCGTCGAGGGGTATTTTTTGGGCAGTTATAGCGCGCGCAAGTTGGGGATGCAGACGACGGGTAACGCGGGCGGTAATCACAACCTGATCGTGCCGTCGACCGGCGAGGATTTCTCTGCGTTGCTACGACGCATGGGGTCGGGCCTGTTGGTGACGGAGTTGTTGGGCGATGGCACCAACCGTGTGACGGGCGATTATTCGCGTGGCGCGGCGGGCTTTTGGGTGGAGGGCGGCGAGATCGCGTATCCGGTCGAGGAGATTACGGTGGCGGGCAACCTGCGCACCATGTTTGCGGGTATTACGGCGATTGGTGACGATGTCGAGACGCGCGGCTCGCGGCGCGTGGGGTCGATCTTGATCAACGAGTTGCGGGTGGCTGGAGATTGACGATGACGACAGGTTGGCGTGTGGCGATGGCCGGTGTGGCGTGGATTGATGCGCTGAATGAGCGCATCGGACGCGGGGTGGGCTGGTTGGTGTTGCTAGTGGCGCTGGTGTCGGCGGGTAACGCGATGTCGCGCTATGCCTTTGGCCTAGGGTCTAACGCGTGGTTGGAGTTGCAGTGGTATCTGTTTGCGGCGATCTTTTTGTTGGCGGCGGGTTATACCTTGCGCCATAACGGTCATGTGCGCATCGATGTGTTGTATGGACGCGGCTCGGCGCGGGCGCGGGCGTGGGTCGATCTGCTCGGTGGCTTGCTGTTTTTATTGCCGATGGCGGGGATGATTGCGTGGCTGTCGTGGGAGAGCTTCGCGCAGGCGTATACCTTGAATGAGGCCTCGCCGGACGCGGGCGGCTTGTTGCGCTGGCCGGTGCGGGCGTTGATCCCGCTGGGTTTTGGTTTGTTGGCTTTGCAGGGCGTGGCCGAGGTGATCCGGCGCGCGGCATTTTTGGCCGGCCATGCGGTGTTGCCTAGTGAAATGCCTGAGGAGCGCGTCTGATGTCGGGTTTAGAGATGATGGCGCCCTTGATGTTTGTGGGCTTGATCGGTTTTTTGTTGTTGGGTTATCCGGTGGCGTTTGCGTTGGCGGCCAATGGCATGGTGTTTATGCTCATCGGCATCAGCCAGGGCTATTTTGATTTTGCCTTGATGCAGGCCTTGCCCGAGCGCGTCTTTGGCATCGCGTCAAATTCGATCTTGTTGGCTATCCCGTTTTTTACCTTTATGGGCCTGATCTTGGAACGCTCGGGGATGGCGGAGGCCTTGCTTGATACCTTAGGTCAGTTGTTTGGCGCGGTGCGCGGTGGCTTGGCCTATGCGGTGATCTTTGTCGGTGCGTTGTTGGCGGCGACGACCGGCGTGGTGGCCGCCTCGGTGATCGCCATGGGCTTGATCTCGTTGCCGATTATGTTGCGTTATGGCTATGACACGCGGCTGGCCTCGGGGGTGATCGCGGCCTCGGGGACGCTGGCGCAGATCATCCCGCCGTCCTTGGTGTTGATCGTGTTGGCCGATCAGTTGGGCGTGTCGGTGGGCGATATGTATCGCGGCGCCTTGCTGCCTAGCCTAGTGTTGACGGCGCTCTATGTCGGCTATGTCTTTGTGGTGACTTTAGTTCGGCCAGAAGCCGCGCCCGCGATGCCGGCCTCGGCGCGGACTTTGCACGGGACGGCCTTGGCGCGTCGGGTGATGACCTCGTTGGTGCCGCCGCTGGTGTTGATCTTCTTGGTCTTGGGGACGATCTTTTTGGGCATCGCCACGCCGACCGAGGGCGGGGCGATGGGCGCGGTGGGGGCCTTGATCTTGGCTTTGGCGCGGCGGCAATTGAGCCTTGATCTGTTGCGTCAGGCGATGGATAGCACGACGCGGCTGACCAGTTTTGTGCTCTTTATCTTGATCGGCTCGACGGTGTTCTCGTTGGTGTTCCGGGGCATGGATGGCGACCTGTGGGTGGAAAACCTACTTTCTGGCCTGCCGGGCGGCGTGATTGGCTTTTTGATCGTGGTCAACCTGCTGGTCTTTGCCTTGGCCTTCTTCCTCGATTTCTTTGAAATTGCCTTCATCATCGTGCCGCTGTTGGCGCCGGTGGCGCAAAAACTGGGCATCGATCTGGTCTGGTTTGGGGTGATGTTGGGCCTTAATATGCAGACCTCGTTTATGCACCCGCCGTTTGGTTTTGCCCTGTTTTATCTGCGCAGCGTCGCGCCTAAATCGGTGCGCACGGCGGATATCTATTGGGGCGCGATCCCCTTTGTGGTGGTGCAGATCATCATGGTGGCGATGGTGCTGGCCTTCCCCGGTTTGGTGAGTCAGGCGGAGGTCGTGACGGCGGCGCCGATGGAAATTCCAGCCGATGCGGGTGTGTACGGCGTGCCCTATGGCGACGGGTATTGAGGCGGATAAGGCGTTTTGTTGGCGTTTTTGTTTTGATCTTCTGCCGCACCGGGTTAGACTGGCAGGGTGATATCGATATTTTATGTGAGGTGTGCGATGAAACAATGGCTGGCTATGGGGGCGTGTGCCTTGGTGTTATCCGGATGTGCGACCAAGGACTATGTCCATGCGTATGTGCAGACACAATTGAAGTCTCTGCATGAGGGTGAGCTTGCCCAGAATGAACGCGTGCAGATGACCAATACGCGGGTAGACGGTGTTGTTACGCGCATCGGTGCGTTAGATACCGCAGCGACGACGCAGGCAAGCCGCCTGAAGGCGACGGAGGCTAGGCTGGCCTTGCAAGGGGTGTCGCTGGCTATCCATGATGAACGCTTGAATGGCCATGATGGGGTGCTTGCGACCGTGGCAAGGTCGAGTCAAGAGGCCTTGGAGCGGGCGACGGCGGCGGGCCGGTTGGCGGCAGGCAAGATCGTTTACGAGGTTGTACTGACCGATGACACGCTGCGTTTCGAGTTGGATAAGGCGGGCTTATCAGCCACAGCACAGCAGGCCCTAAACGACTTTGCGGCGCGTCTCAAGGCGGATGGCCAGGGCGTTTTTGTTGAGATACAGGGGCATACCGATGGCCAAGGTTCAACGCAGGCGAACGCGTCTTTAGGCCTGGCGCGTGCGCAAGCGGTGCAACACTATCTGGCCGTGAAGGGGGGCTTGCCCTTGCATCGTTTGTCGGTGATCTCCTACGGCGAGACCGCGCCGTTGGTCGACAACAAATCACGCAAGGGCCGCGCCCAAAACCGTCGTGTGGTGTTGGTTGTTTTGAAGTAGTTTTTTGATTTTAAGGACGAAATGATGACATTGAAGATTGAAGAGTTGGTCGTGGGCGAGGGTGCAGAGGCGGTGGCTGGCTGTGCGGTGACGGTGCATTACAGCGGTTGGTTGGAGGACGGTACCTGTTTCGATTCCAGCCATTCGCGCAACGAACCGTTCGTTTTTGGCCTTGGCCGGGGGCAGGTGATTCGCGGTTGGGATGAGGGCGTGGCGGGGATGAAGGTCGGCGGTAAACGCAAACTAACGATTCCCTCTGAAATGGGCTACGGCGCGCGCGGTGCCGGTGGCGTGATCCCACCCAACGCGACCTTGATCTTTGAGGTGGAGTTGCTTTCGGTTTAATCGACCCTTAAAACAAAACGCCCAAGACTTTAAGTCTTGGGCGTTTTTCGTTGTTCGGTGATTATTTTCGCGAGTACAGGTAGTTAGAGAACGAGGCCTCGGCGAGGCGGTGCCAGACGATCTCTTGGTCGCGGAATTTCTTCCATTCGCTGTAGATGCGGGCGAAGCGCGGGTTGACCTTGGCTTCGTCTTCGTAGATGTCAAAGGCCGCATCGTAAGCGGCATCCATGATGTCTTTGGGGAAGGCGTGTAGTTTGACGCCGCCTTTGGCGAGGCGCATGACGGCGGGCGGGTTTTTGCTGTCGTATTCGGCCAGCATGTTGATGTTGGCTTCGGCGGCGGCGGTCTCGAAGGCTTGCTGGTAGGCGGGCGGGAGTTCGGCCCATTTTTGGGCGTTGACATAGAACGAGAGCTGCGGCCCGCCTTCCCAGAAACCGGGGTAGTAATAGTGCTTGGCGATCTTGTGGAAGCCGAGTTTTTCGTCGTCATAGGGGCCGACCCATTCGGCTGCGTCGATGGCGCCGCGCTCTAAGGCGGGGTAGATGTCGCCGCCGGCTAGGGTTTGCGGTAGGGCGCCGAGTCGGGCCATGATCTTGCCGCCGATGCCGGGGATGCGCATCTTGAGGCCTTTGAGGTCGGCGACGGAGTGGATCTCCTTACGGAACCAGCCGCCCATTTGGGTGCCGGTATTGCCGCCGGGGAAGTTGACGATGTTGTATTCCTTGTAGAGTTCGCGCATTAGAGGCATGCCGCCGCCAAAATACATCCAGGCGATTTGTTGCCGCGCGGTGAGACCGAAAGGCATGGCGGTGTCGAAGGCTAAGGCCATGTTTTTGCCGACATAGTAGTAACCGGCGGAGTGGCCACATTCGACCGTGCCTTGTTGTACGGCGTCGAGGACTTGCAGGCCGGGGACGATCTCGCCGCCGGCATAGACGCGGATCTGAAACCGGCCGCTGGTGATCTTGTTGAGACGGTCGGCCAAGAGCTCGGCGCCACCGTAGATGGTGTCTAGGCTTTTGGGGAAGCTGGAGGCGAGACGCCAGCGGATGTTGGGTAGCTCGGCGGACTGTGACTTGGGGGCTAAGGCGGCGGCGGCGAGACCGAGGCCGGCGGCGGCCCCTTTGATGAAGTTACGGCGTTGCATGGTGTTCTCCTGTCTTGGTAAAGATGAGGTCCCACACGCCGTGACCGAGACGCAGGCCGCGTTGTTCAAACTTGGTGAGGGGGCGGTAATCTGGGCGCGGGGCGTAGCCCTCGACGGTGTTTATGAGCGTAGTCTCGGCGGTGAGGACGGCCAGCATCTGTGCGGCGTACTCCTCCCAGTCGGTGGCGAGGTGGAGATAGCCACCGGGTTGCAGCCGTTCGCTTAGGAGACGCACAAATTCAGCTTGGATGAGACGGCGTTTGTGGTGGCGTTTTTTATGCCACGGGTCGGGGAAGTAGATGTGGATGCCGGCCAGGCTGTCGGGCGCGATGCCGTCGCGCAAGACCTCAACCGCGTCGTGTTGGCAGATGCGCAGGTTGCTGAGATTGCCCTCGCCGATGGCCTTTAATAGCGCACCAACGCCGGGGGCGTGAACCTCGATGCCGAGGAAATTGTCGTCCGGGCGTTGGGCGGCGATCGCGGCGGTGGCCGTGCCCATGCCGAAGCCGATCTCGACGATGAGGGGTGCGGGGTGTTCAAACCCGAGGTTTAGGCGCGTCCCCGTCCATGGCGTGAGGAAGCGCGGGCCGAGTTCGGCTAAGGCCTTTTCTTGGCCGCTGCCCATGCGTCCGGCACGCAGGACGAAACTGCGGATGGTGCGCTGCGGGTGTGGGATCGCGCTGGTCAAGAGCCGATGATCCCGGTGCTGGGCGAGCTGGGGCTGGCTTGGTAGATCTTTTTCGGCATCCGTCCGGCGAGGTAAGCCTCGCGCCCGGCTTGTGTTGCTTTACGCATGGCGCTGGCCATGAGCACGGGGTTTTGCGCGCCGGCGATGGCGGTGTTCATGAGCACCGCGTCACAGCCTAGTTCCATGGCGATGACTGCGTCGGAGGCCGTGCCCACACCGGCATCGACGATCACGGGGACCTTGACGCGGTCGATGATGATCTGCAAGTTCCACGGGTTGAGGATGCCCATGCCGGAGCCGATGAGGGAGGCGAGCGGCATGATGGCGACGCAGCCGATGTCTTCGAGTTGGCGGGCGATGATGGGGTCGTCCGAGGTGTAGACCATGACCTTGAAGCCGTCTTTGACCAGCACCTCGGCGGCGCGGAGGGTTTCGACCACATTGGGGTAGAGCGATTGCGGGTCGCCTAAGACTTCGAGTTTGACGAGGTCGTGGCCGTCGAGCAGTTCGCGTGCCAGACGCAGGGTGCGGATGGCGTCTTCGGCGGTGTAGCAACCGGCGGTGTTGGGCAGGTAGGTGAATTGCGACGGCGGCACGGCGTCGAGTAGGCTGGGCAGTGCAGGGTCTTGGCCGATGTTGGTGCGGCGGATGGCGACGGTGACGATCTCGGCGCCCGAGGCGTCGAGCGCGGCGCGGGTCTCGGTGAAGTCTTTGTATTTGCCTGTGCCGACGAGCAGGCGGGAGGTGTAGGTCTTACCGGCGATGATGAGCGGATCCATGGGTTTTTTCTTTGCTAAAAAAGGGTTTAGCCGCCGCCGACGGCGACGACGATTTCGAGTTGATCACCGTCTTTTAAGACGGTGTGGGCGTGCTGGCTCTTGGGCACGATCTCGCCATTGCACTCGATGGCGATGCGTTTGCCGCTGTAGGCCAGGGCCTCGATCAGACCGACGACGCTGAGGCCGTCAGGAAAGGTGTGTGGGCTGCCGTTGATGGAGAGGTGCATGGTGCGTTGCGTGCGGATGGCAAAGGGGTGCAATTTACCACGCGGCGCGGCGCAGGTCAGGCCCTATTGTAGGTGATGGCGCGGGCCACGAGGGCGACGCCGTAGAGTAGGAGCATAGAGCCGACGATGTCACCGATGGCCATGGACAGCCATGCGAATAGCGTTTCGTGGAGGGGGAGGGCGGCGTAAATGGAGAAGACCGTGCCGAGGTGGTAGATGATTTGGTGTAGCGTGGCAGAGAGTAGGCCTTGGCTGATGACGATGAGTAGGATGTGTGGGTAGCGAAGGTCGGCTAGATGGGTTTGGATGGCGTAGCGATGGATGACAAAGCGCATCATGGCGTAGGCCGAGAATGCGGAGGCGAGCGCGAGCAACACCCCAGAGAGGATGAAATATTCGCTCTTGTCGGGGGCGTCGAAGAGCCAGAGGTAGTAGGTGATGAAGCTGCCGATACCGATACCGAGGGCACCGCGCAGACCAAAGACGAGGACGGCAAGCGTGCGTGCCCCGGCAGGTAAGAAGATGAGGGCTACGCCGGGAAGATAGTCAAGGGCGGGCAGGTTGAGTTGTATGACCCACGCTAGACACCACGCAATGGCGGCGATGCCTATCTCCATCCCGAAGGGTAGCGGGCTAGAGGTGGTTTGTTCGGTGTTGGCGGTGGGCATCTCTATCGTGTGTTGGGCGTGCGGCAGGTGCGTTATTTTAATCGCTTAAGGTGGGCTGCGCGGCCCATTTCTGAGCCCCAATGGCTACGCCGTAGAGCAATAGCATCGAGCCTAAGATGTCACCTATCGCGATGGCCGCCCATGTGCGTAGGGCCTCATCGGGCGGGAGGTCGGCATAGGTCGGTGAGAGTCCGCTATAGAGATAGATGGAAAGGAGTGCGGTGGCTGAGGTCAGGCCTTGTGTGACGACGATGAGGGTGATGTGCTTCAGTGTCAGGCGGGAGAGGCAATTGGGGATATCCGCCCACCAGAGCGTGAGGCGCATACAGAGATACGCGGGAAGTGCCGAGGCTAATGCGATATAGAGCACAGCGGTTAGGGGGCGCTCTGCGCCATACAAGGTCTCAAAAAACCATAGGTAGGTGATGCTGCTGCCGGCAAATACGCCCAAGGCACCGCGCCAACCAAAGACGAGGACAGCGAGTGTGCGAATGCCGGCGGGAAAGAAGATGATGCTCGCGCCCGTGGCGTAGAGGAGGGGAAGCTGGCTTTGTAGGGACCAGGCGAGACACCACAAGCCTAGTGGCAACAGGATCTCTAGCCAAACAGGCAAGGTTAGCGGCGTGCAAATGGGGGTGTTCGGGGGCATGGCGCATGCTGGTATGGATGTTAGTCTTGATTGTAGTGGGGATTACCCAGTGGCTGTTGACATTTGTCAAAAGTCGCTTTCTATAACAAAGATTCTGGGATGTGTATATCCTTTTTTGTGCTAGGATGACGGCGTGGTTTCCGTGTAAGGATTGGATGGTCTGGGAGGACTGGAAGGGTAACGAGGGCTGACACTTAGGGTGTTGGCCCTTGTTGCGTTGATAGGTATCGCATTGTTGAGTATTTGGGCGGCGATGCCGTACAATGCGCGCCCAGAGCAAGTTTTCCTCTACGCGGGTGTAGTTCAATGGTAGAACGGCAGCTTCCCAAGCTGCATACGAGGGTTCGATTCCCTCTACCCGCTCCAAATTCCCGCTCCATATTTCCTTTCCCGCTTACTATGTCCGATCTCACTCAAACCCTAGAAGTTATCAAACGCGGCTGCGATGAGCTGCTGGTTGAGGCGGAGTTGATTGAACGGCTGAAGACGGGCAAGCCGTTGCGCGTCAAGGCGGGCTTTGACCCGACTGCGCCCGATCTGCATCTGGGTCATACGGTGTTGATCAACAAGCTGCGCCAGTTGCAAGATCTGGGCCATCACATCACCTTCTTGATCGGCGATTTTACCGGCATGATCGGCGACCCGACCGGCAAGAACGCGACCCGCCCACCGTTGACCGCCGAACAGGTGGCGGAGAACGCCAAGACCTATCAGGCGCAGGTGTTCAAGATCCTTGATCCGGTGAAGACTGAGGTGGTGTTCAACTCGCAGTGGATGGGGCGGATGAGCGCGGCGGACCTGATCAAGCTGGCGGCCACGCACACGGTGGCGCGGATGTTGGAGCGCGACGATTTTTCTAAACGCTACGCGGCGGGCCAGCCGATCGCCATCCACGAGTTTATTTACCCCTTGATGCAGGGCTACGACTCGGTCGTCCTGAAGAGCGACCTAGAGCTGGGCGGTACCGATCAAAAGTTCAATCTATTGATGGGGCGCGAGCTACAAAAACACTATGGCCAGAAGCCGCAGTGCATCCTAACCATGCCCTTGCTGGAGGGCTTGGACGGTGTCAATAAGATGTCCAAGTCACTCGGTAACTACATCGGTATCGCGGAGTCGCCGCAAGAGATCTTCGGCAAGTTGATGTCGGTGTCGGACACCTTGATGTGGCGTTATATCGAGCTGCTCTCGTTTGCCGACCTTGGGACGCTGCGCCAGTGGCGGGGCGAGGTGGAAGCGGGGCGCAATCCGCGCGACATCAAGGTGATGTTCGCGCAGGAAGTGGTGACACGCTTCCACGATGCGGCGGCGGCGACGGCGGCCTTGGCCGATTTCGAGGCGCGTTTCCAGCGCGGTGCGATCCCTGATGAGATGCCGGAGGTCAGCCTGTCATGTGCGGAGACCGAGATGTCGGTGGCGGCCTTGCTGAAGGCGGCGGGCTTGGTCGAGAGCACCTCCGAGGCGATGCGGATGATCCAGCAGGGCGGCGTAAAACTGAACGGCGAGAAGGTCGCCGACAAAAATGCGCGTGTCGCGGCGGGCGCGGTCTATGTGGCGCAGGTGGGCAAGCGAAAATTCGCACGGGTTGCGCTGGGCTGAGGGTCGTTGTGGCCTAGCGTGTGGCGGAGCTAGGCGGCTAAGTGCTTGATGTGACGGCTGGGCGACAATTCTTGTAAGAAAAGCGTAAAAAACGCTTGACCACCCAAAAATACCCCCTATAATGCCGGGCTTCGCTGCTGAAAACGCAGCCGGTTCTTTAAAAACAAGCGCAGCCTTAATGAGGTGTGGGCATTAGGTGGAGTGGAGTATTCAGGAGTGGATGTCAAAGTCTATGAGCTGGATGCGAAGCGAAGAGATATACCTAATGCTTGCACTTAG